>Ga0307516_10003290_pt1 | contig 20914 bp, 28 predicted proteins | sample 19_EM_MG_FD_203310 | JGI IMG/M metagenome (GOLD analysis project Ga0307516, IMG submission 203310) | Populus trichocarpa ectomycorrhiza microbial communities from riparian zone in the Pacific Northwest, United States - 19_EM | ecosystem: Host-associated > Plants > Roots > Unclassified | place...
TCCCTTGTTCCCTCTTGTTCTCACAACCCTCCTCTGTTCTCCCCTCTGCGTACTGCGCCCTGCGCTTCCAGTAGCACCCCAGCACGAACTCCAGACCAGCGTCGACTGTATTTCAGGTGACCGCCGAGGTCCGCCCTGACACCCATCACCTACCCTTCTTTTGTTTGGTCCTCTGTTGTCGTAGATACATGGTCTGTGCGCGCAGCCTACCCTAAACATCGATACTATATATTTAGCTCGTAGGTAGCTGATGTATCTCCTTAGATTTTGTCAACTTAGGATTCTCCCTCATCTCTGGTGTCCCCAGTCTCTGAAACCTGAAACCAAGTTGACCTCCAACATCTCCACTTGTTCCCTCCTCGTCTCAACAAAACTTCTCCTCTTATCCTACCTGGTCTTAGGACCCCTGACTGTGATGTCAAACTCGAGTGGCTGCAGTAAGCCCACAGTAAATATCCCTCAACACCCCAGCATCTGACTATTAGTCCAGACCAGCTCGTCGACTGTTTTCATCAGAGTGACCTTTGAGGTCGGCCCTGACACCTACCTGGTCTTAGGACCCCTGACTGCGACATCAAACTCAAGTGGCTGCAGTAAGCCCACAGTAAAGATCCCTCGACACCCCAGCATCTGACTATTAGCCCAGACCAGTTTGTTGATTGCTTTCATCGGAGTGACCTTTGAGGTCGGCCCTGACAGGAGGGATGGGAAGATAAGATAAGATAATGATTGTGTAAGAAGGTGGAAAAGAAAAGCATGTCATGGTTTGAGTGAACAAGTGTGGGCACTTGGGACTTAGTGACAAGAAAAGGGTGGAAAATGACGAAAATCATGACACCTACCAAGCACCTATCAACTCTCTTGTGATCCCCATTGCAGTTCTACATTTAGGAATCTTTGTTTACATGTCATGGCATAAACAAAAAATACTGTCCTGTTTTTCTAAAAAGCAGTCTATCCTTTTGCAACATGCTGTCATTGAAGGTATGGTGTGGTGGATAACATGCCCAATGGTGAAGCAGTGAGTTGTAGCAACAGTTCTGGAGGTGAAGGGGAGGAAAGCAATGGAGAGAGGGAAGAAGATGCGATGGGCGTTGATTAGTTTGTTGGCACGGTGAATCTTAGATTTTGAATACAGTTTGGTCGGTGAGTAAACTCGCGCCTTCAAATGTATCGGCATCTGGATTCCCGGACCTCAGCCTGCTCAGCGTTGAGTACTTGAGTTGTTGCGGGCAGGTGGGCGGCCACGCGTAGCCTCAGGGCAGAGATCCGACGGAGGTTTGTCACGGAGTGTCCCTGGATGTCTTTTTGAAGGTTTGGATGTCTGTGAATGTTTGCCACCAAATATGTCTACGGAGCTGACAAGGAACATCCGCAAATGTATCTCACTTATATTTTACAAATTGTCCCGGGCGATGATCTCTGAGACCGCTGGCCGTGTACCTCTCCCTGTAGACGGGAACTCTCACGATTAACTTCCATTACCCACACGATGCTCTCCCGTTCCATTGGCAGTGGGACATTTGAACCACGAGTGATTCGCCCCCCGGGAGTATCTCGAGGTTCATGTGTGGACGCAACCATATCCCCTTCTGCAGCTCGTAACCGGAGAGCCAGTACCTCCAATGTCTCAACCCCAAGCCAAAGAACAGGTTCCCTCATGTTTCCACAACTCTCTTCCCACCAATCCGCCAGCCCTTTGTCAAGTGTCCCTTTTCAGCGTCCCGCATACCTCGAGCACTCATCTCTCAAATACCTTCTCCAAACCGAGTTCCCCCCCCTCCTCCCTCCAAGTAGATATGGACACGATCTCGGTGTTCTCGATGACGATCAGAATTCCCGAAACGCCGCCCATCCCTACCCTCGGAGACGTCGAACCCCGCTAATCGAAAGCGATGATGAAGACCCATTTACACCCCCTCGCGAAACCTCGCTCTTGCACCCCCCCACCTCCAACCCTTTGAGCCCCGTACTTCGATTGCCAACCCGATGGAGTGACCAAGATAGGCACCTGTCACTTTCAGTCTCCCCAGACGGCCGCGAGCTCACCTTCGTCGGTAAGTTGGGTCCCCAACTTGGTGTCACTACTAATAAACGTACTCAGGTGTGTCGTGCACTGGCGACAAAGACGCTGCAGCAGCTCGTGCAAACCATTCCATTCCACCCGCATGCGGAATCTACTACTACGAAGTGGAAATTGTGAATAAAGGACAGAAAGGGTGAGTTCCTTACTCCTTCGCAGGACGTTCGTTAGTAAACTCGTTTCCAGTCAGATTAGCATTGGGTTGGTCACGCCTATTAAGATCCTGGCAATTCCGTTCAATCCCTCTGTCAGTTTCAGTGGACCTGACGTGCGCTTGTCCCGTTTGCCGGGCTGGGAGAAGAACTCTTGGGGTTACCACGGGGATGATGGCTTCTCGTTTTCAGCGGAAAAGATGGGATCCCCGTATGGTCCAACATACACCAGTACGTCCACATCCGCCGACGCGGTCTCATCTTTCTGAGGAACACAAATGTAGCCGGCGACGTGATTGGATGTGGTACCGATTTCAGCCAACACCGGGCATTTTATACGAAGAACGGGGACCTTCTTGGTATGACCAATATAGCTTTCACCGTGTCGTGTGCTCAGGGGTTTCCTCTAGGCACCGTGTTCGAAAACATTGGCAAAGACTGCGAACTGTACCCTTCCGTGGGTCTCCGCCACCAGAACGAATCCATCCGGATTAACCTTGGACATGATCCATTTCTCTATGACATCGAGGATCACGTCAACCAGCAACGAAGCCACGTCTGGTCAATAATTCAGGCTAGCACAGTCGATCCCGGTACTGTCACCCGCATAGTGAATGGCCACCCGCTGGTCCCTCATCGTGATGCTACACAAACCCATGCCTTGGCCGTGGCGGCCCCAGATCTCGGCAGGAACCAGGACCAGTCTGGGAAACGTATGAAGGAGGTCATTGATGGTCTAGTTTTTGATTATCTTATACACCACGGCTACGCTGGTGCAGCACGGGCCTTCTCCACTCAAATGCGGCGTTCCACACCCGACCAGATCTTAGGTCATGGTGTATGACATCCTAAGCGTTAACTTGACTGAAATTATGTCCCTTTAGATCCCGGCGACGACGCCTATTTTCTGGATGCACGATCAAAAATTGTCAAGTCACTCGTAGCAGGTGACGTTGACGGTGCACTAAACAACACGACCACCGCATTCCCCACAGTCCTAGAACGCGAACAAGGCCTGATGCTGTTCAAACTACGCTGCCGAAAGTTCGTTGAGTTGATATTGGACGCAGCGGGCGCACTCAAGCGAACGCAAGGAGGGCGTCCAGATGGGTTACCCGGGAGGACTCCCCCTGCCGCATCCGTTGAAGCGGCCCAGATATCACTCGCGAGTGCATTGGCCTACGGCCAGCAGCTCGAGCTCGACTACAAGGACGACACCCGACCCGAAATCACAGCCTACCTCAAGCAGACGTTCAGCGTGGTTGCATATGAGGACCCTCTCAACATTGGCGGAGAGGTGGGGAGAATCTCCGGCCAGGAATCCCGTAACGCCCTGGCGATGGAGATGAACGAGGCGATTCTTGGTATGTCCCGGAGCTGTATTTCTTTATTGTTTCCGTTTACAAGTGCGAATGCTATAGAGGTACTGGGGAAACCAACACAACCAGCCCTAGAATACGTTTACCGGCAAACGAGTGCCTGTCTCGTACAGCTTGGCTTGATGGGCGTCGGGACCGCCGTGTTCGCTGACCCTGCGAAGGAGTTCTTTGAGCCATGAACGTTGCGTCGAGCGGGTCCCCCCACTTCTGATGTGCTCAATCCATGCATTGTGTGGTTTCGTTAGTGACTTATATAGTATGTACTTGAAGAGTAGTGGAAATAGGTTGTACACATTATCTAAATAGTAAAATGTGGTTCAGGTTGAAATCGGGATCCCTGGTCATCAGCCTCAGGATCCGACTGTGAAAGATTCACCGCAACCGCAAGCATCCTTTATGTTTGGATTTTTAAACGCGAACCGGGCACTGAGCAACAACAAAAGGTAAGGAATGCTCGAGGAGGCATGAGGATAGGATTACCTCAAGACGTCCTCCTTCCAATCCATCTCACTTCCAATGACCGAGAACAAAGCCTTGCTATCGATCAAGACCTGAACGCCGTCCTGTTCCACCACCTCGTCGAACCTGCCTGGCTTATCCACGTACTCTAAGTGGTAAGACAAGCCAGCGCATCCTTTGTTGCGCACCCCGATTCGAATTAACTGCGGGTGCGGTCCCTGGAGCAACGTTTCTAGTCTTGTAACTGCAGCAGGCGTCTGGACCGCGGTTAAATAGAGCCTGAGTTACAAGCGAAAAGTGATTTACCATAGTTAGTGCCGCCTTCTTTGCGCGTGGAATCCTCGCCTGGGTGGAGATACGCCGTAATGTCGTCAGACTGGCCCCATGACTACCTCGATGCATTCCAGAGATGAACACCATTGCCATTGGGAACCCGGCCCAGAGACGGGACAGAGGGTGGAGGTGATGGTCAAATCGCAAAGCAAGGCGTTACTGCTGACTAATGTGATACCCTAACACGATCGGTCGGATGTACTCGTTCCAATTATCCGACCAGCTCGCCCACTTGCCACCCACATCCTGACCAACATCCACCGACAAGCTAAAAGAGTGAGCAGATGGTGGCGATGGCGAGTCTAGCAATTTGATAAACGCAGATTTCAAAGTTTCCAACGTTGGAGAATGAGGAAACCCCTGCAAAAGACTCTGTAATGAACAGCGCTGAGACAGGACATGCATAGTTGGGGGGTAAAAAAAACATACTATCAGCTGCCCCGCAAGCTCTTCCGATGACTTAAATACAAGCCCGTTCCAGCCTGGCCGTACAAGCTCCCGAAGGCTGGGAGAGGCGACTTCAACGAAAAAACATGGGTGAAACCTCGGTCGCGTGCTCACCATGCAAATTCCAGTGCACAAACAGGAAGACCACACCCAAACATGTCCACGATCTTCATAGGTAAATCTAGGGCCGATGAACTACTGTGGAGGCTTATTCCAATGTCTGCAGATCCTGTGTTGCGGCTGGTCAATACACACCGGTCGAGAAGGGAAAATTATAACAACCGAGAAGTAGCGGGTAATCCGTGGTGTCCAGCCAAGTGCTAATACACCGCACAAAATCCCAGGTGCACTGAAGCCTCCTAATCTTGCTCATATACATGTCTTTCAACGGCCCTTTTCCCGTGATCATCACCAATATTCGCGGAAGACCCTTACCACTTCCCTCCGCACTCGCCACGCGATTATAAATCTCGAGAGCCTCCAACAGCAATCCGAAGTCTTCATCTGCAGTCCAAGAGGTACTGGAAACAAGTAACGCGGTTCTTTCCGCGCGCAATGTTGGCAGATGAACCGGCGATGGGAGACCGTTCCGGGACAGGCGGTCCGAGGGAGTTGTTGGCGCTGCTGCAGTGAACGGCGTAGAGTACGGAACCGCAAAGTCCGGAAAAAATTGTTTTAGGGATGGGGGAGAGGCAGGGTTCAGATCCAGACGACAAAAAAGCTGAGCGACTGGTAAATCACAACCAAGAACAAGCACACTAAATATGAGCAAACCTCGTGGGTTTCCGAAGGGGAACAGCGGTGAAAATGAGACGGTGGTCTGTCGTGCAAAACGACCTTAAGTCCCCTGGATGAAGTTCAGGTGAAATAAATTTATATATTGCATGTGACCCACCTGAGATCCCACTGCGTTACAAGGAAGTCCCGCATGGCGTTCGTGACAAACAGGTGAGCATATGCGGTCCGCCCAAAGTATTGCTCAACCCTCCCATAGCTTAGCATCGAAAACAAGGACGTGCACAGGGGGGCTCACAACTTGGCCAGTCTAACTACCGGGTGACTGTCTCCCAATTTCAGAGCAAGGAGCGTGTAACCGAGATTGTGCCAATCAATAATAACCTTGGTCGGTCTCACGCAGCGAATAAGCCACATAACCATAAGAGTTGGGATGCTAGGTGGGTTCTTCCACGCGGTCAACTAAACCTGGTCTGAGTATGTGGAGGACCCTAACCTGTGCGATAATAAACTCAGATGTGTTGGGGATTGTGAACAGGAGGGTGATGAGCATTGCTAATACTTGGTGGGTTATCTTTATGGGGGCAGTGATTATAAAAGGTAGATGGGAGAAGAGCTGAGGGAGCTGGGGGAGGTAGAAAAACTGGACGTGAGGGGTTGACAGCAGAGCGGGTGTTGGCTTTGAACCTAATGTACTTTGTCAATGTCTTGGAGCCCAACGACACCTTACATGCACTACACACCGTGATATCCCACAACGTAGGTCTCAAATCCGTTGTTGGCGAAGGATTCGGCGTGATACATCATCCTTGGGCTCCGGCCCACATCGCCCAAAACGAAGACGACAACGGAGCGGGTCCGGGTCGGTTTTTGAAGACACCTGCTGGCGACAAACCATAGAGGAGTGAGGATGACGAGTGAAACCAGAAGACCAGATCCCCATGTCATGACGAAGTTGTGCAGCAAACGTGGAAAGACTCAGACTGCCCGTGACGTGAAGGCTTGATCGAGTCGCAAGCAAGCTCACTCAACATAAACAATCATGTTCGGTACGTTGACCAGGAAGACCCTGGCGAGGTGCGTTCGGAGGGGAACCCTCGCTCGTTATTACCATCCCGATTCTCGCTTTTCGACCCAATCTTGTATTGGCACCCCAATCCCCCGAACCTCCCGACCCGCGATGAGCCAATCCAAGTTCAGGACTCCCTTCTTGAGTGAGCTTTGCGCCGCCCGGCACCACACGGCCGACTTATACCTTTTTCCCCCTCTGGATAGGCCGTTCGATGTTCATCCAGACTGAAGCAACCCCAAACGAAGACTCGCTCAAATTCATCCCTGGAGTGCCGGTGATGGACTCACTGGACTACAGCGGATCTACCACAGCGGAGTTCCTCGATACAAAAGCTGCACTGGGCTCGCCCCTAGCTCTTCACCTCCTGGGTATCGACGGCGTCACCGCAGTCTTTTATGGCCCCGATTTTGTGACGGTGTCTAAAGATTCCGACAACTCTTGGGCAGTCACGAAGCCCGAGATATACTCCGTCCTAATGGAGTTTTTTTCCTCCGGGAAACCCCTGTTCCGTTCAACAGAAGACAGGGAAGCTGCTGGTCCCCAGGACACTAAAATCCTCGACACAGACTCCGAGACGGTTGCGATGATCAAAGAACTGTTAGAAACCAGGGTACGACCGGCGATTATGGAGGATGGTGGCGACATCGAGTACCGTGGATTTGACGAGCATGATGATGGACTTGTTAGGGTCAAGTTGAAGGGTAGTTGTCGAGGATGCTCTTCGAGCACGGTGACTTTGAAATCCGGAATTGAACGGATGATGATGCACTACATTCCTGAGGTAAAAGGGGTGGAACAGGTGAGCTGCTCATCGACGCTCTCTCCCTAACCGGTCGGTACATGAGGTACTCAAATATTGTGATAGATCCTAGACCAGGAAGAGGAAATCGCACTGGATGAGTTCACAAAGCTGGAGAAGAGACTCGGCGGGAACGATTCCTCGTAGGCGGTTGCATCCGTCGTCAGTCCGCTCTGCTGATACGTGTGAACAGGATTGCACGATATATGTCTGCCTGATGCTTCGGATGGAATGTCGTGTCCACAGGTGTCACTCTGGCAATAATTACAAGTATCGTAAATAGTTATAATCCATCACCACACTTTTGACTTCCACTTTTCCCCGATCCCGATGAGCGGTGGTCGACCTTTCACTCTCGCCTCCAGGCCATCGAAACTGGCCGTCATCCAAACCGAATCGGTCCTGATTGCGCTTCAGAGCAAACATGCGGACATAGATTTCAAAACGCGATACATCTCCAGCGCAGGGGACAAAAATCAGACGGACGCGCTGTACCTGATGGGTGGCAAGTCGGTATGGACGGAAGAGTTGGAGGCTGCATTGCTTGATGGCAGCGTGGATCTCGTCGTGCACAGTCTCAAAGACGTGCCGACCACTCTACCTTCAGGAATGGAGATCGGGGCCATGTTGGAGAGGGTAGATCCTCTGGATGGCCTGGTTATGAAGGATGGCCTCTCATTCAAAACTTTGGATGATCTACCTGACAGGAGCGTTATCGGAACCAGCAGCCTGCGGAGGGTTGCACAGTTGAGAAGATCCCATCCTGGGTTCAAGTTCATCGATGTGGTGAGTCCTGCATAACCGCACAATCGAATACGTGCTCAGTCTGTCCGCCGTTCTTTTCTCACCCAGAGGGGGAACATGTATGATTTCGACTTTCTGGGCGACTCTATGTTCTCATTCATCCAATTTACTAGCGATACTCGTCTGAGAAAACTTGACGACCCCAATGGGCCATACACTGCGATCATTCTCGCCAAAGCGGGGATGTTGCGAATGGCTCTGGACAGTCGTTTGACATCAGACCTGGCCCCACCAATCCTATACCATGCAGTGGGGCAAGGTGCCCTCGCGGTGGAGATCCGTTCCGCGGACTCTGACGCCCGAGAGCTCTGCAGATCCCTGACCCACCGCGAGACCTTGTGGAAATGTTCCGCAGAGCGCGCTATGCTCAGAGAGCTCGAAGGGGGGTGCAGCGTACCAGTTGGTGTCCACAGCTCGCTGGTTAAAGTAGAGGATGGGGTAGAAATTCTGACACTGGTGGGATGCGTGACCTCCATTGACGGGGTCACACACGTACAGGAGGAACTAGAAGAGAGAGTCTCATCCTTGGTAGAGGCGGAGAAGGTTGGGGAGAAGCTCGCGAAGGTCCTGCTACAAAACGGAGCGAGTGCTATTCTCGAAGGGATAAAGAAACTGAAAGAAACGCGGTAGATAGACGGCCCGTGGCTATACCTGTACGCTTCCACGCCCAACGCCAGGTCGAGGGGAAACGCAATGATCAAGGCGACTAAACGAACGAGGAATAGAGTTCTGTTCTTCATCCCCGCGAGCGCTTGGTAGTCCATGGGGGTGGGGACTTCAAGTGACTCTAGTTAATGCAGAGATGGTGAAAAAGAAAAAGAAGAATCGAAAGAGAAAAAAGGCACTGTTTGTGTCTGTTTGGACCCTCCTTACCTGAGACCAGCCAAATGGCATTCGCCTACACGAGAAGGCTAAACAAGGAGTTGGCAGAGATCCACGCAGGCACGCCTGTGGGGATCAACCTCGTCAATGCCGACACCCTTGAGAAGTGGCTGTTTACGATAGAGGTGATGGGGACCAGCGAGTACGAGGCAAGTTCACGATATCGTCTCCCAATCTGTGGCTGAGACTGATCTACCTCGCAGGGAGAGAAGTTCCTATTGATGTTCAGGTTCGATAATACATACCCGATATCTGCCCCTGCAGTGCAGTTTGTCGTGGACGATACCCACAAAGCACCTGTCCATCCGGTTCGTGTCCTTCCAAAACCCGCACCTTTCGTTGATCCAAATCAAAACGCTTGGAACAATAGCACGTCTACTCGAATGGGCATGTGAGTGTATGCTTACCCCCTCGGGTGTCGTTGATAACAGTGGCACAGATTTGTGCGTCCATATTGGGCAGAGAGGGCTGGTCTCCTGTTTTGACTGTCATCGCGATATGCATAACGATCCAGAGTATGCTCGCTTCCTGCAAGGTTGGAACCCCTACTGTAAAAGAAATATCCCACTCACCTCCCCGGTGCCATAGAAGAAAGAACCGTCAGCATCCCGTGTTTGCATATGTATCCGGCTTGACTAAGCGTATGCGCACCCCAGGCCGTCAGATAACGACCGCTATGTACCACGCGCACCGGAGAACCCAAAGAAGGTGAGCACATTCCTCCTAGTTTCGCCGCGGAATGCCCATCACGTTGCACAGGCAAGGTTTCACTACCATGGTACGTTCTTGAAGAAATAACGCCCAGGGTACTGCTGACCTCCCTGCCGCCCCAATTAAGACGATGAGTACGGATACTGGGTTTTTCGGACCTCTCGCTCACAATGCTGATCGCCTCAACGCCAGTGTCTAGACATAGCCTTCCCTGCTTTCGATCCCACGGATGAAAGCTGTCTGGCGTTCAGGGGGTCGCTGTGCTCGGCCGTCAGAGGTCAAGTTGATGTTTCCCCCAAGTTCTTGGTTATTGTGCGCGGATCCCGTCATCGACCTTGTATTGTTGACTACAGTGGGGCGTGTACGAGTAGTTGTAAGACATTGAAACTTGTGATCAATACCACACTCAGATCCCAACAACCCCAAGGCGCGGGCCTGCACTGAACCCGTCACTGTTGTTGGCCCACACATAACTTTACCAGGATTCTGGTGTGCGAGCACGGTTTATCACGGACGGTACACGATCGTTCGATTCCTTAAAGCTTAGTACCCATACCCCCGCCGTCAACGCACGCACTCAGCGTTGACTGGTCACGAACTCGTCCAGAGTTCCGCCCACATCCGGACCCTCATCTTTACCGGACCCAGTGTCATTCTCCTCTTCAGACATGAGCTCATCTGGGGCACTGCGACACTGGGGATACGGTCAGTTATCAGAGGGGGCGGGAAGCGAAACACAGACATGGTAAATTGCGGTCCAATACCCAGTCCAGTACATGGCATTGAGAGCGTTCCGAAATGCCTCGTCTTGGGATATGCCGGCGGGGTTCTGTGTGTCCCTGGCTGCTAGGTTCGGTAAAGCGGGGTCATGAGAAGGAACGAAGGTATTGAAATTTAAGGGCACAGAGTCATGCTCCAACACGGGCACGATGTGACCTTCTCGTCTCTCATGTATGGACGAAGGTAGTTCCAAACCTGCACCCGCACCGGTGGTGACGGAAGCTGAAGGAGGTACGTTGTGCCATCTACATTGGAGTGAGCACTACCGAGGCTAACGTGGGTCGCACTCACAGGGGAGAACGTTTCGAGGTGGTTTCAGTCTTCCACTTATTTTCTGATCCGTGGAATGCCTGGAGAGTGTGAGTAGAATATCAGACCATGAGATTTTGGCAGACCTTGTACTCATCCATTGCTGCGTCCCATGCCTCGATTAGGGCGCAGTCGTCCCATATTTCCTCATGCGTGAGCTCACGACCCTCCGCATCCATGGTTTCCCCTTCAAGGTCACCAGTGTAGTCGTGGTCTGTGAAAGACACTTCGTAATTGTCGACTGGGTCATCCCAGTGGGCGAACTTTTGTTCTGTAGATTTTCTTTTGTTTTGTTGTCGCTTCCTCTTCTTCGCTGGGGGTGGACCAGGAGCGGGCGTGGTTATCTGTTCAAGGTCATCGTACGACACCATGGAGCGCATCGGGAGGAAGTTGTAGGTGAACGGAGATCTGAAGGTGATCGAAACACACATCCACCTCAACCGCCACCGAACACGATGCGGCGCGGACGGGGCCAAAGGACACGTAGAGGTCCAAGACACGGGAACTTCGACCCCTACGATGCCAACACTGTAAAGCACACTCAGCTTGGTGTCTGGGATTTATACGAGCAAGTGGACCCGGGAATTATTCGATTACCTGGGGTCTCCGGCCTGGCACGGAGACTTGAGGTCCTCAATGATCTCCCATACGTGTGGAGGATGGTCAAGGACGTTGCATCAATCAAATCTTGCTGGCTATATTTTCTCATCTACTGTGTCGTCGAACTCTTGTCCGCCCTGTTACCTGCCGTGACGCTCTGGTTCGTCCTTGGTTGCAGCTTTCTGAACCAAATGCTCACACCAACCATAGGTTCTCAGGACACTATTTGTCTATCGTACGTCCCTTTTCCATCCAGTCCCAGCCATATCTTATACAGAGTTCCACCTGAGATTCAAACCGCCATGGAGCACAGAAACGTTGACAAGGAACTGCTCCTTTATGCTTCTGTTGGTCGCCTGGGGTGTGCCTTCGCTGATCATGCTCTCCGCTACTTCAAATCCAGCGTGGCGTTTCCGCTGAATCTAAATATCAAGAAACATTACTCCATCCACACTTTCGAAAGCATGGCTCGTCTGGATGTACCAACCTTCGATGACCCACTCGTTCAAGCAAGGCTAGACACCGCGACCAACTCCTCACGCAGTGGCCGCAGTCTCGCATGGGATACAATTACCGTGGTGGTCACCATACTGACTGCTATAGTCCGCTTAGCTTCCCAGTTGTCCGTGCTGATGAAGGTAGTAGGCGGCCAGCGGGATGGCGTCGTCTTCGTTGTGATGCATTTCGGTCAAGAACTATTCAGGAACAACTTCAGGACTGGGTTTGATTTATTTTATGCGAAAGGTCTCTACATTATGCCTAGCCAACTTTTTAAAAGTCTCATCGTCCGTAAAGCGTGGGCTGCCACAACCAAGGACCAGCAATACGTCAAACTACAGGGGTTGGGAAGAACCGTGAATGATCGCGCTCACAGAAAAGAGATCGTTGCCGGTAACCTAGAGAAGTTTCTAAGCCACGGTCAGTTCCTTTATACTTTGCCTAAGCTATCCTACTGAATATATACAAGAATTTCGTTACGCCTACGACAATGCCAGTGGGCTAGTGGCAGACTTTTACGAGCTTCTGAGGTATAAGAGCTCCATGGCCGCACCTTCTCTCTCTTCTTTGCTGTCAGCGTCACTGCGCGAACTGCCGGAAGTACTTTATCTCCTCCGTGCTGCAGAGCACCCGGCATCAATTCCGATCTCAATAGCATCCATGCGACTGGTGCAAGAGGCCACATCGAATTTTATGAGCGCCTTTATGGGTTTTCTAAATGAATCCGGTTCTATCGCTGAACGGTTTCATAAGGTTCGCCAACTGTATGAGATCGAAAACATCCCAAACAACGTAGTGGATGGAAAGATCTCGTTCCCGGAAGACAAACAGACCTTAAAGTCAGGGATGTCCGTAGAGTTCCGGTCCGTCTTCCAACCACCCTACCGTGGGACCCCGTACTCATCTCCCAACAGGAATGTTTCCTTCAAATATCCTGGTTCTGAAGCCTTGGCGCTGCGGAACGTCTCCTTCAAAATTGACAAAGGTCAACTATGTGTTCGTGAGCCATTGTGTTCTACTGGCTACAAGTTGATAGACGTGGTTTAGGTGATCGTCGGATCCAACGGATCAGGGAAGAGTACTGTGCTAAAGCTAATATTGCGCCTGTACGACCCAACGGAGGGAGCGATTCTCATTGACGATCAAGATATCAGGACCCTCAAGTTGGCGGATCTACGCGAATGCGTGTCTGTCCTCTTCCAGGACTATACCCACTTCCCTTTGTCTGTGAGCGCACCACCTTACATATATCTCCACCCCCCCTAATTTTTCGCAGATCGGCGATAACATTGCCCTCGGGAGCCCGCGGTGCGCTCGCGACAGCGACAAGGTCCGCGAAGCTGCGAGACTTGGTGGCGCAGAAGGTTTCGTGGACAGATTGCCAGAAGGTTTTGATTCGTACTTGGATCGTCCGGTTCGAGACCACTATTCTGGTATTCCTGACGGCACGAAGTCGTTATTCGGGAAACCCGTAAATTTTGGAGCGGTTGGCCGAGTAATGGGTGGGGTGGGAAGCGCGGACTCTGTTCATTTGAGTGGGGGGCAGATGCAGAGGCTCGCTGTGTGCGTTTACTGATAATGGTGATTTTCTATATACTGAAACGCTCCACAGGTCCCGATCCTTCATGAGATCGCTCTTGTCCGAAGGTCAGAGCGTAGGGTTGTTGCTGTTTGATGAACCAAGCGCGGCCCTAGATCCAACCGCCGAGCATGGTATGAACCATGGCCGTCTGTTGATCGGGTTCATTCTAATTTTCGGGTTTTGTGTCAGACCTCTTCGTGCGACTGAGAAACTTGAGAGGGGAAAAGACCATGATTTTCTCCTCTCACAGGTTCGGCCAACTCACACGGCCCGCGGACCTGATTCTGTGAGATTCAACCCGCCCTGACGGGAGTTTACTCATCCAATTTCTTAGGTATATGAATGATTCAGAAATCGTAGAGGCAGGTACTCATGCAGAATTGATGCTTCGAGGGGGGGAATACGCGGGGCTTTGGAATCTGCAGGCCCAGGCGTTCTTATAGTGTGCACTTCGCCGCTGGGCCCATCCGTGACAAGTGGCTCTCCCTTAATCAGGAACGCCTGGGGTTTATTTGCTGGGGAACTGGTCCGAGGTGGATGATTACCATCGTTTTCACGATCACGGCCACCTTTATTCTACGCGATTACATACAACCCGGGGAGAAACTTAGAGCCACCCCCTCGGCATTGGGGTGCCCACCCTTATAAAGCGATTTCCACATCGAGCCTTGCAAGGTATGAGTAAACATCCGACGACATGCGGTATTTGAGTATCCCAGCAAAGACCATAAGAGACCTTGATTTCCGTCTCAGCCCACCGAGGGTCTACCGTTAGGAATCAGTGGATCTGGCGAGAAGTGAAGACGGGGTTACATACCATCTGTCGAGCAGAATCTGGGATAAGAGACGCTTTGGTCTTTTGATGAACACCCGAAAGTGCATCCATTGTCAATGTAAGGTACGTTTGCAGATTCCGTTGTAAAGCGTCGTGGTATTCCTTGAATTCTTCCGCCTTACGAGTGATACGTGACATATCACCATCCAATGGGATGAGGTTTGTGGATTCCATGATCTGCAGGAGTCAAACACTGGGATTGGGGAGCGAATCAGGACGCACCTCGAGTGCAACCTCTGGTCGGCCGACCACCTTGGCATTCATCGCCTCACGAATTCTAAGCAACTTCGTGACTGCATCCCTATCCCTTCCCACTGCTCTGTTGGTTCGCTCGTAATGTCGCAGGATGTCCACGGCCGTCTTTTCGATGGCCCTGGATTTCTCGTCCGGAGCCGGCCTAGAGACAGTGGTACCGAGTGCGGAAGCCAAGCAGGATATGACGGTCCCATAGTCTCCAGCCAGGTTGTATAGCTTGATAGCCTCTGGGACCCGATCGTTTTGTTCGGAGTGCTTAGCAGCGCGGACCAAAATCTCGGCATGATAATCTTGAGTCGAGGTCAGCTTAAGCAACGGAGCTCCCTGTTCGATTATTCCGCTCTGCCAAGCGTGAGCTAGGGGTCAGTCCAAGGTTCTCACGAAGCTTACGAATCGAGTTCCATCCGCTCTGAATCCTCCAACCAATTCTTCCCACGCCGTACCGGCGTTCGCAAGAACGACGATTCGCCGCACCAGCTCCCATGCGTTCTCGATTTGTTCCTTTCCCACACCGTTGCCCTGGTCAGCGCTCAGGCAGATACAGTAGACATATTGCAGGGCTTCCTTGGCGTCCATCTTGACGAACTGGCGTACGTAGCGCCAGATTATCGTAGAGAGGCTTAGGGCGGGGACGCCACTTGGGGGTAACGAAACTGTCCACAACTTAGCAACCGTCTTAAGGGATGTGATGGTTCTTACGGGGAGTCATATCGGATGTCTCGGCGCGGGAGGGCTGTCGGAGCAAGCCATGGTACGCTAAAGCAATCGCCAAATGAACGGCTTCGACCTCTGTCTCTGGTTGTTCCCAGAGTGCGGCAACCGCCTCCACGGCGGATTAGAGAGGGAAACCAAAGAGTTGATGGTGACACACCCGTTCAAATTGGCCACACATTGTCAAGACCGCTGCCCAGACACCCGTTCGTGACCCTCTCTGGTTTGGGGGGCCATCGAAATGTCGCTGTCCGTAGCCAGAGACAACATCCGAGAGATCGCGTAGGCCACCGAATTCTTCTTCGTCGAGCTGTGGGACCGTGGTTAATGTTGGCACAAATCTGTCCAGCACCGCACGAACCATGGCGAGCTGGAACCATAGCCAGTCTTCCGTTGTGACCGTAACATCTGGTACTGTCCTCTTGGAAGGGTCGATCTTGCCCATCAACTTGTATAGAGCAAGCTTGAAGGGGTCGGTTGTGGACGAATGAAGCATGTGGCCGTTGTATGTCGACTGGAGATGGTCCCGATGTAATTTCGGCAACCTGAAAGGTTGAATTGGATTTGATAACATCTCGAGAAATTTGGAGGGGCGTACTTCCGGTCTGGCGACTCTAACCAGGTCTTGAAGTTGGCGAGGAAGCTTGGCTCCCGATGATCAATGGCTTGCTGGTAACGGACTGCTTCGTCTATCGCTTCTTGTGGATGTCCAGTGCGAACGAGGTAAAACAACTTCGCCCAGATCGGCTGACCGGCGACGAGCTGGATAGTGGCGAGGAGCCACAGGTGTTTAGCACTTTGTCCGAGGAAATACAACGTGCCTCACCTCGATTCGCTCTCCCCATTCCCCGTTTTTATAATGTCTAACCAACAGGAAAGCCCGAGCCCTATTTGCGACGCTCGGATCTCCACCAAGTCTGGCGTCCATGGGCCGAGCCTGAAGCGTACGTTCCAATACGTCCCAGTACTGCTCCTCAAGGGCCTCTCGAGCACCCTTTGCAATCTGCTTTCGTAACCCAACAGCCTCACGAGATTCTGGGACCCCAAGATATACTCGCGCGTACTTGCGCTCGAACAAAGGTGCATTGAGGATGTGAGCACCAGCGTGCTCCACGGGGGGCAGGGCTGGAGGCTCAGCGGTAATCTTCGAGAGGATGTGATATATTTGTGTCATCTGTTGGGATACCTGCTGAGGTGTTGTAAACGGTAAGTAAACGTTCAGGGACGGAGGAATGACATACATCAACCGCGATAGAGAGGGATGCCTCGATGAGGGCATGGAACACGGGGTGTGAAGTCTCGCGCAACCTGGCCGCGTTAAGGTCGGTGACGACACGGTCGTAGATCATCATCTTGCTCTGTAACTGAAGGTTAGGCGTTGGGGCAGCTGAAGCCTGCCTTCGGTGTCAGCAACAGGCCGCTGGAATCAGACAGAAGGTGGTGGACAAACTGTGAGAATGTTCCTCCCGTAGGAGCTCTTCTTGAAGTCTGAGACGGCGGCGTTCTCTCCTCCAAGCCGTCCTCCCAACTCTTCGAATACGCGTTTCTTTTTCGCCTCCCACTCCCGCCTACCATGTTCTTCTAAAGTCCGGTAGAACTCCTCCTGAGTCTCTCGTCGACCTTCTTCAATCGTGGATATCAGGTTTTGTTCATGGGCGTGCCGCAGGTAGCCCGTGACGTCAGTATCCTGTAGTGGCTGGAGCGGCGAGAATGTTGTGGCCGTGTTGAGGTTCGCGATCGAGGTTGCGAGTGCGGGTGCATCAACGTGAGCCTGCGCGAGGAGGTAGTTTCTGCAAGGGGAATAGAGATGAGTGAGAAACGTTCGGGCACACGAAACCCGAAGGGCGCACCCCCGACCAGAGTCAACAGGGGCACCAGGTTGGCCAGCCACCAAACGACGCGACTGGGCTTCAATCTGGTCTAATGAAAGGTTGACGGAAGGTAAATCCGGCCTCTGCAAGTGAGAAGTGAGAGCCTTGGAAGCGGTCAAGAGCGACGACAAGTTATTGGATGGCATACTCGCACTCGTGTTGGGAGAGACGAGATCGAGTTCAAGAGCTTATCGTGGGGTGAACGTCACAGACGCGTCTTTCACACACTCCTCCAAGCTTCCCTCACAAGGTCAGGACGCGCTACAGTCACTACGTGTCCAAACGCGACTGACGGTGCGTCGAACAGCATGGATGAAGATGTTCTCGAGGTCGCATACTTGCCACCCCCCATCCCACCATCTCCCCAATTCCCTGATTCCTACGAGAGTTACCGGGGTCGGGAAACACCCTTGATAATAGACAATGGGGCAACTACCCTGAGATTCGGGTTCTGCACTTCCGACACCCCAAAGTCTGGCCCGAGTATCATCTCCAAGTATAAGGATCGGAAAACCAACAAACCCTTGGTTCTCTTTGGAGATGCAATTGATACGGAACCGGGGGCGAGGAATCAAGCGAAGACCCCCTGGGAAGGTGACATTCTTCTCAACTTTGACGCTTTAGTGAGTGCGTGGTCCTCTTTGCCTTGAAGAAGGACGGTTCTTGACTGTGTCGCAGGAAAATGCTCTTGACTACGCTTTCATACAACTGGGAATCGACACCCCGAACGTGGATCACCCAGTGATGATGACCGAACGTCTCTCATCCAACCTCCACTCCAGAGCATGTATGTTCTATACTCCCGCAGGTTGCAACCGTCCTGACGGGGAGCAGTGACTTCAGAGTTGATGTTTGAGCTGTACACAGTCCCCTCCTTGGCATACTGTGTGGACTCGATTATGTCATTTTACCATAACAACAAACCCCCCGACGGACAATTCACGGCGGATGGGCTGGTAATATCATTTAACACAGCATCGACATCAGTAATCCCCATCCTGAATGGTAAAGGCGTCCTCAGTAACGCAAAGCGGTATATTCTTTGTGCAGATGCCCCCAGTCAAAGCTCTAACAACTCTCCGTTGCAGGATCCCATGGGGATCCTCACAGGCTACGGAGTATCTCCTAAAGTTGATACAACTAAAGTACCCAACATTCCCTACTCGCGTCACATCCCCGCAAGCGAACGTAAGTCACACACCCCCTCTAGTGGTGATCCCAAATCTCATAGATATGTTTAGTGGATGCTTCAGACCTTCTGCGAGTTCTCCAGCGATTACCCCTCCCTTCTGCGCTCTCTCAGCGACCCACTTATGCTGAGCAGATCGGGGAAAATCATACAGTTCCCATTTTCACGACCTATTGTCGATGAAAAGACTGAGGAAGAACAGGCACGCCTTGCAGAGAGACGCAAAGAACAGGGTAAGAGACTGCAGGAGATGGCTGCGAAATCCCGCATGGAAAAGGTGAGCACCTTATATATGACCGCCGATCATGTCCGACATGGCTACTGTAGCTGGAAGCCAAAGAGAAGGACCTACGCGAGATGCTGGAGTTGAGGGACCGGAAGGCCCAAACCGATGAACTGGAGTACTTTGTAAGGTGTTTTACCGACCCCCCCCCCCGGTTTCTGGCTAATTACACCGATGTAGGATATGCTCCAAGTTGAAGGCTTTGAGAATGATGGAGCCCTCCACTTTGCTATCAAGAAGCTTGAAGCTAGCCTCAAGAAGAGCAAGAAGAAGGATGGCGACGAAGAACCGGTGAGCCCTGCCGTGATGTCAATCCCTGGCACTCATACTTCACACCAGGAGGAGCCCGCGAATTTCCCGTTGGTAGACGTTCCTGATACCGAGGTATGAAGGCACCACTCCTACCCACATTGCCTTCACTAAGGACGCTGAAGCTCGACGAAGACCAACTAAAGGAGAAGCGAAAGCAAAAGTTACTGAAGGCGGGTTGGGAAGCTCGCATGAAAGCCCGAAGCGAGAAACAGCGCGAGAAACAGGAGCGGGAGGCTGATGAACGGAGGGAAGTTGAAGACCGAGAACGTGACCCAGCAGCGTGGGCAGCCGGGTTAAGGAAAAATCAAGAAGTGGGTCTACCGCATTCAGAGTTTGCCTTGACTCAACCAGGACACAGGCTATCATTAACAGGATTAAAGACCGGGCGAGGAGGAAGGCTGCCCTTAGTGACAGAAAAAGTGCTGCCGCGCAGGCTCGCATGAAGAAGATTGCCAGTTTGGCCGACGACGAGCGAGTGCCGAAGAAAAGGAGAAAGGGGAATGGTGGTATGTTCTACACCCTCTGCGCTACAACGTCAGCTCAGTTCGCCCTCCCTCAGATGACATGTTTGGGGCTGACGATGCCGACTGGGCCATTTATCGCAAGATCGTACGTTGTTCCTGTTCGTCGACGTATCGTAGTCAACCCCAACCGCCTTTGTTTAGAACACGACAGGGCAGTCCTCTGACGAGGAGGAAGAACTCCAACAATTGCAGACGATAGAGCAGAAGCTGCTTACTCACGACCCCACCTTCACCATTGAAGACACTCATGCCTATATATCTACCAAACGCTCAGCATTGATCTCGGCTTTTAAACCCGTTTATGATGAAGGGGACCCCGCAGGTACGGAGGAGTCAACTACAACGTTTCCTAGATACTGAGGCAGGATAGGGAAAACGAGGATCCACCTCAACACTGAAAGGTGGCGGGCATGCGAAACATGGTTCTCCCCTAGCATGGCAGGCATAGATTCCGCAGGCATAGGAGAGGTTATTCAAAACATCCTCGCTGCGTTCTCTGCAGCGGAGCGAGCCAGGCTAGCTAAGGTAAACTTCGCCTTGCGAGACCAACCACAGGAAAGCTGATGCTTGTCAGGCGGTATTTCTCACTGGGGGTCCATCTCGGCTCCCCGGTTTGGCAGCCAAGGTGGAGTCAACGCTACGGCCAATTCTATCACCGGAAGTCCCCCTGAACATTGTCAAGGCTTTCGAACCGTCCATGGACAGCTGGAGGGGTATGGCAGATTTTTCGCAGACGGACGAGTTTGCACGTGTCGGCGTTGCAAAAGCAGAATACGATGAATGGGGAGGGGAGAGGATTAAGAAGTGGTGGGGAGGCAACTGGAACATGGCGGTCTAGGTGCCCTTGTAGACACAGCTCGGATGGTAATCGGTACACAAAATAAACAACCCCCAAGAGTTGCCAAAAGTAAAAGTAGGATACGTCGGGTGGATACCACTAACAACAACCGCCCGTAGCGGTATCGTTACTCTGGTTAATCTTGACAGAACCTTCTGTGCTTCCTATAGCGGTGTTGGCGGAATCGGCCTGAGAATCAATCAGTCTCGTCTTGATATCCCTAAGGGTAAGGTGAATAATGATGTGCTTCGGGAGGTAGATGCTGATATTCACCTCGCAAGAGTGAAGAATGCCTCTTCAACGCCTTCGTTAACCTTGGCAGACGTCTCCATGAATTGGATACTAAGTTCTTGGGCCAGCTCCCTCCCCTGCTGTTCCGTAACGACCCTTTTATCATTCCAGTCCGACTTGTTTCCGATGAGGATCTTGTTTACTCCTTCTGAAGCATGCTGTTCGATGTTGGAGTGCCAT
>Ga0307516_10003291_pt1 | contig 20911 bp, 18 predicted proteins | sample 19_EM_MG_FD_203310 | JGI IMG/M metagenome (GOLD analysis project Ga0307516, IMG submission 203310) | Populus trichocarpa ectomycorrhiza microbial communities from riparian zone in the Pacific Northwest, United States - 19_EM | ecosystem: Host-associated > Plants > Roots > Unclassified | place...
CATCCAGGCTGTCCTGGCACTGGCCCGCCGACGCGTCAACGTTCTGTGGGCCCTCATCCGTGACCGACGGTGCTACCACATCACACCACCCGTCACCGAAGCTGCTTGACAACAGCATTAGGAAGCCTCTTCCACCGGGGCCTGCGCCAGCCAGCGGACCAGCCGGTCCCACAGCTCGGCGTAGCCCTTCCAGTCCAGGAAGCCGGGCGGGGCCCAGTGGGGTGCCAGGTCGGACGTGAAGGCGGCCGATCTTCCCGCGCCGTAGCCGCCGACCGCCAACAGTGGATGGCCCGCACACTCGACGAGCAGCTCCGCCCCGTCCCGTAGCGTCACCTCGTTGAGCCCGAGCAGATCCGGCCAGGTCCCGTCCAGCCCGTCGACCACCGCGTGGCGGGCGACGACCCGCGGTGCGGCCCCGGCGGGCAGCTCCACCCGGTCGTCCCGGTCGTGCAGAGAGACCGGCAGTGCCGCAGCCAGCGGTGTGCGCCCCCAGCGGGCCTTGGCGTCGATGCCGGTGAAGGTGAGGTAGCCGCCCACCATCAACAGGCCTGAGCCGCGCTCGACGTGGGCCCGCAGCAGCTCGGTCCGGTCGGGCGAGGGCACCGAGTGGGTGAAGGTCTCCGGCGTGAGCTGGAAACTGTTGGCCCCGACATCGCTGATCACCACGACGTCGTAGGGATCCAGCCCCTCGGCCGTGGTGGGCAGCCTGCTCGGGATCTCGTGCGACGGAACGTAGGTCACCGTGTGGCCCCGGCCGCGCAGGGCGTCGAGGAAGACCTGGGCGCCCTCGACGTACTCGGAGGTGAAGAAGGAGTCGAATCCCTTCTGGTGGACGGAGTGGGTGAACCAGGACTCACCCACGACGAGGACATGGGGCATCGCGGCACGACCTTTCATGTGAAGTGTGCGGAGGAGGAGGGAGGGGGCGGCAGCGCCCGGTCAGGGTGTCGGGCTCACGGGAGCCGTACTGGCGCGGACCTTCAGCCGGACCGGCAGGATGTGCCGGGAGGCAGGGGGCACCTCGTCCCGGTGGACGTAGCTCAGCAGCTGGGCGCCGGCCGTGCGGCCGACGTCGTAGGCGGGCTGGTGGACGGTGGTGAGACGGGGGTGGATGCGGGAGGCGAGCATGATGTCGTCGAAGCCCGCCACCGAGACGTCGTCGGGGACGCGCAGGCCCGCGTCCTCCAGGGCGGCGACCGCGCCGAGGGCCATCAGGTCGTTGGCGGCGAACACCGCGGTGAAGCGGCGCCGGCCGCCGTCCTCCAGGGCCGCGGCGACCAGGCTGTAGCCGGACCGCTCGACGAAGGCGCCCTCGACCTCGGTGACCCCCGCGTCGCCGAACGCCTCCCGGAAACCGGCGATCCGCTCCAGGCTGCTGACCAGGTCCACCGGGCCGCTGATCGCCAGCACCCGGCGGTGGCCCAACTCCCGCAGGTGCTGCCCGATCAGCCGGCCCCCCGCACGGTGGTCCGCGGTGACAAGGATGGTCTGTTCCAGCAGATCGGGAACGACCTCGTCGGCCAGGGCGATGGGGAACCGCCCGAGCAGCGAGGCCAGCCGGCCACGGGACGGCGGTGAACCGGAGGCGTACACCATGCCGTCGATGAACCGGCCGCGCAGCATCTCCAGATAGCGGTCCTCGCGGTCCGGGTCGAACTCGGTGTTGCACAGGATGACCCCGTAGCCCAGGTCGTGGGCGGCGTCGTCGACACCCTTGGCCAGTTCGGCGAAGAACTGGTTGGTGATGTCGGGCACCAGCAGGCCTATGACGTTGGTCGAACCGGCTTGGAGATTGCGGGCCGTCGAGGCCGCTACGTAGCCCAGTCGGCTGACGACCGCGCGGACCCGCTCGGCCGTGTCGTCGGCGACCGGCCGGTTGCCGCTCAGCACGTGCGACACCGTGGTGGGGCTCACCCGGGCGGCGGCCGCCACGTCCTTGATCGACGCGGGCCGCCGCACCCGGCGGTGCCCCGCGTCCTGGTCCTGCTCACGGGTCATAGTGCTGGACCGCCCTGCCGTGCGAGGTGTCCAGCAGTGCGGGCACGCGTGCCTCGATCCCGGCCAGCAGCCCCGGCAGGTCCACCGTCAGCAGCCGGCCGTCACGCACCACGACCCGCCCGTCCACCACGACCGTGCGCACATCACTGGCCCGCACGCTGTAGACCAGGGCCGCCACCGGGTCGTGCACCGGCCGGCAGTGCGCCCCGCTCAGATCGACAAGGACGAGGTCCGCGGCCCGGCCCGGTTCCAGGGCGCCGATCCGGTCCCCGAGTCCGAGCGCCCGGGCCCCGCCGCGCGTGGCCAGCCGGACCGTGTCGGAGACGGTCATCCAGGTGGCGTCCCGCTCGGCCTGCTTCTGGGTCAGGGCGACCAGCCGCATCGCCTCCCACACGTCCAGCGTGTTGTGCCCGGCCGCCCCGTCCGTCCCGGCCCCGACGGCGACCCCTGCGTCCAGCAGGCTCCGCACCGGCGTGAGCGGACGCAGGGCGTGCTTCAGATACACCTTCGGGCAGCAGGCCACGCCGGTACGATCCCCGAACGCCTCCAGCAGCGGCAGGTCGGCCGGCGTGATGCCGCACCCGTGCGCGATCAGCGCCCCGGCGTCCAGCACCCCGGTCCGCTCCAGCACCCCGATGGGGGTGACGCCACGCCGCGCGAGGCTCGACTCGGTCTGCTCCAGATGTTCGGCGGCGTGGATGTGGATCCGTACGCCCATGTCCCGGGCCAGCTCCGCGACCCGGACCAGGTCCGCGTCCTCGACCGTGTACGGCGCGTGCGGCCCCAGCGAGGCGGTGACCCGTCCGTCGCCCGTGCCCTGCAGGGCGGCGGCGGTCTCGGCGCTCTCCTCCAGGGCCGCGCGGCCCCGGCTGCTGAAGTACGTCGGCGCGATGTCGGCCCTGATTCCGGTACGGACGACGGCGTCGGCGATCCGCTCGGCGTGGAAGTAGTGGTCGGCGAACGTGGTCACCCCGCTGAGCAGCATCTCCGCACAGGCCAGCTCCGCGCCGAGGCTGATGTCGGCAGGGGTGAGGTTGACCTCCATGGGCCACACCCGCTCGTTGAACCAGGCCTCGACACCCACGTCCTCGGCGGCACCGCGCATCAGCGTCATCGGGCCGTGCGTGTGGGCGTTCACCAGCCCGGGTACGGCGATCAGTCCCGTACCATCCACGGTCTCCGCCCCGGCTGCATCCGGGCCGGAGCCCGCCGGGCCCAGCCAGACGATCACTCCGTCCTCGACCAGGATGTCCTGGCCCGTCTCCACTCGGCAGGAGCCCCGCTCGGGCACCACGAGCACCGAGCAGGACGTCACGATCAGTCGGCGCAGCATGCGGAATCCTTCCGTCCGAACCGGACGCTAAGGATCCAAAACGTTTTGCACAAGCCCTTGAAATGCCCAGTGCCCAAGCCTGCGAGCGGCTCGGGCACTGACGGCGCTGAACGTCACGAAAGCACTGGGCAGGGCCAGTTTCCCTAGCACTCGATGATGTTCACCGCGAGCCCGCCCCGGGCCGTCTCCTTGTACTTGACGCTCATGTCCGCGCCGGTGTCCTTCATCGTCTTGATGACCTTGTCGAGGGACACCTTGTGGGAGCCGTCGCCGCGCATCGCCATGCGGGCGGCCGTGACCGCCTTCACCGCGGCCATGCCGTTGCGTTCGATGCAGGGGATCTGGACCAGGCCGCCGACCGGGTCGCAGGTCAGGCCGAGGTTGTGTTCCATGCCGATCTCGGCGGCGTTCTCGACCTGTTCAGGGGATCCGCCGAGCACCTCCGCGAGCGCGCCCGCGGCCATCGAGCAGGCCGAGCCGACCTCGCCCTGGCAGCCGACCTCGGCGCCGGAGATGGACGCGTTCTCCTTGAAGAGCATGCCGATCGCGCCGGCGGCCAGCAGGAAACGGACCACTCCGTCCTCGTCGGCGCCCGGCACGAAGTTGATGTAGTAGTGCAGGACGGCGGGAATGATCCCCGCGGCCCCGTTGGTCGGCGCGGTCACCACCCGGCCGCCTGCCGCGTTCTCCTCGTTCACGGCCATCGCGTAGAGCGTGATCCACTCCATCGCGTGCGCCAACGGGTCGCCCGCCGCGCGCAGTTGGCGTGCGGAGACGGCCGCGCGGCGACGGACCTTCAGACCGCCAGGCAGGATGCCCTCGCGGGACATGCCGCGCGACACGCACGCCTGCATCACCCGCCAGATCGCCAGCAGTCCCTCGCGGATCTCCTCGTCGGTGCGCCAGGCCCGCTCGTTCTCCAGCATCAGCGCGGAGATCGACAGGCCCGTCTCCTTCGTCAGGCGCAGAAGCTCGTCGCCCGTGCGGAAGGGGTACTTGAGGACCGTGTCGTCGAGCTTGATGCGGTCCGCGCCCACCGCGTCCTCGTCCACGACGAAGCCGCCGCCGACCGAGTAGTACGTCTTCGACAGCACCTTGGACCCGGCCGCGTCGTACGCCCACAGGGTCATGCCGTTCGCGTGGTACGGGAGGGTCTCGCGGCGGTGCAGGACCAGGTCGTCGTCGTAGGAGAAGGGGATCTCGTGCTCGCCGAGCAGGCGGATGCGGCCCGTCTCCCTGATCCGCGTCACCCGGTCGTCCGCCGACTCCACGTCCACCGTGCCCGGCGAGTCGCCCTCCAGGCCGAGCAGCACCGCCTTGGGCGTGCCGTGGCCGTGTCCGGTCGCGCCCAGGGAGCCGTACAACTCGGTGCGCACGGAGGCGACCTGGTCCAGCAGGTCCTCGTTGCGCAACCGGCGGGAGAACATGCGGGCCGCGCGCATCGGGCCGACCGTGTGGGAGCTGGACGGGCCGATGCCGATCGAGAACAGGTCGAAGACCGATAGGGCCACGGTGACTCCTCCGTACGGGTGGTGCGGGGTGCCGCACACACCTCTCAGTGTGCGCGGCACCCGGGAAAAGGAACTACTTGCCCAGACCGGGATACAGCGGGTGCTTGTCGGCGAGGGCCTCGACCCGGGCCTTCAGCGCCTTGACGGCTGCCCCTTCGAAGGGGGCGGGCGCCTTCAGGGTCTCGGCGATGACGTCCGCGACCTCGGCGAAGTCCTCGATGGTGAAGCCGCGGGTGGCGAGGGCGGGCGTACCGATCCGCAGGCCCGAGGTGACCATCGGCGGACGCGGGTCGTCGGGGACGGCGTTGCGGTTGACGGTGATGCCGACCTCGTGGAGCCGGTCCTCGGCCTGCCTGCCGTCCAGTTCGGACTCGCGCAGGTCCACCAGGATCAGATGCACGTCGGTGCCGCCGGACAGCACGTTCACGCCGGCCTCGCGGGCGTCCGGCGCGGTGAGGCGCTCGGCCAGGATCCGCGCGCCGTCGACCGTACGGCGCTGGCGCTCCTTGAAGTCCTCACTCGCGGCGACCTTGAAGGAGACCGCCTTGGCCGCGATCACGTGCTCCAGGGGGCCGCCCTGGAAGCCTGGGAAGACGGACGAGTTCAGCTTCTTCGCGAAGTCCTTCCTCGCGAGGATGATCCCGCCGCGCGGGCCGCCCAGCGTCTTGTGGGTGGTGGAGGTGACGACGTCCGCGTACTCCACCGGGTTGGGGTGGAGACCGGCCGCGACCAGACCCGCGAAGTGCGCCATGTCCACCCACAGGTGGGCCTCGACCGCGTCGGCGATCCGGCGGAACTCGGCGAAGTCCAGTTGCCGCGGATACGCCGACCAGCCCGCGATGATCACCTTCGGCCGGTGCTCCTTGGCGAGCCGCTCCAGCTCGGCCATGTCGACCAGGCCGGTCTCGGCGTCCACGTGGTAGGCGACCACATTGAACTGCTTGCCGGAGAAGTTCAGCCGCATCCCGTGGGTCAGGTGGCCGCCGTGCGCCAGGTCCAGACCGAGGATGGTGTCGCCGGGCTGGGCCAGCGCGAACAGGGCCGCCTGGTTGGCGGAGGCGCCCGAGTGGGGCTGCACATTGGCGTACTCGGCGCCGAACAGCTCCTTGACCCGGTCGATCGCGATCTGCTCGGTCACGTCGACGTGCTCGCAGCCGCCGTAGTAGCGGCGGCCCGGGTAGCCCTCGGCGTACTTGTTGGTCAGGACGGAGCCCTGCGCCTCCAGCACCGCGAGCGGCGCGAAGTTCTCGGAGGCGATCATCTCGAGGGTGGACTGCTGGCGGACCAGCTCGGCGTCCACGGCGGCGGCGACCTCGGGGTCGAGCTCGTGCAGGGGTGTGTTCAGGACGGACATCAGGTGTACGACTCCTCAGCCGGCGGTGAAGGCGGTGTACTCGTCGGCGGAGAGCAGGTCGGACGGCTCCTTCGCCACGCGTACCTTGAACAGCCAGCCGCCCTCGAAGGGGGCGGAGTTCACCAGCGACGGGTCGTCGACCACGTCCTCGTTGACCTCGGTGACCTCACCGGACACCGGGGAGTACAGGTCGCTGACCGACTTGGTCGACTCCAGTTCGCCGCAGGTCTCGCCCGCGGTCACACCGGCACCGACCTCCGGGAGCTGCACGAAGACGACGTCACCGAGCGCGTTGGCCGCGTGCTCCGTGATGCCGACTGTCGAGACGCCGTTCTCGGCGCCCGACAGCCACTCGTGCTCCTTGCTGTAGCGCAGCTGCTGGGGGTTGCTCATGGCCTGAATTCTCCTGTACGCGGGGGAGTGCTGGTGGATGGGGGCTGCTGGAAACGTATGTGAGCAGCGGAAAGCGCGCGGGGTCACGCACGCCGGCTGCTTTCGGCCGTCGCTACTTCTGACGCTTGTAGAACGGCAGCGCCACAACCTCGTACGGCTCGTGACTGCCCCGGATGTCCACACCGACACCCGATGTGCCAGGTGCCGCGTGCGCCGCGTCGACGTACGCCATCGCGATCGGCCTGCCCAGCGTGGGGGAGGGCGCGCCGGAGGTGACCTCGCCGATCACCCGGCCGTCCGCGACGACCGGGTACCCGGCGCGCGGGACCCGGCGGCCCTCGGCGACGAGGCCGACAAGGACGCGCGGGGGGTTTTCCTCCGAACGGGTGGCGGCCTCCTGGAGGGCCTCGCGGCCCACGAAGTCGCCCTCCTTCTCGAACTTCACCACCCGGCCGAGGCCGGCGTCGAAGGGGGTGAGCGACGTGGAGAGCTCATGCCCGTACAGCGGCATGCCCGCCTCCAGGCGCAGGGTGTCCCGGCAGGACAGTCCGCAGGGGACCAGGCCGACGCCCTCGCCGGCCTTGGTCAGGGCCTGCCAGAGCTCGACGGCGTGCTCGGGCTTCACGAACAGTTCGAAGCCGTCCTCGCCGGTGTACCCGGTGCGGGCGATGAGGGCGGGGACACCGGCGACGGTGCCGGGCAGGCCGGCGTAGTACTTCAGGCCGACGAGGTCGGCGTCGGTGAGGGACTTCAGGACACCCGCGGACTCCGGACCCTGCACGGCGATCAGCGCGTACGCGTCCCGGTCGTCGCGCACCTCGACGTCGAAGCCGGCGGCACGTTCGGTCAACGCGTCCAGCACCACCTGGGCGTTGGAGGCGTTGGCGACGACCATGTAGTGAGCGGACCCGGCCTCCGTCTCGGCGAGCCGGTAGACGATCAGGTCGTCCAGGATGCCGCCGTCGGCCCGGCAGATCATGGTGTAGCGGGCGCGGCCGACACCGACGGAGGCGATGTTGCCGACCAGCGCGTGGTTCAGGAAGGAAGCCGCCTGCGGGCCGGTCACCGTGATCTCGCCCATGTGCGAGAGGTCGAAGAGGCCGGCCCGGGCGCGTACGGCCTGGTGTTCGTCGCGCTCGGAGCCGTAGCGAAGGGGCATGTCCCAGCCGGCGAAGTCGGTCATGGTCGCGCCCAGCGAGCGGTGCAGGGTGTCGAGCGCGGTGTGACGGGGTGCGGTACTGCTCATCGGACGGTCGTCTCCCAAGGCGATGGGGGCACCTCCCGCGCGAGCTCAATTCGAGCGTGGGGGATGGCGAGGTCGTTCCTCCCCATCTGTCATCGGAACCTGAGAGGTTCGTCAGGACCCCGCGAAGCGGTGATCATGACTTGCACCGTGGGTGGGGCCACTGTCGCAGCGGCCCGCTTTTCAGATGTGCCTCGCCCGCGCGGTACGGGGCCTGAGAGATTCAAGGGAGGGACTTGCTCCTTCGGCGCCCGGGCACCCGTACGACGAACGTACGACCCGGAACTCTCCCGCGCGGATTCAAACGGCCGGTATGCAGTTGGCGCCGACATCATTGCACGCCTCGGTCGGCTGCGGCAGGGCCGCATCTGTAACCGGCTTGTGGCAGGACGAGCACGAAAATACGAGACACCGCGCATTACCTTCTCTTTACACTCGACGGGGAGGGACCTCGTGACCACCCCAGGGGAGGACGATCACGGTGAACAGGACCCAGGCGTACGCGACCACCTCGGCCCTCGCGCTGCCCCAGCAGCCGACGGTCCCCGCCACGGAGGCCTGCGTCCCGCTCAGCGCACCCGTCGTCCGCGACCTCCGTGAGCGCGGCGGCCGCAGCCCGCACGCACTGCTCTTCGGCCCCCGGGACCTCGTCGTGATCACCGGCCTGCCCGGCAGCGGCAAGTCCACGCTGATGCGGCGCACGGTCAACGGCCCGCGCATCGACTCCCAGGACGCCCGCGACCGCTGGGCGACGCGGATGCCCCGCTTCCTGCCCTACGCGGTCTACCGCCCACTGGTCCGCCTCGCGCACTACGCCGGTCTGCGTCGCGCCCTGCGCTCCGGCGAGGGCGTCGTGGTGCACGACTGCGGTACGCAGGCCTGGGTGCGCGGCTGGCTGGCCCGCGAGGCGCGTCGCCGGGACGGCACCCTGCACCTGCTGCTGCTCGACGTCACGCCGGACACCGCCCTGGCCGGTCAGCGCGAGCGGGGCCGCGGTGTCTCGCGGTACGCGTTCCTGCGCCACCGGGGCGCCGCCTCCCGCCTGATCGGATCCGTGGCGAGGGGCGACCTGCCCCCGGGCTGCGGCTCGGCGGTGCTGGTCGACCGGGACGCGGCGAACGTGCTGCGGCGGATCGGTTTCACGGGGTGAGCCGGTTCGGTGGCCGGGCCGGACCGGCCACCCGTCTCTCATGGGGCCCCGTACCCGTTAGCCTTTCAGCCACAGCAGGCGGTACCAGGCAGGCGGTAGGCAGGCAGATGGACTTCCCGGCGGATCTCCCCGCTGACTTCCCGGGTTTCCCGGCACAGGCGCACCCCCATCCGCACGGCGGATGGCCCGGCAACGAGCTGGAGGAGGTGCTGTCCGCCGCCCTCGGCGTCCCCGGGGCGGGCGGGCGGATCATCGAGGTGCTCGGCCGCAGCTTCGTCTGGGTGCCGTTGCCCAACGGCGGCGGCACGCACAGCGGCCCACTCGACTTGCCCACGCTGGAGATCGACGGCCAGGTCCATGTCCCGGTGTTCAGCTCCGAGGAACAGTTCCGCCAGGTCGTCGGCTCGCATCTGTCGTACACCATCGCCCCCGCGGTCGAGTTCGCCCGCGGTCTGCCGCCGCAGGTCGGCCTCGCGGTGAACCCGGACGGCACGGTCGGTGTCCCGTTGCCGCCGGCCGCCGTCGCCGAACTCTGCCGGGTCGGCCGCACCCCGCTGGACGGTCCCGCCGCCGGCGGCCGGGTCCGGCTGTTCGAGCCGGACTGGCAGGACGACCCGGTCGACTTCCTCGCGGCGGCCTCGTCCGAGTTCGCCGCCACGGGCGTGGTGCTCACCGCCCGCCGCTGCCTCGCCGCCATCGAGACGGCCGAACCGGTCATGTTCGTGGGCGTGGAACTGTCCCAGTGGGAGGGCGACATGCGGGCCCTGCCGATGGAGGCCCTGGCCCGCACCCTGGGTGCCACCCCCGTCCAGTGGCCGGTCAACCTGATCCTCCTGGACGTGGCGGACGACCCGGTGGGCCACTGGATGCGGGAGAGCGTGCGGCCCTTCTACCAACAGGGCTTCTGATCTGCCAACAGGGCCACTGGCACAGCTCAACGGCTCAACCCGGCGGAACGCCTAAGCTGGGTCCCTATCCAGGGGCCACATCACGAAGGGTCGGTAAAAGGTGAGCGCCAGCGGCACCGCGGCCGGGCAGGTCGAGCACATGCTGCGCCAGGTGACGCCCGGGCGTTACGACGCCTACGAGGCACTCCTGCGCGCGCTCGCCACCCCGTCCTCCGGACAGATCTGGATGCTGCTGTGGCACGGCCAGGCCGGTTCCCCCGACGCCCAGTACGGGAACATGCAGGTCGAGGGGTACGGCTACGCGCCGTGCGTCACCTCCGCCCAGGAACTGTCGGCCAGTGGCTGGAACAGATCGTACGAAGTGATCGACGGGCTCGACGTGGCCCGCACCCTCTACCCCGACCAATACGGCCTGTGGCTGAATCCGCACGCCCCGGGCGGCGGTGTCGGCATCCCCTGGCTCGACCTGCGCCGCATCGCCACCGGCCTGGACCGCCAACCCGCCGGGCCCCTCAGACTGTCCGAACCCGGCATCGAGATCCCGCAGTTCTACGCCCTGCTCGCCCAGAACGCCCACCGCACCCCGGCCGTCCGTGCGCTGCGCCGCGCCTGGGTGCAGCCCGCGCTCGGGGCGCCGTATCTCGCGGTCGGTCTCGATGTGTACGACACCAGTCCACCGGCCGTCGACTCGGTGCGCGCGATGATGCAGCAGTCCATCGGTGCCGTCCCGGACGGGCTGCCGGTGTCGACCGTGGCCATGTCCGACGAGTACGACCCGGTCGCCCTGTGGATGCGGGTCAACGCCCGCCCCTTCTACGACCGTGAGGCACACGCCGCCCCCGCCCCCGCCCAGGCCCCGGCGGCCGGCTACGGCTATCCGCAGCCGGGTGGCCGGTACTGACCGGATTTGGGCGGCAGTTCGAGCTTGTGACATAAGTCACTTTAGGATTGTTGATCTTCCTTTGGTTCTCGGCGCCAATCCATGCGCGTAGATTTGGCGTCGGGTGACCTCGCTGCCGCCCGTTTCGCCCCGGTGTCCCAACTTCCACACGTCCGACAGCTGTTACCCGCTGTTCGGATAACGGAATCGCCGGTGGAGCATCACGGTTGCGCATCCATTCACCGTCAAGGCTGGCACCTGATCGCCGAGGCGTTGAAGACTCCCGGTCCAAGGGGGGTCGCCCCTGTGTGTTCGTTGAAGATGAGGCCGCTACAGCGGCATGTGCGGGCCGGTCACCGCCGGTTGAGAGGGGTCCCTGCCATGACGGCGCCATTGCACGACACCGCTGCGGAAGCGGCGCCGACCGCCCCGGTCGACCCCGCGGCCGCAGGCGCCAAGAAGGTCGAAGGCCGGTCCCTGAAGCAGATCGCCTGGCACCGCCTGAAGCAGGACAAGGTGGCTCTCGCGGGCGGCATCACCGTGCTCGTCCTGGTGCTGGTCGCGGTGTTCGCCCCGCTGATCGTCTCGCTGCTCGGACACCCGCCGAACGAGTTCCACCAAGAGGAACTCGACCCGCTGACCAACCTGCCGCAGGGCACCTGGGGCGGCGTGAGCGGCGACTACCTGTTCGGCGTCGAGCCCAACAAGGGCCGCGACGTCTTCAGCCGCATCGTCTACGGCGCCCGCATCTCGCTCCTCGTGGCCTTCCTCGCCGCCGTGGTCGCGGTGGTGCTCGGGACGCTCTTCGGGATCGTCGCCGGCTACTTCGGTGGCTGGGTCGACGCCGTGATCAGCCGCACCATGGACGTGCTGCTCTCCTTCCCGCAGCTTCTCTTCATCATTTCCCTGGTCTCGGTCCTCCCGGACGACCTGCTGGGGCTGACCGGCTCGGGCGTACGCATCGCCGTCCTGGTCGCGGTCATCGGCTTCTTCGGCTGGCCCTACGTCGGCCGTATCGTCCGGGGCCAGACGCTGAGCCTCCGTGAGCGCGAGTACATCGAGGCCGCGCGCAGCCTGGGCGGTGGCAGGCGGTACATCCTCTTCCGGGAGCTGCTGCCCAACCTGTTCGCTCCGATCATGGTCTACGCGACGCTGATGATCCCGACCAACATCCTCACGGAGGCGGCGCTCAGCTTCCTCGGTGCGGGTGTGCGGCCGCCGACCGCGTCGTGGGGCGGCATGCTGCGCGACGCCCTGCAGACCTACGAGCACGACCCGATGTTCATGGTCTTCCCCGGCGCGACGATCTTCATCACCGTCCTGGCCTTCAACCTCTTCGGTGACGGCCTGCGGGACGCTCTCGATCCCAAGGGGACCCGCTGACGCACGACTTGCCCCTGCCGCACCGTCAGGTGGCTCATTCCATGGTTCTCCGGCACAGGACCGGAACCGCGAATCTCGGAGGATACGAGAAAATGCCTACAGGTTCCCCGAAGCGGCGGCTCGCTGCTGGCGCAGCCCTCGTTGTCGCGGCGCTGGTGACCACCACGGCGTGCGGCGGCGGAGACAGTGACGACAAGGGCGAGGAGGGCGCCGGCTACAGCGCGGCGCTGAACAAGGTCGTCAACGCGTCCACCAAGACGGGCGGGACGCTGAAGTTCGTCGGCAAGCAGGACTTCGACTCCCTGGACCCGCAGCGTACGTACTACGGCATGACCTGGGACTTCATGCGGTTCTTCACCCGCACCCTGGTCACCTACGACACCAAGCCCGGCGAGGCCTCGAACAAGCTGGTCGGTGACCTGGCCACCGGCCCCGCCGAGGTCTCGACCGACGGCAAGACCTACACGTACAAGCTGCGTGACGGCCTCACCTGGGAGGACGGCTCCGCGCTGACCTCCAAGGACATCAAGTACGGCATCGAGCGCATCTGGGCGACGGACACCATCACCGGTGGCCCGGCGTACATCAAGCAGACGCTCGACCCGAAGGGCGAGTACAAGGGCCCGTACAAGGACAAGTCCAAGGACAAGCTGGGACTGAAGGCCATAGAGACGCCCGACGACCAGACCATCGTCTTCAAGCTGCCGAAGCCCAACGGTGACTTCGAACAGTTCCTGGCCATGCCCACCGGTGCCCCGGTGAAGCAGAGCAAGGACACCGGCGCCAAGTACACGCAGCACCCGTACTCCTCCGGCCCCTACAAGATCCAGGCGTACAACGCCAACAAGAGCCTGGTGCTGGTCCGCAACACCTCCTGGAAGAAGGCCTCGGACCCGCTCCGCAAGGCCCTTCCGGACAAGATCACCGTGACGATCTCCGCCAACCTGGAGGAGAACGACAAGCGGCTGATGGAAGGTGACTACGACCTCGACGTCAACGGCACCGGCATGACCCAGTCCGGCCGGGTCAGCGCCGTCCAGGACCACAAGTCGAGCGTGGACAACCTCCAGACCTCCTTCGTCCGCTACGTGGCCCTGGTGCAGACGGCGAAGCCCTTCGACAACGTCGACTGCCGCAAGGCCGTCTTCTACGCCACGGACTTCGCCGGTCTGCAGCAGACCCGCGGTGGCGCGATCGCCGGTGGCGACATCGCCAACTCCGTCTTCCCGAAGACGATCCCGGGCTACAGCGACTACGACCCGTACGGCGTCGTCGCCCGCAAGGGCAAGCCGGACGTCGCCAAGGCCAAGGAGTCGCTGAAGGCGTGCGGCAAGCCGTCCGGCTTCTCCACCAAGCTGACCGCCCGCACCAACCAGCCGGGTGAGGTCGACGCGGCCGAGGCCCTGCAGGAGCAGCTCAGCAAGGTCGGCATCAAGGTCGAGGTCGACCCGATCGACGGCGCCCAGTCCTCCAGCATCACCGGCTCGCCGAAGGTCGTGAAGGAGCGCGGCTACGGCATGACGATGAGCGGCTGGGGCCCCGACTTCCCGACCGGCCAGGGCTACGCGCAGCCGCTGTTCGACAGCCGTTTCATCTTCGAGAACGGCAACTACAACGAGTCGCAGATCAAGAACCCGAAGATCGACAAGATCTTCGACGACGCGATCGCGACCACCGACAAGGCCAAGTCCAAGGAACTGTACGAGCAGCTGAACAAGGTGCTGCTCGACGACGCCGACTGGATGCCGTTCATCTACGAGAAGAACATCTCGTGGCGCGGTAGCCGACTGACGAACGTCTACTCGTCCGCCGCGTACAACGGCCGCTACGACTACGTGTCCCTGGGCGTCATGAAGTAGTAGCCGATCGAAACCGCTTGATCCCTTGCCGCCGAATCCCGCCAGTCCGAAGGGCAGGTGATGGCTCTGGTGGCGGTCGGGACCTCCCACAAGGAGGCCCCGGCCGCCGCCGGGCCGCGCACAGTGCTTGCTTATCTCATCCGGCGTCTGGTCGCCGTTGTCATCATGGTGCTGGTCGTACTGCTCGCGACCTTCACCGTCTTCTACATGCTGCCCAAGTGGGCGGGACAGGACATCGCCGTCCTCTTCGCCGGCAAGGCAACCGGTGCCGAGCAGGTCGAGGGCATCCGAACCAAGCTGGGCCTGGACGATCCGCTGTTCATCCAGTTCTGGGACTTCGTCAAGGGCATTCCGCTGGGCCGGGACTACGCCAACGGCAGTGATGTCACGCACTGCCCGGCCCCCTGCTTCGGCTACTCCTTCGTCACGGAGGAGCCGGTGTGGAACACGCTCAAGGAGGCGCTGCCGGTCACCGCCGCGCTCGCCGCCGGTGCCTGTGTCCTCTGGCTGATCGCGGGTGTCAGCACCGGCGTCCTCTCCGCGCTCAAGCGGGGCTCCGTCTGGGACCGCGCCGCGATGATCGGCGCCCTCGGCGGCGTCTCCCTGCCGATCTTCTTCACCGGCATGGTGGCGATGGGCATCTTCGTGCACAGCCTCGGGTGGGTGCACATCCAGGACAGCCTCAGTACCGACGACGGCATCGGCGTCTGGTTCGAGACCCTGCTGCTGCCATGGATCGTGCTCGCCCTGCTGAACGCCGCGATGTACGCCCGCCTCACCCGGGCCACCATGCTCGACGTGCTCGGCGAGGACTACATCCGCACCGCCCGGGCCAAGGGGCTCGGGGAACGCGTGGTCATCACCCGGCACGCACTGCGGTCCGCGATGACGCCGATCCTGACCGTCTTCGGTCTCGACATCGGCGTACTGCTCGGCGGCGCCGTCCTGACGGAGTCCACGTTCAACCTGCCCGGCCTCGGTCTCGCCGCGGTCCAGGCCATCAGCAGCAAGGACCTGCCGGTGATCCTCGGGGTGACCCTGTTCGCGGCCCTCGCGATCGCCGTCGCCAACCTCGTCGTGGACCTTCTGTACGCCGTCATCGACCCGCGAGTGAGGCTGGGATGACCGAACTGCACAAGACCGGAGCGGCCGTGGGGGAACCCGTGGCCGGCCGGCCCGCACCCACCGCCTTCCTCGAAGTACGTGACCTGAAGGTGCACTTCCCGACCGACGACGGCCTGGTCAAGTCCGTCGACGGGCTCAGCTTCCAGCTGGAGAAGGGCAAGACCCTCGGCATCGTGGGCGAGTCCGGCTCCGGCAAGTCGGTGACCTCGCTCGGCATCATGGGGCTGCACACCGCCGGTCAGTACGGCAAGAAGAAGGCGCGGATCTCCGGCGAGATCTGGCTGGACGGCACCGAGCTGCTGAGCGCCGACCCGGACGAGGTGCGCAAGCTCCGCGGCCGGGAGATGGCGATGATCTTCCAGGACCCGCTGTCCTCGCTGCACCCGTACTACACGATCGGCCAGCAGATCGTGGAGGCGTACCGGGTCCACAACGACGTGGACAAGAAGACCGCCAGGCGCCGTGCCGTGGAGATGCTCGACCGGGTCGGCATCCCGCAGCCCGACAAGCGGGTGAACAGCTATCCGCACGAGTTCTCCGGCGGTATGCGCCAGCGTGCGATGATCGCGATGTCGCTGGTCAACAACCCCGAGCTGCTGATCGCGGACGAGCCGACGACCGCCCTCGACGTGACCGTCCAGGCGCAGATCCTCGACCTCATCCGGGACCTGCAGAAGGAGTTCGGCTCCGCGGTCATCGTCATCACCCACGACCTGGGCGTCGTCGCCGAGCTGGCCGACGACATCCTGGTGATGTACGGCGGCCGCTGTGTCGAGCGGGGTCCCGCCGAGGACGTGTTCTACGAGCCGCGGCACCCGTACACCTGGGGTCTGCTCGGTTCGATGCCGCGCCTGGACCGTGACCAGCAGGAGCGCCTCATCCCGGTCAAGGGATCCCCGCCCTCGCTGATCAACATCCCGTCCGGCTGCGCCTTCAACCCGCGCTGCCCGTACGCCGACGTCCCCAAGGACAACGTCACCCGCACGGTCCGCCCCGAGCTGACCGAGGTCGGTGGCCGGCACTGGGCCGCCTGCCACATGACGCAGGAACAGCGGGAGCGTATCTGGATCGAAGAGATTGCGCCGAAGCTGTGAGCGACGAGAAGGCCGAGAAAGCGGGGACGATTCCCGCGCAGAGCACGGGCAGGCGTCCCGGTGGTGAGGTGCTGCTGAAGGTCACCGGCCTGCAGAAGCACTTCCCGATCAAGAAGGGCCTGCTCCAGCGGCAGGTCGGCGCCGTGCACGCGGTCGACGGCATCGACTTCGAGGTCCGCTCCGGTGAGACGCTCGGGGTCGTGGGCGAGTCCGGCTGCGGCAAGTCCACGATGGGCCGGCTGATCACCCGGCTGCTCGAACCGACCGCCGGCACGGTCGAGTTCGAGGGCAAGGACATCACGCACCTCGGCGTGGGCGGGATGCGTCCGCTGCGCCGTGACGTGCAGATGATCTTCCAGGACCCGTACTCCTCGCTGAACCCGCGCCACACCATCGGCACCATCGTCGGCGCCCCCTTCAAGCTCCAGGGCGTCTCGCCCGAGGGCGGTGTGAAGAAGGAGGTGCAGCGGCTGCTGTCGGTGGTCGGTCTCAACCCCGAGCACTACAACCGGTATCCGCACGAGTTCTCCGGCGGTCAGCGTCAGCGCATCGGCATCGCCCGGGCGCTCGCGCTCAACCCCAAGATGGTGGTGGCGGACGAGCCGGTCTCCGCGCTGGACGTGTCGATCCAGGCGCAGGTGGTGAACCTGCTGGACGACCTCCAGGAGGAGCTCGGGCTGACGTACGTGATCATCGCGCACGACCTCTCGGTGGTCCGGCACGTCTCGGACCGGATCGCGGTGATGTACCTCGGCAAGATCGTCGAACTGGCCGACCGTGACGCGCTGTACAAGGCGCCGATGCACCCGTACACCAAGGCGCTGATGTCGGCCGTGCCGATTCCGGACCCCAGGCGCCGGGCGGCCAAGAGCGAGCGCATCCTGCTCAAGGGTGACGTGCCCTCGCCGATCTCCCCGCCGAGCGGCTGCCGTTTCCACACCCGGTGCTGGAAGGCGACGGAGATCTGCCGGACCACGGAGCCGAAGCTCGTCGAGCTGAAGCCCGGCCAGCGGGTGGCCTGCCATCACCCGGAGAACTTCGAGGACCAGGCCCCGCAGGAGACGGTCCTGCTCTCCGCCGCCAAGGAGGCTGCGGAACTGGTGCCGGAGGCGGTGCTGGAGGAGTCGGCGGAGACGTCGGCGGCGGTGGCGGCGGAGGTCGCGGCGGAGGTCGCGGAGCCCACGACGGTCGCGGAGGTCGCCGAGCCCACGAAGGCGGCCGAGTCCACCGAGGCTGCCGAGCCCGTCGCGAAGACCGATGGCGCCGCTGAGAGCCAGGAGTCAACCGACAAGTAACGCATGACAAGTTGGCAAAGTCCGGCAAAGTCATGCACATGTCGAAACGGGAGAGTGCAGGGTCGTCCGTGTCCGACTTATCGGCACACGTTCAAAGGGACGACTCATGACGCTCTCCCGTTCGGCACGGTTAGGGGTCCTCGCGACCGCGGCGCTCTCCTTCCTGGTCATCGCCGCCGCTCCCGCACCCGCCCCGGGCACCCCCGGCATCGGTGACCCCTACTTCCCCGACCTCGGCAACGGCGGCTTCGACGCCCTCCACTACGCCCTCGACCTCGCGTACGCCCCGGACACCGACCGCCTCGACGGCCGTACGACGATCACCGCCCGTGCCACCCGAAGCCTGTCCTCCTTCGACCTGGACCTGCAGAAACTGGAGGTCACCAGAGTCGAAGTGGACGGCAGACGGGCCCAGTTCACGCGCGCCGGTGACGAACTGCGCATCACTCCGCGCGCGTCCCTGCACAAGGGCCGCACCTTCAAGGTCACCGTCACCTACGGCGGCGTCCCCGAGCCCCTCGGCGGCCCCATCGTCTTCGGCTCCGACTACGGCTGGATGAAGACCGACGACGGCGTCTTCGTCGCCTGCGAACCCAACGCCGCCTCCACCTGGTTCCCGTCCAGCGACCACCCCTCGGACAAGGCCGCCTACGACATCCGGATCAAGGCCCCCAAGGGGTTGACCGGGGTCTCCAACGGGCGGCTGGTGTCGACGTACGACAAGGGCGGCTCGACGTACACCCACTGGCGCGAGAAGAAGCCCATGGCGACCTACCTCGCGACCGCGACCATCGGCAAGTTCGATGTGCGGACCGGGAAGACCCCCTCCGGCATCCCGATCTACGTGGCCATCGACCCGGTGCTCGCGGACGCCAACTCCGTCGACGTGTACGGGGTGACGGCCGCCGCGACCGACTACTGGGCGCAGGTCTTCGGGCCGTACCCCTTCGAGGAGACCGGCGCGATCGTCGACGACATGCCGCAGGCCGGGTTCTCGCTGGAGGTCCAGTCGAAGCCGGTCTACTCGGCGGTGCGCAACGAGTCGACCATCGTGCACGAGCTGGCCCACCAGTGGTTCGGCGACTCCGTCTCGGTGGCGCACTGGAAGGACATCTGGCTCAACGAGGGCTTCGCCACCTACGCCCAGTGGCTCTGGGCCGAGCACCAGGGCACCCGCACCGCCCATGACTCGTTCCTGGCCGGGTACAACTCCCGCCCCGCCGACAACGCCTTCTGGCAGACGGTCGTCGGCGACCCGCAGCGCGACACCATGTTCGCCTCCGCCGTCTACCAGCGCGGCGCGATGACCCTCCAGGTGCTGCGCGAACGCATCGGCGACACCGCCTTCTTCAAGCTGCTGCCGACCTGGACGAAGCTGCACCGCTACGGCAACGCCGACACGGACGACTTCATCCGCCTCGCCGAGCGGGTCTCAGGACAGCAGTTGGACGACCTCTTCCAGACCTGGCTCTTCACCACCGGGAAGCCTACCTTGTAGGTCCTGTGAGGCTTGTGGGCCTTGTATTGCAAGGTGCACCCACCTTCTGAGTAACAATATGGGGTGCTCCAGCAACTGTTCAGCCCCTCCGTCCAGCACACGCTCGACGTCGTCGGCATCTTCGTGTTCGCCATCTCCGGCGCGTTGCTGGCCGTCCGCAAGAACTTCGACGTCTTCGGCATAGCCGTCCTCGCCGAGGTCACCGCGCTGGGCGGAGGGCTGTTCCGCGACCTGGTCATCGGGGCCGTGCCGCCCGCCGCCTTCACGGACCTCGGCTACTTCATCACCCCGCTGTTCGCCGCCCTCCTCGTCTTCTTCCTGCACCCGCAGGTGGAGCGCATCCAGGCGGCGGTCAACGTCTTCGACGCGGCCGGCCTCGGCCTGTTCTGCGTCGCCGGCACCACCAAGGCGTACGAGTACGGACTCGGCCTCACCGCGTCGGTGGCCCTGGGTCTTGCCACCGCGGTCGGCGGCGGCGTCCTGCGGGACGTGCTCGCCAACGAGGTGCCGTCGCTGCTGCGCTGGGACCGCGACCTGTACGCGGTGCCGGCGATCGTCGGCGCCTCGATGGTCGCGCTGTGCATCCGCTATGACGCCCTCACCCCGCTCACCGGCGCGTTCGCGGCCCTCACGGCCTTCGTGCTGCGGCTGCTCGCGATGCGGTTCCACTGGCGGGCTCCGCGCGCCTGGCACCGTCGGTCGACGGTACAAGAGGAGTAGTGCCTTCCGCGCGGGGTGGCTCTGGCCCACCTCGACGTGGGCCAGAGTGTCATGTGCCCGCAACAGTCAAAGCTACCGCTTAGTAATCAACTGTTGTACCGTTCAGGCATGTCAGAAGCAGCTATCGCGCGCGCCGTCGTCGGCGACAGCGAGTTCGACCGGGACACCGCGCTCACCCCGCGAGAGCCCGGGGTCTACGACATCGACCTCTCCGCCGGCTGGACGATCGTCAACGCCGTCAACGGCGGCTATCTGCTGGCCGTCCTCGGGCGCGCGCTCGCGCACACCCTGCCGCACGACGACCCGTTCACCGTCTCGGCGCACTACCTGACCGCCTCTCGGCCGGGCCCGGCGGTGGTGCGCACGGACGTCGTCCGTACCGGCCGCACGCTCTCCACCGGCCAGGCCTCGCTCTTCCAGTACGACGACCAGGGCCGCGAGACCGAACGCATCCGCGTCCTCGCCTCCTACGGCGACCTGGACTCCCTCCCCGACGACGTCCGCACGACCGCCAGGCCGCCCGCGATCCCGCCCGTCGAACAGTGCTTCGGCCCCGAGGACGGGCCCGCCCCGGTGGACGGCGGTTCGGCCATCGCCGACCGGCTGATGCTCAAGCTCGACCCGTCGACGCTGGGCTGGGCGCTCGGCGCGCCCTCGGGCAAGGGCGAGATGCGGGCCTGGTTCGGGCTCGCCGACGGCCGCGACGCTGACCCCCTCTCGCTGCTCCTCGCGGTCGACGCGCTGCCGCCGACCGCCTTCGACCTCGGCCTGTCCGGCTGGGTGCCCACGGTCGAGCTGACGGTCCATGTCCGCTGCCGCCCGGCGCCGGGCCCGCTGCGGGTGTCGATCACCACCCGCAACCTGGCCGGCGGCTTCCTGGAGGAGGACGCCGAGGTGTGGGACAGCGCGGACCGACTGGTGGCGCAGTCGCGGCAGTTGGCCAGGGCCAGGCTCGGCTGAGGGAGAACTCGGCCGGTTCCGGGTCGAGTTCCGGCGGCCGGCCGAACGCGGTCGGTCGAACGCGGCCGGCCGGCCGGCCGCGGCGGGCGCCTCTGTCACGGAGTTGTACCGGCGAGTGGTGAGGAGTCCCGGGAGAGGCGCAGGTCAGTGGGTTCCCTTTAGGGGTACTTGACCTGGCGCACAGACCCGGCACAGGGCAGCCCCAAG
>Ga0307516_10003292_pt1 | contig 20904 bp, 8 predicted proteins | sample 19_EM_MG_FD_203310 | JGI IMG/M metagenome (GOLD analysis project Ga0307516, IMG submission 203310) | Populus trichocarpa ectomycorrhiza microbial communities from riparian zone in the Pacific Northwest, United States - 19_EM | ecosystem: Host-associated > Plants > Roots > Unclassified | place...
CAATGAATTTCATGACTTGGTTACTAGTCTATCTACAAAATCTGATCCTCTACCATATTCTGAGTTGCATAGTCATTTATCTACTCATGAGTTTTTACACAGGAGCTCCCTTCATCCTTTTCCTATGGCTGCACCGTTACTACCAACACATGTGCAATCCCCCTCTGCCTTCGCTGCCCAACGTTCTTTTTCTGGTTTTAAAGGCAACAGTTCATCCTTTCAACGGGGTAGAGATATACGCAATGGGTGGAGGAATATGCGCTCTCCAACTCAGTATGGTGCTCTGTCTGTCAGAGGTCACAACAGCAGCTTCCAGCAGCAACAGCGTGGGCATTGGCAGCAAAATCGTCCAGATTGGCAGCAAAGCAGAACTAGTAATGCTGGTCAGTGGCAGCGATAGATTAAGTGCCAACTTTGCAATATATTTGGGCACTCCGCACAATAATGCTCCTAGCTTATGCAACATGGTAATCACGCCTCTGCCAACTTCTCATTCAGTGACGCGTCCATAGAAAATTCTGCCACTTGGTTTCCTGACACCGGCGCCAATCAACATGTTACTCCAGATATTACTGGTATGACACACGCAAAACCTTATCTCGGTAATGACCAATTGCATGTTGGTAATGGTAAGGGACTTGTCATATCTAATACAGCTTATAAAATTTTACGTACTCCTAAACGAGTTTTTACGTTGTCTAATGTCTTGCATGTTCCAAAAATTAAAAAAAAGACTCTTATTTGTTAAACAATTCTGCCGTGAAAGTTGTGTCTTCTTTGAATTTCACTCTTCTGTTTTCTATGTTAAGGATCTCATCACCAAGGAGGTTTTGCTTTCCGGTCAGAGTAAGGATGGCCTTTATGTCCTTTCAGAAAATTTTGCCACGTCTATGCCCCAAGCTTTTTGTCTGCTAGTTTATCCACCTCTGCTGATATTTGGCATCGTCGACTTGGTCACTCAAGCTCTCGGGTTCTGAGTTTCTTAGCATCAAATAAAAAGGTCACTTATACGTCTCGTGCTTTAAATTTTCAGTGTCCAACATGTCCATTAGGAAAATCATCGCGTCTGTCATTAGGACCTACGGGTCACAAAACATCTGCTCCTCTTGAACTCGTTTTTAGTGATGTTTGGGGCCCTGCTCCTATTTTATCTTCTGATGGTTTCCGCTATTTTGTGATTTTTGTTGATGCGCACATAAAATTTATTTGGTTTATCCTCTTAGTGCCAAATCTGATGTATTTAATGTGTTTCATCAATTTCAAGTTCTGGTTGAACGACAATTCTCTTGCAAAATCAAATCAGTACAAACTGACTGAGGTGGTGAATATCGTAAATTAAATTCTTTCTTCAAAACTGTTGGTATTCACCATCGCATCATATGTCCACATACACATAAGCAAAATGGTACTGTTGAGCGCCGTCACTGTCATATTGTCGAAACTGGTCTTACTCTGCTTGGTCACTATAAAGCACCTCTAAAATTCTGGAATTATGCATTTGAAACCTCTATTTATCTTATTAATCGTATGCCGACATCGGTCTTACAAAACAAATCTCCATTTGAAACTCTGTTTCATCAACCACCAGACTATGGTTTCCTGCGTACTTTTGGATGTCTCTGCTTTCTGTTTCTCCGACCATATAATGCTCATAAGTTAGACTATCGCTCTACTCCTTGTGTGTTTCTAGGATATAGTTCATGCCATCTAGGTTACCGTTGTCTTGATTTGTCTTCTGATCGTATTTACATCTCCCGTCATGTCCGTTTCCATGAAAAATCCTTTCCATTTATTGACTCTACTCATGTTCCTGCCACAACCAATTCTAACCCACAGCCGACCCCTATCTCCTACCTTCATGCCTTAATATCTTTCCCATCATCCAACCCACCACAAACACCAATCCTTTCCCCACACACCTCGGTCCCCTTACCACCATCTGCAACCATGTCTCTTGATCATTTTGCAGGTTCAGGTTCTGTTGTTGTGGACATCACAGCTACTGCATCTCCCCTTTCTGCTACACCACCGACATCTCCCTCACAGGTTCCTGCCTCTTCTTCCCAGGTCCCTGCAGAGTCACCACCGGGCTTAGATCTCTGTATTGATCTTTCCAGCTACTCCATTCCACAGTAGTCACCGCCCATCAAGTCTCCTGACTCTCCTACTGCAGTTGCTTCTCGACAGCATCCCATGGTGCTTCGTCCCCGCCAGCACAAGTTTGTCAATGTGAGCTCAGTGTCTGCATCTTCACTGCCTCCCAACTCATGGGTAATTTATTCCTCTGCTCATGAACCGTTTTCTATGTTGGCATTCTGCTATGGAATCTGAGATTACTGCTTTACATGCTAACGGCACTTGGTCCTTGATTCCACATGAACCTTCTATGAATGTTGTTGGTTATCGATGGGTTTACAAAATTAAGAGTCGAGTTGATGGCACTGTTGAACGCTACAAAGCGCGCTTGGTTGCGCGAGGCTTCTCTCAACAAGAAGGTATTGACTACTCAGAAACCTTAGCCCGGTTGTCAAACCGACCACTGTTTGCCTAGTCCTGGCCATTGTCGTCTCTAATTATTGGCAGATTCGCCAACTTGATGTTCATAATGCATTTCTCAATGGTTCACTACAGGAGGTTATCTATATGCAGCAACCCACGGGATTTGTCGACCCTGCTCTGCCAACTCATGTGTGTCACCTTCACAAGTCTCTATATGGTTTAAAACAAGCCTCGCGGGCTTGGTACAAATGACTGAGTGACTTTCTTTTATCGGTTGGCTTCCGCACTTCAAAGGTTGATACTTCCTTATTTATTCTGAAAGTGAATAATGATATCTGTTATTTGCTTGTCTATAGGGATGACATTCTGCTCACTGGTAGTAACTCCAGTTTGCTTCAAAGCCTTATTACCCAGTTCAGAATTCAAACTCCGAGATCTGGGTTCTGCTCACTATTTCTTAGGGATTGAGGTTACTCCTACCAGCATGAGTCTCATGCTTACTCAACACAAATATGCTCTTGACATTCTGAGTCGTGCTGGTATGTCCACCTGTAAGCCTGTTGATACACCGGTTTCTGCCTCCAAGAATGGACTCCTGCTTAGTGAGCCATTCTCGGACTCCACTCATTTTTGACAAATTATTGGTGCCCTTCAATATCTCACATTTACCAGACCTGACATATGTTATGCTGTCAATAAGGTATGTCAGTTTATGCATGCCCCTACTGAGAGTCACTAGGCGGTTGTCAAACGTATACTATGATACATAAAAGGGTATGTCCTCCTTTGGTCTTCATCTTACTCGTGGTTCCTCATTATCCCTTCATGGTTTTACTGATGCTGATTGGGCGGGAAGCATCGATGATCAGAAGTCTACGGGTGATTACATTGTTTTTTACAGCACTACTCCCATTTCATGGAAATCTGGCAAGCAACGCACTATTGCTCGCTCTTCCACGAAACCAGAATATAAGGCATTAGCTGATGGTACTGCTGAGGTTCTTTGGCTTCGTTACCTTCTAACAGATTTGTGTTTTTCTCCTAGTTTTGCTACCACCATTTGGTGTGACAATTTGGGTGCTACATATTTGTCTGTTAATCCTGTCTTCCATGCACGCACAAAACATGTTGAGGTTGATTATCACTTTGTTCGTGATCGAGTGGCTAAAAAGGAGATACAGATTCACTTTATACCTTCCAAAGACCAATTAGCTGATGTTCTTACTAAACCGCTTCCCCACTCTGCTTTTGCTTCCTTACGGTCCAAGCTTTATGTGGTTTCCTCACCTTCAGCTTGAGGGGGTGTATTATGGAATGTGATGTAATATAGGAAATATTGTATTTTCCTGTATATATTTATCCTGCGCAGTACGCTACATAGTAACTATTGTATGTTGCCCTAGTTATATATATAGAAGAGATGGCTACAGATTATATATGCCCTTCAATCAATTACAACTTATGATTCAACTTGGAGAGTATATATTAGGGTTTTTTAAATTGAATCTTCAACTTTTTCTGGAAAAAAAACTTATTCATTATGATCCTTGTCGCACGTCTCCGTGCAGTGTTGATGGCTATTTTTGTTTGATTGGTTCTTGGGAGTCGCCACCTAGTATTTGATTGAAGGTTACTAGGAAACCCAGATGTACTGGTCTTGTCAGAAATTCACGGGTAAGGACTGGTTGTGGCTAGATAAGGTATTAACACTCCTAGCGCCCTTTACCTGAGGTAAGCTGCTTCGTGGTTTTGATGTGTTAAAGAAGTTTTAAATTTTTTTTCTTTTCATCAGATATTAGGGATAGGACTTACATGTAAGTTCATAATCTATAAAATGTTGTGACCACAGGAGGTGTTGATAGATTGAATCAGTTTAAGATCACCAAGTATGAAAGTGATAATAGTTTTTATCAGCTTTCTTTTTGTCCAATGTCCGAACCCTTCTGTGAATGCTTATGCGTCCCAGTTGGCGTCAACAGTGACAAGCACTTGGCTCCCAATGTCGACTCTCTTCTTGTGATGTTTGAACCAGATGCATAGAGAGCAACTAAAATGGTGTCAGAAAGATATTAATCAGTAATATTATCTGCTGCAATTCTGTATGAGGGAGTTTGATTGCCTACTATCATCTGTTGGGCATAAATAAAACTAAAATAAATAAGAAGTTTTTTAGCTTTGGCTTTTCCTTAGTTTTCATGGCGTCTCCATATTTATACTTTGTTTGTTGCTTGATCTTGTCACCAGAAAATCATTTGGTTGCTATTATCATTGGTTCATATCATTTAAATGTTCGGAACCAAATGTCAGTACAGGCTATTTTTTTTTGCATATTTTAGTGGGTTTTTAGGTCTTATTTATATATTGGCCTAGAAAGTGATAATAGTTCATTTCAATATGAAATTCTTTCCATTTTATCATAATTTGCAGATAAGAAAGGGCATCTGACAAAAATAGGTTCGAAATAAAGAATATGAGTCATCCCTAATTTTTTATTTCTCAAGTGTGACTGGTCAATTAATCAATTTTAACCAATATCTAAAATTTATTAAAATCAACATATTTTGATGTACACAAACCTTCTCCCACTCGGTTCCTTTTGCGAGAAATGAACAAGTCCTTAACCTCTCCAAATTTAATGAAGGATCTTCTTAGGGATTGATACTGAAGCTATCAAGGAAATCTTGCAAAGTATGTCTTCACAGATTCAAAACATGGTTTGGATTGGTGTTAGTAGGTGAAAGGTGATCTTTTTATGAAGGTCGGAGTCTAGGGTCTTAGATAGGGGTGGTAATATGGTGGTGATGAGGTTAATGGCTTGAAAGAAGTTGTTGTTGTAGTTTCAAAGAAGTTGTTACTGTTGGAGAGGTCTGCTACAAGCTGCTGCTGATGGCGTGGAAGGGGTTGTTGCTGTCGTGGAAGGGGATGCTGCTGCAACAATGATTTTAGTGAGTATAAAGAAGCATCTCAACCCAAAAGGTTAAGATGTTAGATGAGGTTCAAAAATAATTTTATATTACTCTCTAATACATCCCCTAAAATTAAAATTCTTTGGGCTTAAAACTTGTATAGATCCATACTACTTTCTGTGTTATTTTTTATCAAATAAAAAAGAGATGATGAGATTTGAACTCGTAATCACTTAAGTAGATTAGTGGTAGGATCTGTTGGTCTTGTTTTGTAGATCGGGTCAGGAGACGGCTCCCCTCTAAATTATGGTTTATATATCAACAAATAACTAGTCAGTAGTATTCCAGTCATTAGTCGAGAAAAATATTGTTACCATCTACTACCTAATTATCATTACCAAACACAAGAAATAAACCATCTCAAGCTCACCTGCTTCATCATCTCTGACCTTGATATCTTTGGTTCCTTTGATCGCGTAAGCTCTTATAATGTAGCCTGATTAATTTTTTGAAACAGTAATGCATTTACATTTTGGAATATAATTTGGATTGGTTTTGGATTCGATTCTATTACGAGCATGATTATTTTTTGGCTCGATGTTTTACATTGATTCAAGAAATAGGATTATATTTTTTGTGTTATAGGTTGACAAATATGTGATTATTGCTCGCATTTTAGCTACATTGATCAATGGCATGAACTTGATTGCTGAAAAATGTTTGATTTTTATTAGATTTGATCACTATTATTGACGTACCCTCCTCACGAGAGCAATGTCACGGCAACAATTCTCGGGCAGTGTCTATTGGAATGGTCTTTGGTTTGGTTGGGAAGTCGCCACCTTGTATTATAACTACTAGGAAACCTAACTAGTTTATTTTAAGAGATTCTAGGTAAGGGACTGGTTGTTTAAAGAAAAGATATTAACACTCCTAATATGTCTTAGCTAAGGTAAGGTGCATCGTTTTTTATTTGTTTGCTATGGTCTGATGAAGTCTATCTCTACTGACTTACTATGACGGGTCTGCTTTGATGAATAAATTCTAATTTTTTAAGTCAATAACTTCGTCTGACAAGGTGAAATATGCTCAATTATTGTTGAGGCTTCTTTCGAGGGAAAACTAAAATTCTGTTTTTTGGTTGTCGCATCATTCCTAATAATATTTCAGATAAAATTCCTTCTGGATTTTATCTTTATATTAGAAGTAAATGAGTTGTATTATTCATAATAATATTTTGGATATTAACCTTATTCAGGTTTCTTATCCTTATATTAAAGTGAGTAATACAATTAGTATCCCTAATAATATTTGGAATATTAACCCCTTTTAGGTTTTTTTTTTCCTTTATTAAAAGTAAATAATATTATTTCCCAAATAATATTTTGGATAATAACCCCCTAATGGTATTTTTTATCCTTATATTATAAGTAAATAATATGTTCTTGCCAAAAAAATTTAAAATATTTTTTAAAGATAAGTCAAAATTCGTTGGAATTTTATGAACTTGTTGTCAAATCTAATGCAATATATTTTTTAAACAATGAAAAAGTGTTTTAAATTTTCTTTAAAAAGATGCTCAAAATAAATTTAGGATTTTCGGCCATATACAAAAAAAAAATTACATATTTTTAGGTTTTGGGAAGAAGAGGTTTCATTAGTAATCCTGTGGAGGATAGTTGATGGTATCAACAAATTGGTATTAGCATTTTTGAAGGAATTGTCCTTCAACATTAACATATGATATTGGTCAGAAAATTTAGGGGTGGAAAGGAAAATGTTATTGAATCTAGAAGGGATAAAACCATAAGTATTAAAAATGGAATTAGATGAAAAATTGTAAAGAATATGATAGCATGTAGCCTTGAATATATATTGTTTGATTACTAATGTTTGTATTGCTTTTTATCATAATTATTTTTTTTAATGTTATGTTTGTTTCAGGTCCATCATATTCATGACAGGAGTAATATTTTAGATTCTCTATCTTTTGTGTCATTTAGAACTAAACAAGTGCTGGTGTATTTTGTATCTCAAGAAACTATTATGATTTGGATTGTAATAATATCTTTTAAATTGAATTTCTGAATGCAATTTATACTATCATGTATTCATACTTCTCATGTATGTTTGTTCTTCTTATTTACTCATTCTTAAAATATAGATATTTGAGAGATTGTGGTTGTAGCGATAAATATTAATAAGGATTAAAACCCAGGACAATTGGGTCGTGAATAGATAATGATTAATAGAAGTATACAAGTTATTTGTCGATAACTTGAGACTTCCCAATATAGGGAGACTCTGTTGAAATTTCCATAGAAATTACAATGAACCTTGCGTCGGACGTGTACGGCGTCGCGACAATCGTTCACCCTCAGGTATGTATATGGTATCTATCTGACAAATATAGAAAGACAAGGAATTCTGTCTTTTATCAGTGGAAAAATGGAACGGGAGTCGTCGCCTAATTTTTGGTTACTAGAAACCCTAACTGGTCTCAGAGATCGGATACTAGGATTAGTTGCGTAAAGGGAAGGTATTACTACCCCAACTACACCCTACCTAAGGTAAGCTACATTGTTTTATTGTCTGATATAAGCTAAGGCTTCATCGTATTTCTAATTGTTGGTCTGTCTACGGTTTAAGAAAGTCCTCCTCGGTAAGGAGATCCTTATCTTATCGGGTAAAACCTAGTCGTTCTAACGTCAGCAAAAGAACTACCTTTTTAATTTCAGGAATATGTTTTATGTATAAATTCATAATTCCTGTTGTTACTCATTTTTGGGCCCCACTGACTAATGGAGATGGTCCATATCCTTCTTGAATCGAAGGCAGGAGTTTAGTTTAGGGTTGATGGGAAATTGACAAAAGCAGAGAAGAAAGAAATGTTTTTCGAACCCTGTTTCAGCCGTCTTCTGCTCTCTTTATCCTTCCCCTTTGCTGCCAAAATTGTCAGGAATATTAGGTTAATTAGGAGTCTTTATAATGCTAAATTCATTCCTTCTTTATCTGGTCTTTAAGGTTAGAAAAATCCCTAAGAATTTGTGCTGAAAACTGATTCTGCTGTTGTCACAATTCTGTTGTAAACCAACTCTGTTTCAACTTCGACCTTGATTCTGACTTGGTTTCTTGTAATATGCGACCATCTCAGCTATATTATTTCACTCATGACATGTAAAAGAATTGATATGCACCTTTAGTGGGTCCTAGGGCCCACTTTTTTTAGGTCAGACTCTTAGTCGTATTGGGATGCTCGGCATTGTCAATTTCTGAATGGGATGAGGAGACCCATTTCGACCAACCAGATTGCGTCCGAATTCTGTCTTTCAAAACGATTTTATCTAAATTTAAATCCCTTATAAAAGTTGTAGTTCTGTACATATAGATTAATATGGGTTTTTGAATCGCATGATTTCGATATCAGAAGCTCAAGATATTCCCGTTTGAAAATATAGTGTGAAAGCATAGAATCCTGCCGCGAGAAAGATTCCAGCTCGAGTTTTCACACTAAAGACTGATTCTGCTGCCGTCGTAATTTTTTTGCCCGCTGTTCTTAGATCAAACTCTCAGTCATATCAGGATACTCAACATTGTCAGTTTTCGAATCAGATTAGGAGATCCATTTGGACCAACCAGATTGCGGTCAGATTCTATTCTTCTAAATGATTTTATCTAACTTTGAATCCTTCATGAAAGTTGTAGTATTGTACGTGTAGATGAATTTGGGTTTTTGAATCGCCTGATTTTGATATCATAAGCTCAAGATATTTTCATTTGAATATCTAGTGTGAAAACAGAAAATCCTGCCCCGAAAAGAATTTTGGCCCGGGTTACATTTCTGTTGTTGCCTTTGCCTTTCTTTTTAAAACAACAAAACGACACAGTCCTTCTTATACATTAATTCTCTTCTTTAGCTAAGGATATAAGAAAGCCCCATCTCAATTTAATTAGCTTGGTACTATTCATTTTCATTTTTGAGAACAGTACCCCATCTGCAACTGCAACCGTTTCCTGTTAAGTTTTTTGAATTCTCCCGTCACAAGACAGCCCCTCTTTTCACGCCAGGTTTGCAGCAGTGAGAGGAAACAGTTTAGCAAGGGAACTATTTTGCACCTCCTCTTGCCAGCTGTGAAAAAGACGCAGAGAGGAGCCTCACCATCATCTAATGGATGAGATTCTATCCCTAACACAGACGGCTGGGATGAGAGGGTTTTAGGGTGGTCAACAAGCTTGGTTTGGATATATAAACTAGTTGGCTATGCAGCTAAAGAAAAAGGAGGAGGGAGAGAAAGGAAGAGGAGAGAAAAAGAGAAAACAGAGAGAGTTTAAACACAGAGAGAAAAAGAAGAGAGACAGAGGGAAAAAGGAAAACAGAGAGGAAAGGAAAAGGAGAGAACCGAGAGAACAAGAAGAAGGTTGAGAGTAGAAAATAGTAGAAAACAACGAAAGAGAGAGGAGGTTAACTTCAATCTATTCTACCTTGTCGAAAAGGAACTTAACAAGCTCTAAAGAGTTTTTGAAAAAGTTCCTAACGACAAAAGAGGAAGGTTTTCTTTGGGTCATCAAAGGCAAAATAAGTAGGGCCTGCCCGTCGGTTTGTACTCCATTTTTTTTTTCAAGCAAGATCTGCAGAGGAAAGTTTTCTTTGGGTCATCAACGGCAAAAAGAGGAAGGCTTTCTTTGGTTTTCAGAGGCAGAAAGGGAAAGGCTTTTCCATCTGTCTGTACTTCATCTTCTGCATTCAAACAAGCAGGATCTGCAGGTATAGTTTCCAGCTTCTTCTTCCTTGTTATATTCAAACTTGGCATCTGTGGTTTGTTCTATTCCAAAACTTGTTTCTTCTTCTGCTCTAGATATTCAGTTTCTGTTTTGAACAAAAGGTGTTATGCTTGCCCACTGTTTCCTTCCATGATTTTGAGTTTGGATTATTGTTTATGTTAAAGCTGCGTACTCTTTTCTTGTTCTATTGCTGTGAGAGACCGTTGCTTTTAAAGGTCTTCATTGTCCCTTCCTCCCTCTGCTCAGTGCCTCCTTGACTGGGATTTGTATATGAATGTCTTCCACATAGATTTAGTTTTATCCATAAAGAAAAACGCGAGAGGAGGTCTATTGCATTCGAGGGGGTCTTTTGGCAGGGGTTTGGTTCACATTTTCATTTCTGTTTCTGTGAGAAGGGAGATACCTGGCTGTTGGTCTATAGTTATAGTCTTTAACATATGTAGTACAAAGGCATGTTGTTCAAGTTCTTTCCTTTTGCGTGAAACAAACATGGCAGTACCTGAGATTAAGAAAAGGGGAGAGGCGTGAGTCATGGGTTCTGCTATAGGATTGGGTTCAAAGCTCTGACTTTCATGTGTACATGGACTTACTCCTTTCTATTGAAAATAATGGGTCATGCTATGTATTGTTACTCATTTTTTGATTCCCACGTAAAAAATAAAAAATACAAAAGAAAAAGTTCGGAAGAAATAAAAAATAATAGAAGCAATAAAAGGATGTTGGAATGCTGAAGAAAGGTCAAAATTGGTTTAGGAGGTTCAAAAATGCAAAAGGTTAAAATTTAACAGTATATTTTTTTTACTGATGAGAGCCCTGGGGACAAGGAAAATTCAATTTGAAAAAAAAAAGAGTTCAAAATCAGATGTTTATGGACTCAATTAAATTTTATCCAAGGTTTAATTGAATTTATAGAGGGTTTGATTGCAAGAAAATTGATCTTTTAAGTCAATTTAGGTTTTTATTGGAAGAAATTAAAGTTCTGGGGTCCAATTATAATTTTGAAGAGTTGATTTGGTCAAATCAAGGGCTTAATTGCATAATTATTGAAGTTTGATGGCCAATTAGGGATTTAATTGAAACAATCCGAGACCAAGGACCAAACCAGAAAAGGCGCTAACATTAAGGGATTCAATTACAATTTTGTTGGGGGTTTGATTACAAAACTGCGAAAACTTCAATGGCCAAATCAGAAGAACCCAAGCGGTGCCATTTCCACCATTCACTGTCTTTAAACAGCTGTGAATCTGTGACGATAATGGAAGGAGACGTTAGCAGCGATAATGGAGCTATTCTCGAATCAATGGGGCGGGTATTGTGGCAGACATCCCTCGCCACCGTGATGCACGCCGGCTTACCAAAAATGCTAGCGTCCTCTGGCTATAAAAGCCAGAGGAGGAGCCGCACCAAAAAAAAAGAAGAAAAAACGCGGGGGGGTGGGGGGACAAAGAGAGAACGACAGAGGAAAGTAAGAAAACAGAGAGGGAAAAATAGAAAAAAAAAAAGACGAGACAGAGAGGAAAAAGGAGAACAAAAGGAGGGGGAAGCAGAACAGCAGGGAGAACGAGACAACAAAGAAAAACAGAGGGAAGAGAGGAAAGGCTACAGTGAGGAGAAAAACAGAGAGGTGACAGCGACGAGAGAGGAAAGCAACAAAAGCAGAGGGAGAGGGGAGCATAAGGAAGAGAAAACAGAGGGAGGAAGAGCATAAGAAACTAAAAAAACAGAAGAGCAAAAGGAAGAGAGAAGGAGAGTCTGCACGGCGAAGCAGAGGACACAGCACCACCGCCGTCATCATCTCTCCATAACCAGGTATGTGCATTTCCCTTCTCAGTCCCTGCAACAGAAATGATGTGTATTAGTATGTAAGAAAACAAAAAGAAAACGTGAGGGAGCCAATACATGAAATCAATAGCTCCAGTTGCAACGCCCTGTTCTTGCCATCTGCAAGGATGATGAACAGTGCGAAGGTAATTTAATTACCTTCGCACTATTCATGCACGCGTAAAATATTACGCGTGCATGGATGGATGTTGGGTCACTGGCCATGTTGGGTCACTGGCTTGGGCCAGTGACCAGGGTGGGCTGGCTAGGTCCAGCCCAGCCACACGGGGTGGCTGGGTCCAGCCCAGCCACATGGGCCGGGTTGGGCCCAGCCCGAAAATAAAAAAAATCTTTTCAAAAATCTATGATTTTCCGCAAATATTTTACTGCATTTTGATTAGTATTGATTTGTATTTTTATACTGTAAAGATACAAATCCGGTATTAAATATCTGGTTTTCGTCAAAAAAAGAAAAAGAAAAAGAAAATAAAATAAAATGTTTTGTTTTCATGCATACAGCCAAGTCTCTCTAAAAAAAATTAACAAAAATCATATTGCATCTTCATAAAAAAAAAAAGAGTTTTTAGCATGCATTTTTGGCTTTAATAACCAGTTTATTAAAGTCACGAGAACTGGCCAATATTTCAAAAATTTCAAAAAAATTATTTTGTTTTCTTTTAATATATGAGGTTACGACTTTATACGTAAGACGTATTTCGGATATTAAATTCTTTTATTGACGTTAGAACGGTTAGGTTTTACCCGATAAGACAAGGACCTCCTTATCGAGGAGAACTTTTCTTAAACCATAGACGGACCAACAACTAGAAAACACGACAAGACCTTAGATTTTATCAGACAATAAAACAATGCAGCCTACCTTAGGTAGGACGTATTTGGGGTGCTAATACCTTCCCTTTACGCAACAAGTCCCCGTATCCGATCTCTGAGACCAGTTAAGGTTCCTAGTGACCAAAATACTAGGTGGCGACTCCCATTCTATTTTTCCACAGATAAAAGACAAGAATTCCTTGTCTCCCCATATTTTCCAGATTTGCCAGATAGATAGAATCTGAGGGTAGATGTTTTCACCGCGACGTCACACACGTGCGACATTATGTTTAGGTTCTGAGTTTGAGTTGATGGACCAAAGTCTGTTTGACGAGATTTGGCTTTGGAAAGTTTTTTTTTCTCTGTCGGGTTCCTCCTGCTTTCTTTTACATGCACTGTTTAAGTCTTGCAATGTTAGAAATATATGTGATGGTTTGTCGTTTTAATTGTGATTATCGTTATGCTTATGTTTTGATTATTATAAAAATGTTTTCTTATCTGTTGCATATGACCAATACCGTAACATATTTTAAACATTTCTCTTTAAAAAAAAATATTCAAAGTTTAAAAGAAAATATGTTTAAGCTTGGATTTCTTAAATACAAAAATTATTTTCTTGCATTTTGGATTTTACAACATGTTTGTAAATTCCAAAGGGTGTTAGCTAATATTCCAAAAATATAAAAATCTTATTTTTGGAAAATTCATCTTTATTCACCATTAATAGTTGGATAAAGAAATCTCAAAGGCGTTAATATCCAAAATATTATTGGGAATAATTTTATTCACCATTAATATTTGGATAAAGAAATCCCAAAGGGGTTAATATTCAAAATATTATTGGGAATAATTTGCTATTATTCACTGTTAATATTTGGATAAAAAAACCTCAAGTGGTTAATATCCAAAATACTTTTCTATGAATAATAAGTCATTATCGCTTAATAATATAAGGGCAAAGAAACCTATGAAAGGTAAATGTTCGAAATATTGTTAAGAGTAATCTAATTTGTTCATTTTTTACATAATGGTAGGTTTATGCCCAAAATGCTATTTAGAACAATTTAATTGCACATCCTTGAAAGAAGCCTCAATTATAATTGGGGACATTTCAAATTTTGATTCCACGGTTTATGGGTCGTGAAAGTATGAAATACTAAGGCAAAAATGAGCTTTTAAAGCACCTTGATTTCCTTAGATTTCTAACTTAGTTTTTTTTGTTTCTTTTCCTTGGGATTTATGAGTCGCAAACACTTGAAATACTAAAGGGAAAAATAAGCTTTTAAGCATATTGAATCTCCTTAGATTTCTATTTTAGTTGTCTCTTAATTCATAGATTGTAAATTTATTTCAAATCAAACACATATTTCAAGAGATTTGCATCGGTTCTCCTTGGCACACTATAAACATATCTAAAGTTATGATCCATATTGGTCGAGGATTTTTTCTTTTAGACTTTGAACCCAAGTCCATTCATTATAACAAACTCATCCTAGGAAAACTAATTAGAAAACACCAACACCATAGCAATGATAAGGCAAACCAAACACCGAGCAGCTTACCTTAGGTAGGGCGTACTAAGGGTGCTAAAACCTTCACTTTACGCAACCAGTCCCTTGCCTTAAAATCTCTAAAAGACCAGTTAAGTTTCCTAGTGATCATAATACTAGATGGCGACTCCCTTTTTCACAAGATAAAGACCCCAAAATCAATCCCCCGCTCCGGGAAGGGTCACCGTGACGTCGAGCTCTCACGAGGGTAAGACAATCCCTGATACTAAAACAAAACAAAATATTTTTTTGGATATTTTGAAATATTAGCCAAGTTCTCGTGTCTTTAATAAACTAGTTATTAAAGCCAAAATGCATGATAAAACATATTTTTTGAAGTTTTCTTTGTTGTATCAAAATACAATATTACTGTTTTAGCTTTGAGAGACTTGGTCGTATGCATGAAACAATTTTTTTTTTCTTTCAACAAAAACTAGGTAATTTAATACCGAATTTGTATCTTTATGGTATAAAAATACAAACTGATATTAACCAAAATGGATAGAAAAAATACACGAGAAAATCACAAATGTGTTTTTTGAAAAATATTTTAAAATTTTTTTAGAACAGGTTGGACCCGGCCTAAAAGAAACTAGGCTGCGATCAGCCCAAAATAAAATGCAATCTATCTTATATTGGGTTGGACCCAGCCCAGCCGCGTGGACTGGGCTGATGATCCAACCTGGACTGGTTACTGTGCCCATGCACAGTAAACAATCCATTATAATTAGCCGGTTACTGTGCTCGTAATTATTTTTCCTTGCTTACAGAAACGTGCATAATGCACATTCTTCATTGCCCCCTAGCTGATCTGAATACTGCTTGTTTTTCCCTTTTAGAGTCCATTGTACTGCCCCTGGTTGCTCATCTTTTCAAGGAGTATTGAGAAGTGTTGATGTCATTTCTATCAAAGTTGATTGATGTTCTTCTTTATTCGACAATCTTCTTTAATTTGGAATCAACTCTTGCATTTCAAAGATCATATCTATTCAAGTCTAATTATTGAAATGAAATCAGAGAGATGTCAGTTTTGAAAAGTATTCTTGAAAATCAAGCTTCTTTGGTCAAAGACCCAACACACGCCATTCAAAATATGCAGTCCTTTGATTGTCTTGTGTTTTGAAAACAAAAATTGACTGGTTGTAAGATTAAAATGGCTTTTCCATGGTTCTTTGTATCCATTTTAAACTCTGATTTTGGATATATCTTTTGATGGTATGTGATGAGGTGACCTTTTTTTGAATTTCAAAAACAAGATGCTCAAGTCAAAACTCGAGGCTTTATCAAGAAAAGTCATTTTTTTAGCACTTATTTTAATAGCATGCATAATAACAAATAGCTTAATCCATGAAGCCATGACTCTTATGGAAAGGCTCTTCAAGTTTTGAGAGCTCTATTTATCGGTTTAGATTGCATACTTAATCAAAAAGGCTTTTTAAAGCATGTAATGTAGGCTATGGTTCATGGCTTATGAAAGAAAGTAATTTTACAGGCTCAAAAGATCTTTAAGGGTTTCAAAGACCTAGGATCAACATCAACTCCTTTTTTGTCATTGTCTTTGCAGATGAAATGACATATAACCATGCTAACCTTATCAGAATACTCTAAACATGGGTTATAATGCAAATCCAACTTTTCTTTGATGAATGACCAATCTTGATCATTTGATGACATCAGAGGCTTTATCATGGATACTAGAAGTCATGCTTATAACTCAGTATTTTTCTGGTGTTTGACTTTTGGCGTTTGTTGTGTCTAATAATTATGACGTGATTAATTACAGCACCTATCTTCACTGCTTTGTCTGGATGGTAATGAAAGACCGTCATTAGTATTTTTTGCCCCCAGTCTATATATGTTTTTTCTTTTAGTCCTTTCTCAATCGTTGGATTTTTGTTCTTAACCTTCCCCTTTCCATTGATTCTATCAGTGTCTTCAGAATATCTCTCATTTGCCCCTAGTGTGGGGTGTGATCCTAGTTAGGGTTTCTTTTGAAAAGAATATTCCATTTGGCTTAAAATAGGATTGCAAGGGATAATATTTTAAGAACTGTGAAAGGATAACAAAGATGGCCTTTTCTTATTTCAAGTAAGGTCGGTTAGAACCGATGAATTTTGACCTCATCTAGTGCAATGATTTGGACTTGCAAGAATCCTGATTCACGAGCCCATAACTACCGAATCCACTACGTGTCATTATGCATACTACTAAAATTTAGCTACATGGTGTGTGGTTCAATTTTGTGTGTGAGCTCAAAATTTGTTCAGTCACCTCTTGTTGTTTATCATGTCATTTCAACAAACATTGAGTCATTTCTGTAATCAAAACACTTTTAATCTTCAAGATTGATTAACCTTAATCGCATGTTGGAGTTTGATCAAAATATTTTGTCAAAATACCCTTTGAAAGAGACATCTCATGCTTTCAAAACAACAAAGAGACAAAGAAGAGACATGATTCGTTAAAAGATGAGATGTGATCCCAAAACAAAATGCGGAATGGGCAAAACTCCATAACAAAATGATTGGCAATTCAACACCATTCTTGGATAAGCTTTTCTAGCAATATCTGGGTTTTGCCATGCATTTTCAATCACTTGTCATTATGAGGTTGTTCTGGTAACAAAATGGCCAATGACATCATCTTTCAAAAATTCAACTTGCCTCTTGTTCATTATCCTCTAAACTTGATTCTTGAAATTCTTGCAATTGTTCAACTGAATGGCCTTAAATCCCCCTATGATATTCAAATCTCTTGCTTGGATTATACCACATAGGAAATAGTGGTTGCATGGGATTTGGCGGAGTCAAGGCACCAAGTCTTGGGCCTGACAGATACTGGTAGACAAACTCGAGTAGCAGAGGGATGTCAATCTTGGCAAAGACATTTGAGCAACATAAGCATAGCACGACCTGGCTAGATCACATAACTAAGGTTTCCCACCTTCAAGGTCATCTCCTTATTCATCTCTCATCATTGTTCTGGAATCCCTTGGCAGATCCTTTAATCTTTCCCATCATGATAGCTTGTTCACTTCTTTTGGTAATTCTCACAACACCATGTCAATCTTCCAATGTTGTTGTGGTTGTTTGAGGATTGTTGGAAACTTTCCAACAGTTAGGTAATCTTAGCAGCGCATGGAATCATGCAGCATTGTCAATGTCGACGCGTGGAATCACGTACTATCTTTACTGAAGGAGAACCTGATGAATATAAAACTCCTTTATTTCCTCTTTGATTCCTCATTAATGGTGCAGCAAACAGACACTTGTAGAGGGTGTTCTACTCTATTGAAGTTTCAATCTTCTTCATGCTTTTCAGTCTAGATATGTCTCTTCTCTGTACTTCTGTGTTTTAATGCTAACACTAATAGGAGAAAATTATAGATGATCTGAAACTATTGCATCCCTTCTTGGATTCCCCACTGTAGATCCACAAACAGATCCATAAACATCTATTCATGTTTTTTGGACTAGGAGTGCTCTTCTCTAAACTACTGTTTTTTTGTGCTGCTACTAGTGGGAGAGAGTTTTATAGCGTATGAAACTACTACATCCCCTCTTGCATTCCTCACCAGCAGATCCATAAATGGATCTCTATAGAAGGAGTTCTGCTACGTTGAAGTTTGATGTTTCCTCCTATTTTTCCAATCAGGTCTGTCTCTTCTTTATACTACTGTGTTTTTGCGCTGCTACCAGTGGGAGAGAGTTTTATGACATATGACATGAATACATCCCCTCTTGAATTACCCACTAGCAGATCCACAAATGAATCTTTGTAGAAGGAGTTCTGCTATGTTGAAGTTTGATGTTTGCTCCTGTTTTTCCAACCACGTCTATCTCTTCTGCCTACTACAGTGTTCCAATGCTGAAATTGGTGGGGTAAATTTTCATAGCTTCTGAAACTACTACATCCCCTCTTGTATTCCCCATAGGCAGAGCCATAAACAGATCTTTGTAGAGAGAGTTCTGCTATGTTGAAGTTCTACATTGCTCCTACTTTTCATACCATGTCTGGCTCTTATGCCTACTATAATGTTTTGGTGCTTAAACTGGTGGGGTAAATTTTTATAGTGTCTGAAACTACTATATTTGTTCTTGTATTTTTCACTAGCAGAGCCACAAACAGATCTTTGTAGATGGAGCTTTGATACGTTTTTCAAATCAACATTTTATGCTGCAGGACATGAATGAAGTTCAATGAATTCAAAAAAGGTTAGACATAAAAAGCTAGCAGCTATTGGGTGCTATTGCAAGATGATGTAGAGGCAGTGAACAATTAACGATGCAGCTGAACAAAAACAGTGAATGTCATGTGTTGATGGCTGAAGACGTTGTTGTTGTTGTTCATGATTGAAATGAAGGAGAGGCGATGCCACTTTAGTGTTTATGGCCTCTACTGGCAGAGTGTTAAGGAGAAGAGTCAATTATTTTTTTCTATGTTTGGGACATAGACTGATGGTGTTCCCACAAAAAAAACTATGCAAATATTCCCTTTCCATTCTTGACGCTCAGCACTTGTTCAAGCAGATTTGTTAGTCTAGCTACTTACCTTTGATACTCTCAATTTTCTTTTAACAATGAGCCTCTATCTAACCTCTTTTTTCTGTTTTTTTTTTCAGTGTAGTAGACCTTAGGTGGGGGGAACTTATGTTTCAACCACGGAGCATGCATGATAAATGTATGAGTATGTAATCCATATGATGAACTCACCCTTCGAGGGGTGATATATGGTCGTAACTCTTGTATGATGAAACAAAAATCTTGATTCTTGCCCAAACTCTGCAATGGAAATTTCCCAAGTAACGACCATTATGTCACCCGCAAGTCTTGATTTTAAGATGCTTCAGGAAAGGCTTGTTTTGATGTAAAACAAAGTGTAGGGAGCATACATCCTAAAGGCAAGTTCTAGGTCTTATATGTGAGACAAAAGGTAGGTTGACTACTTAGACTCTAAAAAGGGTCTCTTGTTGTCCTAGTGATCACCCTCATGTAGGCAATATAGGGGCCCAATAGGTAATGGGATGGCATATGCACCAATCATCACCAGTTTAAGCACTCAACGAAGAGTTGGGGTTTATACAAACTTAAACCTTGACTAAAAGTCGTAAGGTAAGCTGCTAGTCCCCCACCTAGCTTAAAGTTTTCCGGTATAAACTCTCACATAAAAAGAGAATGATGCATGAAATAATTCTATACAATGCATGAACAAATATGCACAAGAATTAAAGTGTATAAGCAAATAACAAAAGAAAATGCATATTAACAATAAACCCATAAAACCAAACACAAAAATCAGACAAAACAATGCTTAGTCCACAAGGTCCCCAGTAGAGTCGCCATTCTGTCGCACGTATGCGGCATCACAATGATCGTCCACCCTCAGGTATGTATATGGTATCTATCTGGCAAATATAGGAAGACAAGGAATTCTTGTCTTTTATCAATGGAAAAATGGAAAGGGAGTCGCCACCTAGTATTTTGGTCATTAGGAACCCTAACTGGTCTCAGAGATCGGGTATGGGGACTGGCTGCGTAAAGGGAAGGTATTAGCACCCCAACTACGCCCTACCTAAGGTAAGCTACATTGTTTTATTTTCTGATATATGCTAAGGCTTCATCGTATTTCTAATTGTTGGTTTGTCTACGGTTTAAGAAAAGTCCTCCTCGATAAGAAGATCTTTATCTTATCGAGTAAAACCTAGTCGTTCTAACGTCAACAAAACAACTACCTTTTTAATATCAGGAATACGTTTTACCTATAAATTCGTAATCCCTAATACTAAAACAAAACAAAAAATATTTTTTTTTTGAAATATTGGCTAAGTTCTCGTGTCTTTAATAAACTGGTTATTAAAGCCAAAATGCATGCTAAAACATATTTTTTGAAGTTTCTTTGTTTTATGAAAATACAATGTGATTTTTTTAGCTTTGAGAGACTTGGCCGTATGCATGAAACAAATTATTATTTTTTTTGACGAAAACCAGGTATTTTAATACCAGAATTGTATCTATACGGTATAAAAATATAAACCGATATTAACCAAAATGGATAGAAAAAATACACGAAAAAATCACAAATGTTTTTTTAAAAAAATATTTTTAAAAATTTTCGGAACGAGTTGGACCCAGCCCAAAAAAAATTGGGCTGAGATCAGCCCAAAATAAAATACAATCTATCTTTGATTCCTCATTAACGGTGCAACAAACAGACACTTGTAGACGGTGTTCTGCTTTATTGATGTTTCAGTCTTCTTCATGTTTTTCTTTCTAGATATGTCTCTTCTCCCTACTTCTGTGTTTTAATGCTAACACTAATAGGAGAAAATTATAGATGATCTGAAACTACTGCATCCCTTCTTGGATTCCCCACTGTAGATCCACAAACAGATCTCTTCCGACAAAGCCCATGCATAGTAACCAGTCCATTATAATTAGCTGGTTACTGTGCATGAGCACAGTAACGGGTAATTATTTTTTCTTACTTGTAGAAATGTGCACAGTGCATGTTCTGCA
>Ga0307516_10003293_pt1 | contig 20903 bp, 25 predicted proteins | sample 19_EM_MG_FD_203310 | JGI IMG/M metagenome (GOLD analysis project Ga0307516, IMG submission 203310) | Populus trichocarpa ectomycorrhiza microbial communities from riparian zone in the Pacific Northwest, United States - 19_EM | ecosystem: Host-associated > Plants > Roots > Unclassified | place...
TTCTGGAATATTCTACATGTGGTAACCATGAGGTGCGCAGCAATGTGCAGTTAAACATGAGGAAACCATGTGCTGTGGAGCAACATGTGTTTACCATGTGTTCACCCTTGAACCTTATAATAATGTCTACAAGACCAAATAATGAAAAGAAATGGAAAATAAGGGCTGTTCCGTAACAAAGTCTGCCTTTCTTTATGGGCAATTTGATGAAGAGATATATATGGAACAACCCAAAGGGTTTAAGATCCATGGCCAGGAACGGAAAGTCCTCCGTTTACCCCGAGCCATCTATGGTCTCAAACAGGCAGCCTTAGCTTGGTGGAAAGAGCTGCTTGCCTCTATGCATAAAATAGACTTTGAGCACTCTCAATCCGATGCTGGGATTTTCATTCACAAAGCCAAGAATGGAGATATCGTCGTTGCTATGATATACATTGATGACTCTGGCTTTATGGAGAATAATGCTACTCTTGTGAAAGAAAAGAAAAAAGCCTTCATGGGCATATGGGAATGCCATGATCTAGGCGAACTCAAAGAGTTCCTTGGCATCTCAATCAGGCGCTCTGGTTGCAAAATCATACTAGATCAGAAAGCATACCTGACCAAGGTCCTTGATTGCTTCAGTATGACAAATGCCATAATAGCGAACACGCCTCTGCCGAACAGGTATACACCTGTTGCACACACCGGCAACCCTGACCCCACACTCCGGACACAGTACCAAGCCATTATCGGCTCACTGTTGTACCTCATGTTAGGCACTCATCCTGACATCACTTTTGCTGTGATCAAGCTATCACAATTTAATGCCAACCCTAGTAAAGAACACTTTGAACGGGCTAAGTACATTTGCCGCTATTTGGCAGGTACCAAAGACTATACAATGGTCTTTGATGACAAAACTAATAAAGGCTTGATTGCACATTCAGATAGTGATTGGCACCGCTGGCAGGAAACATTACAAGTCAGACTTGTACACATACCTGTATAGATAACCATAATCTGATCACCTGTGGTCGTCATGGATACACCGCCAAAAATCACACGATCTGATCATGTGTTTGGCTATGGTTTAGGCTACAAGTCCGTCTTGTAATGTCTCCTGCCAGCGGTGTGGGCCGTGGATGTAAATAACCGCCACTCAGTTACAGGCTACTTCTTTAAGTTAGCCGGATCTTCGGTATCCTGGCTCTCTAGAGCCCAAAAAACTGTCACCTTATCATCTACCGAGGCTGAGTACATGGCAATCTCAGATTGCTGTCATCAAGCCATGTGGATGACCAATCTCTTCAGAGAAATTGGCTTTCATGTATTGCCGATCACGATCTGTGGCGATAATCAGGGCAGCATATTCATTGGCTCCAACCCTGTTCAAGAGAAGTGGACTAAACATATTGACATCTGCTATCACTATATACGTGAATGCATCGAGGACAACAAAGTCTCTGTTGTCTTCGTCCCTGGAAACGACAATCCAGCTGATATGTTCACAAAGAACTTAGATCGCCTCAAATTTGTCAAATTCCGAGAGCAACTAGGTCTAACCTTCGGACCTACTAAGAACGCTTAACAAGGTGCTTACCACCATATTTAGCAAGGGTGTGTGTTGAAGGATGTATGTCTGAAACATGCATGTGATGAAACACATAATCCCAGTATTGTATTACATACCGATAACACCATAAATAGATTACTATAGATACCTTGAGTGTATATAAGGGCACATGCCTCGCCTCTGAAATACAGCTTGCTTTCCTGTGAGTTACCCCCTGTAGTCTACTACTCAGACCCTCTACAATCAGGTAAGGTAGTCACACCCTTCCGTAGTACACCTTCATCATGTGGGTTATGATGGCATTGAGGAGCTCCTGTGGTTCCAGCCCAGTCCCAGTACCATTTTTACACCTGATATGTGCACAGGCCAATCGTGCCCACTCGAATATTTGACCAGACGAGTCAGCAAGGGAAGCAAAGACTTCCTCGCGTGGCATGTCGAAGTCTACTTCAGACAACCCGTCGGATATATAAAGGAGAATGTCATGTTTCGTTGACCCGGATGAAATGCTATCCATGGACTTCTGCTGGATGTGCGTCTTATCGCTGAGTGCTTTGTGGATGTCTGGTAGAGGTCGGGACGTGAGGAGGACCCGCAGGTTGGGAGGAAGGTTGGTAATGCGGCCTTCGGGAATGGCATTACCCAGGATCTTCAGGAGAACTCGTCGTGAAGCTGCATCCCCACTCTCATCCAATGCGTCCACAATAATCACGATCGGCCCCATTATCGCCTCCGCAAGCGACTTTGCGGGCTTCATGATCAGTTCTTCCCACTGCTGCAGAACGTCTGTTGTGTTCTGGAGCACCGCATTACCATGAACAATGGTCGTCAACTCTCTACGCAGGGACGTGTCACGATTGGCGAGATCCTGTGCAATGGTGCTGAATACCTTTCATGGCGTCCATCTGCCGTCCGGCTGCGGTCAAAGCAGAAACAGGAGCCGAGGCGTTTAAGCTGCTGGAACCGATGGGCAATAGTGTGAGCAATGGATGATTTCCCCGTGCCAGCGGGACCATGAAGCCAAAAAATGCGAGGCGTGTCCTTGTTGACGTCGTTGATCCAATCACAGATTTCCTTGAGTAGTTCTTCCCGGGTACCCTCTAAACAAAGTTTTTGCTTGTTGAGTCCAGCACCTCCCGCATACGGCATGGTATTCAGATCAATGGCGTCACCTACATTCAAGATATCAGGCAGGCGTAACAACGAATACTTCGAAAAGGGCGCACGCAGATCGCCGATCTCCGACGTAAGATCTTTCCAAATGCGATGGACGACCACCAACGTTTCGCCTGCAGCCTTGTCACGGAACTTCTGCAAAAGGTTGTCGAAGACATCGTTATAGTCCTGCACGCCCGTCTTGGCTTCGAATGAGAACAAGTTGTTGAGCAGCCTCTTCCCTAGAAAGCAACCAATGAATTCGTTGACATCAGCGCCATGGTCATATCAACTCACGGAATTTGTGGTTTGCACAATATGCTTGAATGAAATACGAGCACTCTATTGTTTGATGGGTCATGCACTCGACGATGGCCCTCATGGATTTAATTTCATTGAGTCCTTCGGTTGTAAGAAACGTGTAGACTTCATTCATCTTCGAAAGGAGTGCACATATGGAATCGTCGAGATGTACCTGTTCGATGATTATCTGCCACCCGTAAATTCAGATCGTGTAACCGGTGAAGCGCAACGGCCAGACCTTGAAAAGGAGGAGAGAATAGTCCACACTGCTTGCGCGCAAGGGTGAATCTAGACAATTGGAAGACAATCGGAAGATCATCGGCTGGATTGCAGGGCACAAGATGATACTTACCGTGACGATCTTGTCCACGACACCATTGAACTTCTCCAATGTCCTGAGGAATGAGGAAAACCAATCTACAAGAGCAATCGGATTATCTGTGCCGGTGAACACCGATGCCACGCCTTGGATGGACACAGCAACAGTGCCCATCTCTGATCTGGCTTTCTCTGTTGCTTCAAGTTCTCGAGTTGCATCTACCGCCGTGACGCCTGTACTATCGGGTTGGTCGGTTGGGGTTTCCTGGTTTGTTCGTGAATACTTGGGTCAGGATTGGAGGAAAAACCCTAGAGGACCTTGGGCTGCGACGTGTCCGCTTTAGGTGTGTTGGTTCTGATATCCGACGGCGGTTCATCTGGAGATGTCACGATGTTGGGAGGGAACGAGGTTGGAGGCATGCTAGCGTTTCCATCTGGAGTAGCGTGATGCTAGTGGGGTCAGTAAGTTATGCATCCTCCATCAACACGAACCAGGCATACCTCTTCAGGACGTTTGGAGAACCTCGTTAGGAATTTGGGTCGCGATAGGAGGGAACATGTCAGGGAGTGCTGGGAGACAAGTCTGAGTAAGATTCGGAACTGGGGAAGAGCGATGGAGGATAGAGATACCGGGCGTCCTTGCTCGGATCGTGATAGTTCTGGACTAACTTGAAGATGGGAGAGATTTGATTCCGAGCGATTCCTCTTCCAGAGACGACTGGGTTTACCCGTCTTGGAGTTCGACATCTTCACAGATGGCTATTGATGAGGCCGGACTTGGACGAGTGCTCCAAAAGCGCTCGGTCTTATGCATCATCTCCGCTGTCTTGACGTGATGCACCAAGTGACATTAGAGAGGTCGAATTGGCTTGGTGGTCGAAGTCGGCGAGTCGCTGGGATCCGTTCGTTGCGGTTACACAGATAGCCTTGATGGCGACGTATCTGGTCGGTGGCGTCCCCCCAGAAGTCTGTCTTCAACCGCATTTTCGGCGCCTCCTCCACCCGCGACTCCATCCTCTTATGACAAATCTCCCCATAGACTTTAAGAATCTCATCCTTGACGCATTTCTATGCAAGTCGTCCCTTCCCCTCCTCTCCATCCACCCATGTTAACCATCCCTTTACACAGGGACCCTCGACAACAAAGGCCTCCACCAGATGGTCTCCCGGTGCCATTCTCTTTCTTCTATGCGCCTCGTATCCCTCGACCATCCCGACCATGCTATACTCTCCGAGATCCAACGACTGAACGCCCTCAAGTCCGCGCCTCAGTCTAAATATTGCTCCCTCGTAGAGACGGACTATGCTTTTACAGACCATCAATTCAAGCCCGAACCCGGGATCCAGGATGATGGTACCTCTCCTTTGTCAGTGTCAGTTGGCATAACTTCCTGGGCTTACGCAGAGTGCGACAAGCTCTTGGAGACCCTCTTGCGTGTCGCGGATCAGCTGGCACAGATGACGAAGCTCTTGGATGTTCATTGGGCGAGTGCGCTCACTATAGCCCTCAGGAATGTGCATGCCCTCACATCCCTGTTCTGATTTGACTCTTCTGATCATTCCATTCATAGCTCAACAAGAGATACGCGAAAAGGACTGCAGACTTGATCGCAGCCAGAGAAAAGGTCGAGCGGTTCGAGGGAGAATTGGAGGAGCCGTGGAAGGAGTCGACTCGTCATGCAAAGGAAATGTACCAAGTTGAGGCAGCTGGCTTGGACTCGGACTCGGACGACGATGAAGAAGTAGACGTCGAGGGAACCGCTGTCATCGGACACGTCGAGGTAGTCACCGTCCCTCCCCCCCCCCTCTACCCCACACCCGACTTGTTCCTACTATCCCAAAGAAACCCCCCTCAGATCGACCTACCCTCACACCTCCATCACCTATCCCCCTCATGCATTCCATGTCACTCGGCGCCATCCAAACCCTTCCCACAGAGGTAGCTCCGACACCCTCCTCGGGAAGACCGTTCCGAAACTGCCAGCCTCAGGAGCATCCGCAGTGTGAGGAGTACCCGGAGTCTCCGCAGCATTAAGCATAAGACGCTCTCTTCGGACGTAACCCGGACCAGCCTCGTATACGCTGCCAGAACGCGCAGCCAGCGGGCCTCGAAAAGCAGCCTCCGTCTCCCGACGAAACCGAGAACCGCACACTACCCACCCGTGCCCGACCTTCCCCTCGATTTTACGTTCCCGCCTCCTCTTCTTCCGCAGTCACCCTACCCCAGGCGGCCGTTGACGTCGGAGTCGCCGTTCGAAGCTTGCGAGAATAAGTTCTGCTGATATGTGCATGCCTTCGTCTTCAAAAGCGTCTGGTCCGCTTTCGTCGACGATGGACGATATAAATTTACGGGTGCATCGGTTGGAAGACGATCAAGAGCGGTTACATTTCTTTCTGAATTCGTTATTTTGGGAATGAATATAACTTGTGTGTTATTTTCTAGCTCCACCGGTTCCATCCTCAAAAATACCCGCCATATGGCTCGCATCCGACGAAGTTCCTCAAAAGTTTGTCGAGCCAGCGCCCGATCACGAGCCGCTTCCTCCGACACCACCACGCGAAGCCGAAGTCACAATTGACTCTTCTGCAACACCGCAGGCTCTCACGGATACGACGTACAACAAGCTGAAAAAGGGCTTGTCTCTCCGTCTCCCCTCATAACACCTGATCGTATGTAATGTGCACCTTAAGGACATAGTCCCTCCGCACAATAAAATTGATCCAAAAAAAAAAAAAAAAAAAGAGGCTTGTCGAAGAGGTATACGATGCCGTTCCCTCTGCTCAAGTTTGGGTCTTTGTCTGAGCAGTCCTTGCCAGAGAAGAAAAAGAACGGAGGTAAACCATAGTAGATCCAGGCATTTTAAATTTTTATCCCTTCTAGATCTTACCTTCTTGTGTTTTTCATGTCAACCCTCACTCTCGTTTGGAGCACTCTGCTTTCGCCAACATTGTCTTTGTAGTCTGCTCGATAAATGTTACTCGACATACCCGTCATATCCACGTTCCTTTTCTTACCACACCGCTTCAATGTCACTCCCCGATGCCTGCAATTGTAATCTGTAGATTTGCATACTATGTTTGCACACCCGTAACATATCACGATCGCACCATAGGCGTCACGAAAGGAACCTAAGAACCTTTGAAGAGGTTTGTGGCGCCAGCGCGCGAACTGAACGCAAGCTTCTTGACCGACTTTTGTGGCATGAGCAGAGGCTGGCAAAGAGGACGAGTGGAAGACCCGAGTTTGCCAGGTCCAGTGACACTCTTTGCCAGCGATGTGATCTGTTGTTTTTTAATGAAAAAGATTTTATGAACAAGACGACACCAAAGACTCGGAACGGCGGGAAAAGCCGAGGCCAAGCACAACGAGCGCGTCAACGTCATTAAACACTAGACGAGGCCCATACATGATACAGGGTTTGCGCATCCGGCAGCGGTTGAAGGAGCAGCATTCGACTGGGTCTGGATGGGCAGATGATACGCAAGGAAATGGGGACGGGGATGGAGATGGGACGGGGACAAGGTCAGTTTTGCCCCGATTTAGGTTGCTGGGAATGACTGATTTTGTTTGGCCATGTCTGCGATCAACGTGAGTGGAAGCGGAGCCGTGGGTGGAGGAAGGACGGGGCGGGGGTTCATGACTGCTGCAGACGTGCCTCATCGGATATCCACGCTGGGTGAAACAGAATGGCGGTAGTATACTCCAACACCGAGTTTCGCAAATTGAATTTCATCAAAGTAGGCAGCTCAACGTTCAACGTTCTCAACCCGCACCCTCAAATGTCGAGAACATCATGATGCATCATTATCATTATATAGACAAATTTCCATCTTTTATCTTCTGCCATTCTTGGCCATGAAAGAAATGGCTGACATCCGAGTCGACCCAGGGCCACGGGATCACCAACATTGTATCGGTGATAAGGGTGCACGGTCGAAGATACGATGGGACCCAGAATAGCAACTCACCATTGGGCCCGATCAACCACCCTTGGGGGTTCATGCTAGGTCCATGACACATTTCTGAATCATTTCTGCACCTGCAAGTTTTGACGCCGACAGAGTGTTCCGGAAAACGAACCTCTGCACTAGTATCCCACAACCGGATGGTCTTGTCCTTTGATGCCGACACAATGCGCTTGCCATCCGGTGAGAGTGCGACAGATGTGACCCAATCCTCATGTCCCTTAAGAGGTGATCGCAGCAGGTGTCTGGTGTCAGCATCCCACAGCCGGATGGTGTGGTCGTCTGATGCCGACACAATGCACTTGCTATCTCGCGAGAATGCAACACAGTTGACTGAACCGTCATGTCCCACGAGAGGCGGGCACAGCGGGTGCCCCGTCTCAGCATCCCACAATCGGATGGTCCTGTCATATGAAGCCGACACGATGCGCTTGCCGTCTGGCGAGAACGCAACAGATCTAACCGAATCCTCATGTCCCTCAAGAGGCGGTTGCAGCAGGTCCCCCGTCTCGGCATCCCACAGTCGGATGGTCCTGTCGTATGAAGCCGACACAATGTGCTTGCCGTCTGGTGAGAATGCGATAGAGGTGACCGAATCTTCATGTCCCTCAAGAGGCGGTCGCAGCAGGTCCCCCGTCTCGGTATCCCACAGTCGAATGGTCCTGTCACTTGATGCCGACACGACGTGCTTGCCATCTGGTGAGAATGCAACAGAGGTGATGAAATCCTCATGTCCCACGAGAGGCGGGTACAGCAGGTCACCCGTCTCAGCATCCCACAGTCGGATGGTCACGTCGGCTGATGCCGACACAATGCGCTTTCCATCTGGGGAGAATGCAACAGATGTGACCCAATGCTCATGTCCCTCGAGTGGCGGTCGTAGGAGGTGTCCGGTATCAGCATCCCACAGCCGGATGGTGTGATCATCTGATGCCGACACGATGTGCTTGCCGTCTGGTGAGAATGCAACAGAGTTGACAGGACGTTCATGTCCCTCGAGAAAGTCTGGAGGGCAGAGTAGCACCTCTGTCTCGGGATCCCACACTCGGATGGTCCTGTCAAATGAACCCGACACGATGCGCTTGCCATCTGGTGAGAACACAACAGAGTAGACCGACCCCCCATGTCCCTCGAGAGGCGGGCACAGTAGGTCCCCCGCCTCAGCATCCCACAACCGAATGGTCTTGTCCCGTGATCCCGACATAATGTGCTTGCTGTCTGGCGAGAACGCAACGGAGTAGACCAAACCCTCATGTCCCTCGAGAGGCGGTCGCAACAGGTCCCCTGTCTCAGCATCCCACACCCGGATGGTGTGGTCATCTGATGCCGACACGATGCGCTTGCCGTCTGGTGAGAACACGACAGAGTTGACCGACTTCTCATGACCCTCAAGAGGTGAGCACAGCAGGTCCCCGGTCTCAGCATCCCAGAGTCGGATGGTCATGTCACCGGATGCCGATACAATGTGCTTACTGTCCGGTGAGAATGCAACAGAGTTGACCGACCGCTTATGCCCCTCGAGAGGCGGTCGCAACAGCTCCCCTGTCTTAGCATCCCAAAGTCGGATGGTCTTGTCATCAGATGCCGACACAATGTGCTTGCCGTCTGGTGAGAACGCGACAGACTTGACCGACTTCTCATGTCCCTCGAGAGGCGGTCGCAGCAGGTCCCCTGTCTCAGCATCCCACAGCCGGATGGTGTGGTCATTTGATGCCGACACGATGTGCTTGCCGTCTAGTGAGAACGCAACAGAGTTGACCGACTTCTTGTGCCCCTCAAGAGGCGGTCGCAGCAGATCCCCTGTCTCAGCATCCCACAGCCGAATGGTCTTGTCCCGTGATGCCGACATGATTCGCTTGCCGTCTGGTGAAAACGCGACTGAATTGATACCCCAATCATGCCCATGTATCTCACCCTGGATCTCTGGCCACGTTGTCGTATGCCTAGTAGCAACCTTCGGCAATCTGTGGAACACCTCAGAAAACTTGGTGGAGATATGCGCTGTCTTTGGTGAAAATGGTAGGGCAGACAGGTACAAATGGGGGGTGCTCGTAGAAATTGCACCGCCAAATGTGCGGATGAATTTTTGGGCATCCGTTGCATCATCTGAGATGCCCTTGTACTCTGTGTGATGCTGGTACAGGTGATAATGTAATTTCGATGCGAAAGGTTATTCTACACACCATAACCCATTGAATGACCAATGACAACGAGCCCGCACAAGTATTCATGACCTTGAGGAGGCTGAGCACTTCGAACCAGAATAACAATATCTGACGATTGAAAAATGCTTGGACCTCTTCTGCAAGGGCCGAGTTGAACGGTGCATGTCGAATGTGGTCCGTCCAGAATCGGCAAGAATATGCCAATTCAGCTGGGATACATTTTTTGACACGGTCATCCAGATCTGAGACTTCAGAGTTGGGGAGATGCGAACTTGGCAGATCACAGATGTTAAATTGCAGTTTCTCCATCATGACGCCAAGGGAAGCAAAGGCTAGGTCATTGTGGACAGGATGCACGTCGATGAAGAACTCGTGACTCCGATCACGATCCGTCAGAAAATCGGCAAAGGAGGCATGAAGGGGACGGATAGGGACAGAGGCATCAGTAGCCCCACTGAGCAATGCAGCCATAGGTGCTACGATTGTACGGATGTTGATTTCCGCATGATCCTTGAAATGGCACCTCATGGATGCCAACGAACCAAGAGAAAGTGGCTCCATCGTCCCAAGTATCTGCGCCATCACAGAGCCGAATCTTTTAAGACTACGATCGCGCTGCCTCTGCGGTTGTTGCTTGGGAAATACGGTTTCTAATGTGAATTTGTACATTCCATCAAGTAGTGGGATATGGTCGGTTTTGCTGTGGGTTATGATGGCGTCGAAACGCTCGTGTGGTTCCAGCCCCGCTCCAGCATTGTTATCTCCCCTGATATATGCACAGGCCAATCGTGCCCACTCGAATATCTGACCGGATGAACCAGCAAGGGAAGCGAAGACTTCCTGGCGTGGGATCTCAAAGTCTACTTTGGACAACTCGTCGGATACGTAGCGGAGAATGTCGCGTTTAGTTGACTCAAATGGAATGCTATCCATGGACATCTGCCGGACGTGCGTCCCACCGTTGAGTGCTGCGTGGATGTCTGGTAGAGGTCGGGACGTGAGGAGGATCCGGAGGTTGGGAGGGAGGTCGGTAACGCGGTTGTCGCTAATGGCATTACCCAGGATACGAAGGAGGACTCGTCGCGAATCTGTATCCCCACTCTCATCCAATGCATCAATAATGATGACAATCGGCCCCATTATCGCCTGCGCAAGCGCCCTAGCGGGCTTCATGATCAATTCTTTCCACTGCTGCAGAATGTCGGTTGTGTTCTTGAGCGCCGCGTTACCATGCACGACGGCTGTCAACTGTTTGCGGAGCAACGTGTCACGATTGGCGAGATCCTGTGCAATGGTGCTGAAGACTTTCTGGTGGCGTCGTTCTGCCATCTGGCTGCGGTCAAAGCAGAAACAGGCGCCGAGGCGTTCAAGCTCCTCGAATTGATAGGCAATAGTGTGAGCAATGGATGATTTCCCGGTGCCAGCGGGACCATGAAGCCAGAATATGCGAGGTGCATGCTTCTCGACGTTGTTAATCCAATCGGAGATCTCTTTGACGAGTTCTTCCCTAGTGTCCTCCAAACAAAGCTTTTCGGTGTTGAGGCCGGCACCCCCGGCATACGGCATGCTGTTCAAGTCTACCGTATCACCTGTATCTCGAGCATCAGGCAGGTGTGACAGCGGATACTTCGAAAGGACTCACGCAGATCATCGACCTTCGGCGCGAGATCTTCCCAAATGCGATGCACGACCACCAATGTATCGCCTGCAGCCCTGTGATCGAATTCCCGCAAAAGCTTGTCGAATACATCGTTATAATCCTGCACTAGCGTCTTTGCTTTGGAGGAGAACAAGTTATTGAGCAGCCTCATCCCTTGAAAGAAACCGATAAATTCGTCAGCATCAGCATCGCGACCAAGTAAGCTCACGGAATTTCTGGTTTCCACAATACGCTTGGATGAAATAGGAGCACTGCACAGTTTGATGGGTAATGCGCTCGACAATGGCCTTCATGGACGTAATGTCATTCAGTCCTGCAGTTGTGAGAAACGTGTAGACTTCATCCATCTTTGAAAGGAGTGAGCAAACGGAGACGTCGAGCTGTACCTGTTCAATAATTATCTGCCGCCCGTAAATTAGATTGCGTGGTCGGTGAAGCGCAACGGCCAGACCTTCGAAACAGAAGAGAGGATAGTCCACGCTGCTTGCGCGTAAGGATGAATCTAGACAATTGAATGGTCATAGACGGGGCTCGCAGGGGATAGGTGATAGTACTTACCGTGGCGATCTTGTCCACGACACCATTGAACTTCTCCAATGTCTTGAGGAACGAGGAAAACCAATCGACAAGAGCAATCGGATTATCGACCGCGGACGCGGCGCTTTGGATGGGTCCAGCAACAAAGCTCATCACAAAGTTGGCTTTCTCTGCGGCTTCGAGTTCTCGAGCTGCATCTATTACCGTGACGTCTGGGGCATCGAGTTGTTCGGTTGGGGTTTCCTAGTTTATTCGTGAATACTCAGGTTGGGTTTGGACGAAAAACTCTAGAGGACCTTGGGCTGTGACGTGTCAGCTTTAGGCGCGTTTGTTCTGATATCTGACGACGGCTCATCTGGAAATGTCACGACGATGGAAGGAAATGATGTTGGAGGCTTGTTAGCGTTGGTGTCTGGAGTAGCGTGATCCTAGTGAGGTTAGTAAGTTATACATCCTCCGTCAACAATAGGCAGCGATACCTCTTCAGGACGTTTGAAGAGGCTAGTTACTTTCTTGAAAATTTTGGATCGTGATTGAAGTGAAGGTGTCGGGGAGTGCTGGGAGACCAGTGTGAGTCTGATTGGGAACTGGGAAAGAGCGGTGGGAGATAGACATACCGGGCGTCCTTGCTCGGATCGTACTAGTTCAGAATCAGAACTAGGATGGGAGGGATTTGATTCCGAGTCATTCTTCTTCCATAGCTTCGAGAGACGAAATCGATTACTGAGTTCACCTGTCTTGGAGTTCGCCATCTTCACAGATGGCTATCGATGGGGTTTGGACAAGCGCTCAGTCTCGTGCATCATCTCCGCTGCGGTATCATTATGGTGCCTTGAGGTGATGCACGAGGCTGGTGGCATTAGAGGTCGCATTACCTTGGTGGTGGTCAAAATACGACTCGGGAGGCGTAGACGAGTCGCTGGTATCCGTTCGTTGTGGTTGGACGGGCAGCGTTGATGATGAATCTGTAAACAGCTCGACAATTTTCTGGCAGTGGACGAAAAGACAAAGGATTGACTCTCGGTATGAGCACATCAGGACTAGGTCTAAAGGAGAGAGGTACGTGACATCCACTTGGCCTGTCGAATCATGATGGATCTAAAGATAACACAACTCGATGCCTCGACAGTTTCCTCGCGAATCTTGGGTTCTCCGCTCACCGAGCGCCATCGTCCGCGTCGACTGCGACCCGAAGGGGCTCGGGCCATTGCCCTCCCCCGGTTGGACCCCTTTCGTCTGCATCAGCGACAACCATGCACGCACCTACCCCGTTCCCACTGGCGATGTCTTACCGCACGCTGGGGACTTGACCAGGTCAGGCCAGCTGAAGGAGTTCCATATCACTATAGAGTGGCTCTGTCGGTTGCCCCACAAGGTCAAGATGTGAAGCTTCCATGTTTTTAAATTTCGTTCTAGAAAGTTGATGCCTCTTTCCAGAATCATCGCAGGGAATCACGATTTTTCACCACCGATGAATGGTATGATGTGTACCACGCATCAGAATATCGGCAAACAGGTGTACTTTACTTATCTCGCTTGATTTTCTGAACAGCAATAACGGTCCTCAATTGGCACCCAGTCGTTATCGGAAATCCGAGATTTGCTCAGGGGAGAAGAAGCAGCGGCTGCCGGGATAGTTTATCTTCAGGATGAACAGCATATTTCTCGCGCGATGGAGAATGGGAGGACATGGACTATGGGTCACCTGTGAGTTTTATAAACGCAATACAATCTCCACGCTCTACTTAAAAGTAACGGATGTCAAGTGGTCTCCTGCAACTGGCCGCCATCGTCGGGCATTCCAATACCCAGAATCGGATGCACCCGGTAGGCCATACCGTGCGTTCCAGTTCCCCGATTGAACCTTGCAGCCCTCGCTTCAACCTTCCCACAAATTGATATTCTATGCGCTTCGCCGCCATTCCTTCTTCCGCCACATCCATGAATCCCACGGGGCGCACATACACACTTGGAGGTGCAATCAAGCTGGGAAGTTTGTGCGGCCTACTGTAAGGGACAACTGTACAGCCGAAGACGGGGCTGAACGCGCGATGCAGGAAGCAATTTTTGGAGGACCGGGTCACCAGCCTGTCGTCGTTGATCTCAAAGACTACCCTAATGAACATGATTTGTGACCGTCTCGAGCCTTGACCAAATTGCTATCTCCCGAGAGGGAAATATCTTGCCAACTGAATCGGCTATTTGGACTAAGAGGCTTCAAGCATTATAAGTTAATCCTTTTCATACCCAGCATATTACACAATCTAAGCTAGGACCGTAGGGAAAAAGATGTGAACATTACGTGTAGGACTTTCACCGCCTATCCATCCTCCTCGTCTTCTCCGACGACATGGGCTCTGGAAGCCGATGCTTCGGCACTTGGGACCCGCGCGTACCACTTTGGGCGCCTGACTCCGTCCGTCATCTCAATGTTGGCATCGTCTACAGCCACACAGCTCGGTGCATTGCGGCCAGTAGTGGAGTAGAAATGGACAAGGAAAACGATGAATGTATACAAGAAGAATGCGATGCTGGCACAAGTTACTCATTAGATAGGTCTGTGAATAGTTGGAGATGAGTACCTGAACATGTTAAGAATATAGGTTACGTGATCCATTTCCTGGTCATGCACGAATTCGAGCTCTTCATCCGTCGCAGACATGAAGATCAGCCTGCAAGGAATGTTAGTGGCACGATAGTTCATGTCGTATCGCTCTTACCCCGCGGATACGAGCAACTGCCGTTAAAAATGAGATCATTGGAGCTTCGAAAGAGATATTGACCCACGAAAGGAGGAAGATGGCGGAATGCCCTAGCAGCGAGAGTTTTCCCTGAATCTGACGAAGAAAGGTACGACGGTCGAAAACGTGGACTCGAACCAGGGGCATCGGCGAGTGTGTGGTCACTTCTACTGTCATCGTCTGGCCCTTCCCCGGTGTTGGATGGGAAGAAGCATATTTCAATAATACGGGTGATACCGGCGAGCATCAAGGTCAGTCCAAACATCCCATGAACCTATTATCAATTAGCTGGGAGTAAAAGGGATCAATCACTGATCACCTTCGTCGAGAGCATCAGTGTTTGAGCATGTTCAGACATCGCCCAACCGGTGAGAATTATGCTTCATCAAGTTGAATGACTGAAGAAAAAGCAAGGACAAAATAACGCACATGACGGCTGGAACAATATTTCTCTGGTTGTTACGCGCAAGGAAAATTCCGAGAATTCCTCCTGTCCACCCTGGAAAGAATAAAACCAAGGTCAAGTCATGGTGGGAAAAGGAGGGTTTCTACGCACAAAGGACCCCCAAGATGCTAAGCAACTGGACGCATGAGGATCATGACATGTATCGTAGTGCCATACTCACGTATGTTGCATGTCCTTGACAGACCACGTCGAACCCCGGTGTTCAGTAAAAGTATTTACTGAGATGGGGATCAAACCAAGAGAAATTCTGCGGCCGTAAGTCAAACTCACCGATTCCCTGTAAAATTATCGGTGATCAGTAAAAATGGAATATGGTAGAATAAAGTCGATTTCATGAACATACCCAAAGCATGATGACCCTTGAAAGCCAACCACTGTCAAAAAACAAGCCGTGCTTTCAAGAGAAACTACACACCACGAATCCCACCATTCTGGGCTGCGGCCACTTCGCCTCACCCAAGCCTCCCCCACCAGCAACATTATTGCCATGATAATACCATACGCGATGAACCCGCTCCCCATGATGTAATGCGCGAGACATTGGCCTACAAACCGACTGAGCACGATCGCTAGAGGGCTTTGCCACCACGACACGTACTTAATGCATCGCCGCGACAGTACCCACGGAACGTCAGCACGCCAAAAAGCATCTGAGTCCATCCAAGTATCGGATATGCTTTTCCAAGTATGCCATGTACAACCACCGCATATGGCCGGATAGATCGCTCATGAATGTGAAGCTTAAGATAGATTCCCAGACAAAGCTGAGACGCTATTGGGACAACGAGGATAGATGCGAAAGAACCGTGGACAGAGGGAGGGAACATGCGACCGTGATGACTATGGCCCAGGACATAACCCGCTGTCGTCAACGCGAAACCTGCAGACTGTCAAAACCGAGGAGGCCCTGAGTCCCCGAATTTTGCTATTGACGGAGTGAGGGTGACGCACTTGGAGCGGGACGTGCCATCGACTTCGTGTTATGCCCAGCACCATTCCTATGGGGAATAATATTCCCCACACAAATGCTTGAAGGAACATGTGTATCCAGAGGATCGCATCGACGGGCGCGCTTGCCTGTTCCTCTGTGAGTGTCTCGTGGTGATCATGAGCTGAAACGGCATTGATGGCTGAAACGACGACGATACAGTGGAACAGCCGTCGACACAGGACAGACATGACAAAGAGACTCGCGCAGCAGGTTGGGTAGTGACGACGGCGATGCGCCCAAGGCTTTCACCCCCAAGAAGCAACAACCGTAAACATGAAGCTTACGTAACACACTACTTCTTTCTTACCGACTTGGACGTCAAGGTCGGTGTTAAAAATCAAAAACTGGGGAGTTGCGCGGCGCTGTTTTCTCTTCTAAGGCATCCATGTACATATAACCGTATCCCTCGCCGATTCCTCCACTCAACCTCGAAAAAAGGAAAGCTAGATCTCAAAGGAGAACGCAACGCGATGAGCTGGTCCGCGACCGTCCTTACTACCGTTTCCTCGGACACCGAACCCAGTATCATCGTCACTTTCGAGTCTGGAAAATATATCTTCAACGCCGGAGAGGGAACGAATCGCGCGTTCGTGCAGGGAAAACACAACTGGAAGAAGACCAAGGGACTGTTCTTCACCGATGTAGGAACCAAGAGAGCAGGGGGTCTTGCTGGTAGGGTTTTCTTATCATGGAAGATGCTTCCCTATCTCATGCACATTGCCCTGTCTAGGACTTCTTATGTCTTTTGCCGATGCGACGATCAGTAATTTGAGCATCGTTGGGCCGCCTGGGCTATCCCACTTTCTGGCGTCCATGCGTTTGTACACATTCAGGTATGCACCATTTCCCATCCTTCTTCGCCTTTTTCATGAATGGAATAGGGACTCACTCCACGTTCGGTCCATTGAGTCGGATTGGACAGTACCCTTGGCGTTCCCTCCTCCACCCATCTACAAGGACGTCAACATCACTGTATATGGCTTACCCATCCTTCCTGTGACCAGCTCAAACTCCTCTGTCTCGGGAGATCCATTCTTTGCCTCTGAACAACTGGAAAGCAGTTCGAAACGCAAACGATCTCCGTCTCCTGACAGTTCGCATAAAAAACAAGCCCTTGCTCCCGAAGCCGAGAATTCAACGAGTTTGGCAGAAGAAACACCTGAATTAGCTTCCGACTCGGCTTCCACGAAAGATCCCCAGGAATGGAGGAAACTGATGATCAGCCATATGTTTCCCGGCACGCCTGGAGAAATCGAAGTCGAAGAGCGGCCCAAGGGAAGAGATTGCCCGAAGAAAAAGAAACAGAAAACAGGTCGTAAGTTGCTGTTCACCCCCTTCGGCTGTACGAGAAAAACAACTCTCCCTCCTAGCCAAGCCTACCTCTTTTGGTCTCAAGCCTTCACAACCCCCTCCAGAGACCCCAGCGGTCTCGGACTCACTCGTGAAGGTTCATATTCACGATTATTGCTTTTGCAAGTCATTGACTCTCCGTTTGTAGCCTGTGACGTTCAGAAGGAACCGCGCTACCCTTCCCCAGGGTTTCTTTGACCAGCTCCCCAAGTTTACCTCCCATGTCGCGCAATCCCCTCCCACTTCGCATGTGAGACCAACGTTAGCGTATGTACTCGTGGGCCCTCGCATTCGAGGGAAGTTTGATGCTCAGAAAGCTGATGAAATGGGAGTTTTCGGACGACTACGTGGCAAGTTGACGAAGGGAGAAACTGTGACTATTAAAGTGAAAGTTGGTGATGAGACCATGACAAAGACTGTACATCCCGAGGACCTTATCGGTGAGAGCGAGGCGCCTGGGGTAAGTCTCGTCGACTCTCAAACGCATTGTCCTCCTATTCACTTTGTAAAGGTGGCGCTCGTGCTGGATATCCCAACTCCGCATCACGTTCCGTCCTTAATATCCTCTTTTGAGGATCATCCTTTTTATGCTCAATTTCGTTCGCAAAAGGCAGAAGACATCAAACAGTATTCTGTACGTACCGTTTTCCACATTTGTGGCAAGGACGTATTGGAGGATACGAGATATATTGCATTCATGAACGGTTTCTTGTCAACTGTACACGTAAGGGTTCAGGCAAATTTCCCGAGATGTTCTTATTGATTCGGTTTATTAGCATATAATCTCCTCTCGCGAACACTCTCCCGATCCCGTATCATTTACTAGTGCAGCATTCAATCAGCTCCGGCTCAATCAACTTGACCCCGAAATGTTTCCGATCCCCAAGTTCTCGTTGACGGCGAAACGATTTCTCCAAGGTATGGATCGACCAGTGTAATGATGAATCGGGGCACTCACTTTGGTTTCTTAAGCGATCCCGGATCTTCCTGCAACAGCCCGCCTCATGGTATCCAACCAACTAGTAAAAATACGTCCACCAGCACCTCCTCAAGAAGAAAACTCTGCAGAAATTCGTGACCGCTTCCATCCCGTGGCTTCATCCCCCGATCCGCCCCCACTTGGATCTCGAACGATGGAACTTTTCTCTCAGGCCAAAAATCACGTCGAAGATTATGTTCAGACCGGGAAAATACGTGTTCCCAAGGGCGCTGATGTGAAGATCATTCCTTTGGGGACAGCCAGCGCGGTGCCTACGAAATACCGAAATGGTTCGTTAACACCTTGAACTCTCATTGCTGCCTGACGTGCAAAAAAAGTCTCGTCCACCCTTATACAGATACCCAACTACGGCAACGTTCTTTTGGATGCGGGGGAAGGCACTTGGGGCCAGCTCGCCCGCCAGTTCGGTCTGGAAGATGCTCCTGGAAGTGTCTGGGATGTACTGCGGGATACGAAGTGCATCTTTGCGAGCCACGTCCATGGAGATCACCATATGGGACTGGCACAAATTCTTGCGAAGCGGCGAAAGGTAGTGTTGACGGAATCCTTCACATGTTTTTGAAACTAATTTATTTTCCATTTCGTTCTAGCTGGTTCCACCGCCATCCCAGCCTTTATACTTGGTTTCCATTCGCTCCATCCACATTTACCTTCGTGAAGTCTCGGACATTCAGGATATTGGGTTTGATGATCCTTCTGGGAACGGAGTCGTATCCGTCATGAGCGAAGCTTTACATTGGAGGAAACCAACCGCTTATCTGACGGCAGGGAGGTGGCAGGTTGGCGGCACAGAGCCGTGGTTGGAAATTACGGAGTGCGTGCCTCATACTACCAGACACCATTTACAGTACTGAGCCACTTTTAGGTCTCAGCGCAACGCAGCAGATATGTGTCGTGCTCTTGGTTTAGAAAGCTTCGAGACAGTGGACGTGATGCACAGGACGCGGTGTTTTGGTGCGGTATTGAAGCACACCGATGGATGGAGCCTAGTGTACATAATTTTCATTATCTCTGCTGTTACTTTGGCTGACCATTTTCCAAGCTTCTCCGCAGATACGGCCCCAGCAAACTCGTTGGTTTATGCAGGGAAAGATGCCACAGTCTTGATTCATGAAGCCACTATGGATAACGATCATGCTGAGATGGCTGCCCAGAAGGCCCACAGTACGTTTGGCCAGGCGCTCGATGCCGGACGGAGGTGAGAGATACTTGTATCGATGTCGTTCCGATGCTGACAGAAGGCCTGTCTTGCAGAATGAATGCAGAGCATATCCTTCTCACTCACTTCTCTGCGCGCTATCCCAAAATGCCCCCATCGGGACTTGCGGCACCTGGACAGATAAGAAAAGGCGACGAGACCATAGCAAAGGAGCCCATCGTTGCCCTAGCATTTGACAATGCGAACTTGCCTATCGGGACCATGTGGAAGGTGAACTATTACCTCCCAGCTATAGAGAGCTGTATGCGCGATACGGCAGAGGAGGAGGACGAAGAAGAGTCTGACGAGATGATGGTAGAAATGGAGGTTGCATTAGAATAGTCGGTCTGGCAGGGTCTACGATTTGCTGCAACTACATCATCATTCAAATGAATATAATTTCTTGCACGGCATTATGGACGGTTTGCGTAACGAAATCTTGTATCCGAAGGTGGTCGTTGAGTACCAGTCGTGACTTGTCTTGGTAGCGTGCACAAACGAAAGTACCTCGCCCCTCAATTTTGAGCATTAGATTAAGAATATGGATGAATCACAGAGCAACAGATCTATAGACGCGTTTGAAGGTTCCCTCTGAAAAGAAGGTGAGGTTGCATGTTTTTTTTGCTGGGTTATACAAAACGCACCTGTTGACCATGGCATGTCGATGCATCTCGTCCTTTTTCCTCAAGACGGCATTATCTTTATCTCCCCGCAGTATTCCCATAATCTCCCGCGCAAGCTTCTCTGGAAGGCGCCCCTGCTTTTTCTCGACCTGCGTTAATATTGCTTGAACAGCCTTCCGCGTCCGCTGCTTCTCCCCCAGCGCAACGGGTTTGTAAATCGTCTTTCCACCTTGCCTGTGGTTGAGCGTGCGAACGGCAGGGGCCGCGTCGAGGATCGCTTGGCGCAGGATGGGAAGCGGCGGTGCTCGGGTCCACGCATGGAGGTGCATGAGCGTTTGCGACACAATTCGGGCAGCCCTTGCTCTGTGTCCATGCTGAGTGAGACTGGATGTTAGGTAACGAAGAAGGGGGTCTTCTGCTGGTGGAATATCAAGAATCGGAGGGCCGGAGGACCTATAAGACGTCGTGGTTGTGGGAGATGCTGCAGGGGCCGATTTTGCAAGGCCGAGTTCATCGAACGCCTCGGTCAAAATCTTTTGATCGTTCATGGTCGACATCGTCCTGCAGTATCGAGGAATACATTTTGCCGCCCTCAAACTGAGAGACAGCATCTTTGTGAACGAATGGTGTAAACTTAGTTTACATAAACACACCCAATTTGTTAGGCTCACATAAGCACCATCACGAGTCAGACTTGTAGCGTCTCCTGCTAGCGGTGGCAGGAATGACTGAAATGTTTCGGGCAATCGATATTGCCCGGGGTCAAAGAGAGCTCGACTCCTTTCGCCACTCCATTTCCCTTTCATCCTTTAGCCACTCATAGCCACCCGTTTAGGTACTTAAAGACCTGCGAGCATGGTAGAGAACCTCATCCT
>Ga0307516_10003294_pt1 | contig 20897 bp, 33 predicted proteins | sample 19_EM_MG_FD_203310 | JGI IMG/M metagenome (GOLD analysis project Ga0307516, IMG submission 203310) | Populus trichocarpa ectomycorrhiza microbial communities from riparian zone in the Pacific Northwest, United States - 19_EM | ecosystem: Host-associated > Plants > Roots > Unclassified | place...
CTCAAAGTCGTGCTCTGGGTCAAACCCAGGATCTAGAGATCGCCAAAGAGACTCTGGATTACATGTGGACCAAAGCCAAAGACCAGGACTTCCATTACTTCTTCTTTGGTCTCTCGAACAACAACAAAACGAAGAGGTTGCTCAGGTCTTATGTGTTCGAGAATTATGACAAGGTGCGAGAGACACCCTTTGACTGTTGCAAAGACCTCCTGGTAACACCGCCGCGGGTTCTTAGATCACTGCAAGGTTCGCTGGGAACTCGCTGTACAAGTATTTGATCCAGGGATCGATTTCCTCCTTCTCGTCGGAGAAGGATGCCCAGGAGATCGAGAAATTCTTCAAGGTATGAGGGAACTAACTCGACGGTTTTTAACTGGGGCTCACACTGTAAACCAGGACAAGGACAACAGTAAATACGACATGGTACTAGCTCAGTCCCTCGACGGAATTAGGGCAAGGGCCAAATGGAACGAAAGGTCGACTGCGGAACTTAGGCAGTGGCTTGAGAACTGGAAGAAACAGAACGGAAGTGCTTAGACGTCGCCAATCACATGCAGTAGTATTCAATGACAAGACACCACACATTCCCTTAATCTGATAGAGACGAGAATGCCATTGATGATAACTGTGGAAGGTACAAGGGTGCGTATCTAGCAAGCGATCATCGAAGAGTGACCAATTCTGTGGATGATGGATCGTTGGTCCCCGTTTAAAAAGAGCCTGGATGGACAAGAGCTCACCTTCTCCGGATGTTGGGTGAATGGCCACGGTGTTGTCGAGATCGACCTTCCGAGCGCCCATTTTGACGGCGACGGCGAAGCCTTGGATGATCTCATCGGAGCCCTGGCCGATGATGTGGAGGCCCACAACGCGTTCTTCGGGGCCCTCCACGACGAGCTTGAAGGTGGTTGGTTCCTTATGATGTTCCTCGATCATGCTGAAGTAGAGGGACTTGAAGGAAGTTCTGTCTGGGCGGGGGCCTCAACACGGTTTCCCGACAGAGAGAACAGAGATCACATACAAATTTTCACAGAGTCTCCGTACTTTTTGCGAGCCTCTGGTTCGGTCAGGCCAACGGTTCCCACGGGAGGGTGGCTGCGAAAACACGATGGGAACGTGCGTTGGGGATGGACAGATTGACTTACGAGAAGACGACGGTGGCGATGTTTTCGTAGTTGAGCTTGTCATCCTTGAATTCAGGAGGACCAAAGAGTCGGTTGGAAAGCCTTCGCCCGGCGGCGATGGCGACGGGGGTCAAAAGCCACTTGCCGGTAACGTCCCCGATGGAAGAGATGCCTGGAACGTTGGAGTTTTGATACTCGTCGACGACGATGTCACCCTTGGGAGTGGTCTTGACACCGATATCATCCAGACCGAGGTTCTTGGTATTGGCTTGACGACCGATTGCCCACAAGAGAACGTCGGCGTTGATCTTGTCGCCCCTGTCGGTGTGAATGGTCAAATTTCCCGGTTCGCCTTCGACCTTGGTGACCTTTGTCTGCCGGTGGAGTTTGATGCCAGTGTGCTCCATCCAAGGAGTGAGGACTTCTTGGATGGCAGGGTCAAAGGTCCGGAGGACGGTGTCACCACGAATGAGGAGATGGGTCTCGGTTCCGAGGGTGTTGAAGATACCGGCGAGTTCGACGGCGATATAACCGGCACCCACGACGACGACTCGTTTCGGTTGGTCTTCGAGGTCGAAGAAACCGTCAGAGGTAATGCCAAGGCCAGCTCCGGGAATTTCTTGGTCCGAGGGGATGGTAGGGTGACCGCCGACGGCGACGCAAACGTGGTCGGTCCTGACGGTGTAGGGTTCCTCACCAGGTTGAGAGACCTGGACCTCGGTAGGGGACAGGATGGTAGCATGACCTTTGAGGAGGTCGATACCTTCCCTACTCCAGTTGGTCTGGTAGACACCACGGAGTCTCTGGATGTAAGAGTCGCGCTGGGGCTTGAAGGTGGCCCAGTCGAACTTTGGCTGGTCAAGACCTTGGAACTTGTATCCGGCGGTGTGACGAAGCTTGTCAGCGAGATCGGCGGCATGCCACATCAACTTCTTGGGAACGCATCCTGAAAGAGACGAGGGTGAGGTGAGCCGACCGGGGGGGTTTTCGGGAAGCACGGACCGACGTTGACGCAAGTGCCTCCGTAGTAGGGGGTGGATTCTACGATTGCGACTTTCTTTCCGTACGAAGCAGCGCGGCGAGCACCTCCTGAGCCTCCGCTACCGCCTCCAATGAAGACGATGTCGTACTTTTCGGCCAGTTGGATTGGGGCCATCTTGGACGAGTGGAATCCTCTGGAGATCTTGTTTGGTGCGCGTGAGGGGGAGGAAAGAAAAAGGTGGGAAAGTGTTTGGAGAGCGGACAGCTGACGCTGTTGGCGAGAGAGGAGGTGGAGAGCCACGGTTGGGACTTTGAGTATTTATCGAATCGCAGGGTTTCGGTCTGTGCTTACCCATCGATCCGCATTCGACCGAGTTCTCACGTCAGTACGGCCCAAGTAGTACGACCTCAATAGACGGGTTGTGACCGCGACGGTCGGCATCCGAACGGCCCGCTTGCCGTCCCTGTTTTCCCGCAGCCCTGATCCGTTCATGCTCGTCATCGCCGGGTGGACGTATGTGATCGGCGATACGGTCTCCCAACCGTGCCTACCCCGGCCGGAACGGACGCGACGATGGCCAAACATCTCCAGTCTCAAGAATCGCTCCTTCACGCGGCCCTGGCCCCCCGTTCCCCCTCAACCCTAATCTTATCGTCATACGAGATCAGGATCTATGCTCTCGTCCCACAGTCGGCAGTGGCCGTCAGTCCCTTGTGCCTTTTCACTCCCGTGATAGGCCGAGTTATATTTGACCCACTGTGTCGATAAGCCAGTCGGAACGGTCATCCTCACTCGTGACCGCGACAACTTTGGAACTGAATCCACACCACGGGCAGTGCAGCCACGATCAGCCGGGTGGCCTGCGGCGAATTCAACTCTTCGTCTTGGCCAAGACCGAGACATATACGCCGGTTGACGGCGTGACGAGGAGGAACAAAACAAGATGTACATCTTATCCGCCAAATTCGCTCGTGGCATCTGGCGATTCGTTGAGTTCATTATCTCAAAACTGAATTCCCCCTTGAGATCCCCGGACGCCTCACCCATCCCACGAGGCTCTGCGCCTGGCGCCCATAACACTCTTCACGTAAGTTTTCACTCTATTGTGCCTCCCGCTGCGGGGTGGAACCAACAGGACCGACAAGCCCGACGACGCTCAATCAATTGAACGATCCAACCCTTATCTGAATCCTTGCCTACCGCTCCCACAAAGTCTCAAAACTCACCCCTCCACCCACCACCGTTCCGAACGAGCCGGAGGCCGTGTAGGGAGGGCAACGCCCATTGGAACTCCCGCCACACGTTGATGGACCGAATCTCCCACCCCCGACCGGTGCCAAGACAAGTTGTCACGCAGATGTGAGTAATCGTACACGTCCACCTTACTCAAAACGACTTGCGCAGATAACGAACACATCTGGAACGGCCAGGGTAGGTGGCCATTCGTCTCGGTGCTGGTGTAGCCTCAACACTTGGTTTTTTGGTTTCGCTGGCGTGTACTATTCAGAGATTGGGTAAATCTCGGTTCGCGGGACTGTTCTTGGACGGATACATAAATGTCTAGCTTTTTGAACAGTCACCCGGTGTTATTACAAATACAGCATGAGTAGCAACGGAAGAGTGGGAATCAGCAATCATACATGGTACACGTCCACTGAAAAGATGCAAGGGTAATGAATGGATGGGATTCGGTCAGCAAATAACAACCGACGTGGTACACGGACCAGTGTAGCACCCTCTTCGACGAGTGCGAAACAGCACAAACGACGTCCAACGTGAGGATCCTACGAAAAAGAATCGCGGTCACATAGTGATTCCGCATGGTGGATTGAAACCATATTTTTCCCTCGGGCGCATCCAAACGTCTAAATTTGAGTCCGGCACGACGCAAAGCGAGCCCGGCTTGGTCGGTGATGTGACGATTGATGGATGGTCCCAGACGCCGGGGTCTATCCTTGTAAATTTTGATTTTCGGCGCTGTAGAATATCGACGGTCGGTAGGTCGATATGGTCGAAGTAGAAGTCGGATGGGGGAAATCGAGACAACAAGTGAGTGGGGGTGAGTGGGCCTTGGCCCGCGCCACAGGGGTAGTGAGGGTAGAAGCAGAGGGTGCGTGGGGGATGGCGAAAAAAAATTAAGACCCAATAAAAAATGAAGGATATAGAGTAAAGGACACGTGCGACACTGGTCCAAAATCGTGTCTGTGCCCACTTAAGGCGCAAGCAAAGATGAGAGCTGCAACCGAGTGTCAACGGGATTCTCGTCAGACAGCTGGTGCGATAACAAACGAACCCAAAGCGTCTAGGCTTCTATGGTGGCAGTGTTGGATACGGGGAGCTGTTCCTTCAGAGGGGGGTGCGGCAGATTTGGGGTCTTCGGTTGAGGGACGTCCTTATGTCTGCTGACTTTCTCAACACCAGCACCCAAGGCCGTCTTGCTGTGCGCGTTCTCCTCCTGAAGGGTCCGAGGTCATTGAGTGAGAAACGCATCGAAAAGGGAGGGGTACAAACCTCGGAATCTACATCACTCTCATCCTCATCATCATCGCCCCCTGACGACGAGTCTTCATCCTCTTCTTCACTTGTAGAACCACTGCTCGCCTCAGGAGTTTCTGGTGAGGCCGCAGGTCCCTCGTCGAGCTCCATATTGAAGACATCGGCACCGGACGGGGACTTGTCTTTGGTCGAGCTCTCGGCCTGAGAGATTTGGGTGCGGTGACTGAATGATGACTCTCGCTTGTGAAGCCTTTGGGGTGGTAGGTTGATGGCGGTGGTGATGTGTTCCGGCTGTTCGTGGGGTTGTTCGGTTGGAGACACGATGGGCGTATCAACGGGAGGGTGAGGGACGTTGTCCTCTGTGGGCAATCGAGGCGTTTCCTGTTCCTGTTCCTCGGGAATCGCGGGTTGAGGCATTTCGACATCAGCGGCACTGCGGTCTTGTTCTTTCTGCTCAGCCTCAAGCTTGGCCTTCTCACGCTCGGCTCTACGCTTTCTAACCCAAGCCATGCCGCTAGAATCATCCTCGTCGTTACCAAAAGCGGAGGAATTCGAGCCGTTCTGCACGACCTTCCAAGCGGAACCCATAGAAGAATTGGTGTTGGATTTGTTGGACCCCATACCACCATAGCCCCACTCGACGAACTCTGGCTCGGTATTGCGGACATTGGCGAACGGGTTCGTTGAAGCCTGAGAGTACGGTCGCTTTCGGCCATACACCCGGCCATTGAGCATGCGCATACCGGGCTTTGCGGAGGGTGTGTATTGTTTGGTGGGGAGTGGCGTAGACTTTGAGCGATAGGTGAGGGGATTGAGGGAAGATGGAAGCGAAGAGGAGGCTTTGTGCCTGCGACTCTGGGGGCGACCACTATCGGATACGAACGAACGAACGGATCCGGCGGAGGTCCAACGATCAAGGGGAGCACCCAGTCTAAGAGACTGGGAGGACTCGATCGAGGATACGCGTGAAAGCGGGGGGGAGCCATCATTCGAGGATGGGGCGGAGACGGACTTGGACCAGGGGGTGAAGAAGGGCTTGATAAACTTGGAGGAGAACGACTTTTTGGACATGGGAAGGGATTGGAGGGAGGAGGAAGAGGTGGACGGGTTGAGGCTCACTACTGGGGGAAGGGGAGGGGGCGGGACGGGAGTTGGTGTAGATGGGATGGGCTCTGTGATTTCTGGACAGAGAAACTCGTCATATTGGCCATCTTCTTGAGTGCAGTCCGGGTCTGGGACGACAGGGAGAGGAGCGAATCTTATTTTCCTGGACTGGGTCGGATTGCAGTCGTCATCCGAGGGGAGAATGGAGGGATGGAAGGCAGGGGAACTTGGGAGAGACCTGGAGGAATTGAGGGGAGATACGTTGAGGAGGATTGATTGTAAGGTGGGATTTGCCATTATCCTCTACGGGGGGGATCGAGGAAGGCTCGGGGGAGGAGGAGGAGGAGGAGGAGATGAACGTCTGCACTCGGAGCCTAAATATCGAAATATCTTATTTTTTGCATTTCTACATCTCATCGGATCATTCCGTAGTTATTCCAAAACGGGAAGATAAAAATTAATGGGAATAATGTTCGAGCGATGGCTTGGCGTTGGCTTGTCTCCGGATGGGTTTCTGTTTCGGCCAATGGCAATAATCATCGAGACCTCCCTTATCTGGCTCATGACCTGGCCAAGCGACAGCGGACTGCACTATCCCGGATGCCCCAGAGCAGCAAACGCGCAGCTCATCCGCAGACCCGACATCGTTCCTGCTCCCTTCCGCTCTCTTCCCAGCTGGCGGGGATGATGTCAGCAAGGATTCCCAATAACGTAAACCGGGATTCCTCTTCACTTTCATTCCTATCCCGCCGTCGATCACCGATCACCAGCATCCGGCCCACTCCACCCTCAGCCACACACCCAACTCACCTCAACTTTCACCAGTCACCTGCCACCCATTTGTGACTGACGTAAATTCGGGTATTATTCGAAAATAGCGTGACAGGAAAACACTCTCATCCGAAACAAACCGGTCACCCGAGGGGGAGAGAAAAAAAGAACATATCAAGCAACCATCTATCCCTCTTAAACGCCTGCAACAATCCTAGAACACAACGATTAGGACCCAAACTTTCACCTCGTGATTGAATCACTCACTCTTCCGCCTTGTTGAGGGCCTGCACCATCGAAATCACCTCCTTCCTCCTGTTCACAACGAACTCGCTCTCCTTCAACAAGTCGTCCAGTACCTCGGGCTTGTATAGTTCCTGCAACAACTCTCTCTGCAGGCTCTCCTTCGAGTGACTGACCAGTGTCAGCGTGATCGCCTTCGGAACCATGTCAATCATCTCCCGCTTCACAATGTTAAAGTACGAGTGGATGAGCAGCTCTGTAAGCCGGAAGTGCGCGCGTCAGTGTTTCCCGCACGAAACCCGACATGTGTCTGGCGGAGCGAGGGAGGCTTACTGATCACCTCGGTTTCCATCGTCTCCCTCTCATTCAGCGCGGATTGCGGCTTGATAATCGGGGGTGGCTGAGCGTCGCGGTTAATATCGTGAAAGACCACGTCCCATAACACGTAATCCCCGTCCTACTTACCGATTCCATACTCGCCGCCCCGACCTTCTTCGCCTTGCCAGCCGCCTTCTGATTCCAGAATGACCCAAAAAAGCCCGGCTCCTCCTTCTTAGCCTCCACATCCAAGTCTTTGTTGTTGTTGATCTGCCCCTGCGTAAGCTTTCCTTTCTCCGTCGTCGGCGGCGGTTTGCTGGCGTTCAACCTGTCCGTTACTATCCCCATCGCCTGACCATTGAATCATTAGCTTCTGCCCGTACTCCCATATATGCTCCAACCCGTACCTTGTGACCGTTCAAAAAGTCCGGGTGCGTTGTGTTCACATAGCACGCTTGCATCCTAATCTCGCAGTCAACGCCAGTCTTCCCCATATCGCCCTGGCCGTCAATACTCACGCAACCATATCCGACACCAACTTCGTCGTCGGGGCCATGGCAGTCTTGAAGAAGTTTACGACTACGCTGTTGAACCTCTCTCGTAGTGCGGGGTACCGCCTGAAGGATTGCTAGGCGTGATAGATCACAAGTCCGTTCCTTTACCCTGTTGAAACACGAACTCACAATCTTGCTAAGCAGTTGCCCCAGGATTCGGATCAACTCGTCATACACCAGTTGACAGCATTTCAGCGACGGATCCTCCAGGCGTTTGATTTGCTGCTTCACGATGACCTCGAATGCGGTCGTGCCGACGAACAGTGCCGGGGTAGATCCCTGAAACAACCAGTTATCAGTACACGACCCCACCGACTCAAGCTTTATGTCCGGAGGGAAATTACCGAAGAGTTGTACAAGATTGTCCGAATGTCACCATCCTTGACTTGATCGAAGGGATCGATGGATCTGATACCATTATTGAACAGTTCATGGAACACGAAGCTGATACGAGCACCACCCGAGAGCTCGTTCACAGAAAGGTCATCTGTGTTACCATCGATTGCACTGCGGAATTCCGAAGTGAATTCCGTTATGACGGACAACACGACGCTGCTCGAACTCTGGTCTCCCATAATACCTCCGAGGGTCTGAAGCTCAGCATTGTATTTCTGGAGCTGCGTGGTAATACGCTGTTTGATGTCAGGGAGGGTTGCTCGAATGTGGTGCATCAGAATCTGGGTATTTTTAGCTTATGACTTGTGAGATCGACCGAGGAAGGGAACGCACCATGTTTAGCTTCCGAGCGAGGAACGGGGTTCCGCAGTACTGCGCCTTCCCTTTGTATGAAGGGTGGTTCTCGAAGAATTCGCGCTCGGCCTCGAGGGCAATGCTGATCTTCTTGTTTGTGTCAATGTCCCTCTGCCCTCGGTTCACCACGGGAACGTATCCCAATCTCAGAGGAATGACCCGTCCAGCTAGGATATCAACAACGTCAGTTCCGGCATCCCTATGTGAAAATGTCAGGTTAGTGGACAAAGCTGCCGCGCAGGGGGGGGGAATCGCACATAAGATCAATCTTGGTCAAGACGCCGATCGTCCTCGTTCCCTCTGGGTCGACTTCTCTTGCCAACTTTAACCCGTCCGAGTTCGCCAGATCCTGGTTACCGGGCGTGACTGCCAGAATGATACAACTCGGCTTCGACACAAACTTCAACAGCATATCCCTGATCTGCTTCTCGATATCCTTCGGTTGATCACCGACGGGCACCTTGGTCATACCGGGGAGATCAACGAGAGTTAGCGTGAGGACATTAGGGGAGTAGATTCGAAGGTTGATTGGGACGGAGGAGATTCCGGCATTACGGCCGGTTTTGGCTTCAGTGTCTTTCACGATTTCTTGCCGAATGTTGTCGAAATTGTGAAACTTTTCGCCCGGAAGGTGGAGGAACTCGCCCCATTCATTAGGGTCAATGTTTGGGTTGGGATTGTCTGGACGTTATCCTCAAGGTCAGATATCCTGTCTTCGAGGTGACATATATGTTCAAACCTTTTGTTATGGTTGCTGTGGCAGGTCGGTTGATCAGTTGCAGAACCTAAGTTACGGTTTAAATCTAGGCGTTAGAGGAGTGGACGCCGAAATGGGGTGGCCCGCGTACCAAAGGCCGTCTGGTGACGATACCAGAACCACGAGGCAAGAAATCTTTGCCAACGATATTCTACACGCCATCAAGCACCATCAGGATTCGCCAGACGCGTAAGAACGAACAATGAACACCAACCTCTAACACGCTACTCTTTCCACTGCTCTGACTTCCCAAGACGCAAATCTGTGGCAAGTCTATCTGCGATGCCGAGGTTCCGACGGCGGTGAAGACATCCTGAAGTTTGTTAACGACGTTTACGATCTCTGAGCCGAGGCCACCCGTAGCCATATTGCGTGTGTGGTCGTCGTGTCGTGGAGAAAGGGAAAGAAAGTGGAAGCGGGACGGAAGAGGCGTACGAATCCAAAATGGTTTTGGGTCATCGGAGATAGCCGACTGCGCTCCTCCCAAACCATGACGCGCAGCAGCAAAACACCCAACGGCTCTCAGCCACGCAACCCTACCTTCGGGGCGTTCTCGACGGCCGCAGTCGCAGTCGCAGTCCTCTTTCTGTTTCTCTGTCTCCAGTGGGGTTTACTCGCCGGCGATTCACCACTCCCAGACCCACAAGGAAACTGGAAACAAGTCCACCGGGCACTTGGGATCTCCTTAGGAATATCACCAACCAACCCTCGAGAACAAGCCCCAACGAACCCATCGTCTGGATACAACCTTCCCATACGTCTCGCGGACCAGGGCAGAAATCTGAAATACCCCGAGGACAAGGCGGGCTCCTTGCAAGAACTCACCGCGGCGCTGAGCTCCATCTCTGAAAAGCCCAAAGGAACGCAATAGAATATGGATCATTGTGACGAGGGGAAATGTAGATTAATATGCATTGTAACCATTGGATACCATTCGCGCTGCGCTCAAGCCTCATCCGTCATGGGTGCGGCGGGCTTATCTCCCAACCGTTCCTTCTTCCATGTGACAAAGTCATCTATAAGTGTGGGCCACGCCTGATGCCAAATGTTTAATACCAACAACCCCGAGGAGGTTGAGAAAGGCACCTACCCCGTCTGCCTCATAACTGTCAAGGTTCGGACCGATGCTTTTGCAGAACTCGAGCATCTGGCACTGGGAGTCAACGAAGGTTCGACCCGCACAGAAGTGGGGGGGTGCTTACCATACTCCACACATCCTTGTTGACCGCTTTGTAGGTCCCCTTCTCCTATACGAACCATTAGCTTCATGGCACACGAGTTCGTATGGGGACATGCCGTAATGTATTCGACAACCTCAGTCATGATCGGATACAGAGGTACGAGCAGGACGGACCAGAAGGCTTTCGCGATCTAAGCGTCGTTGGATAAACACGAGAGACACAAAGGGAGGGGGAGGTTGAAACCAACCTCAATATCGATGTTTCGTGATTGCCCTGTCTTGGCAATGGTGAACAGGGCGGAGTACAACTTGCCGAAGGCGGCGCCCCTATCTTGTGCGTATGAATAGTACTGGGTCCGGTCATAAGGCGGAGGCCCAGCAGGTTTCCTGGTTGAAGCAGCCGGAGGTTGTGGAATTGGCGGTTTGGTCGTGAGAAGCAGCTCTTCCATATCGCCCAAGAAGATTCGAAGAGCGACAAGCGACGAAATCCTCAAGGACGGTCGGAAAGGGGGATAAACAGAGTGTATGCATCACTCACTGTGAATCCTGCATGGCCCTAGACCACTGGTCCCTCTTGATGGTACCCAGGTCCTGAGCGTCCATGTGCCATAATAGTATCAGTGGCATAGGCCCCTCCATTGGCACGTTGGCGTCGGTGCAGAGACGTTCAAAGTTTTCCGCGCTAATGGTGTCGGCATCATCCTCGTCCGCGTAGGCCTTGAAAAGGGACTGGACATCGGCGGGGTTGTACGGCTCCGTTTTCTTGGTGCTGCTCGTCAGGCTGGGTTTACCCGAGGATAAAACGCGTTGACGCACGGGAGCAGGAGGCTCGGGGTCTTGTTTCTGGGCAGAGGAGCTGGGTTCGGCGGGATCGTCAGGATGATGGGAATTAGATCGACAGCAGAGGAGACTCGTGAAGAGCATGAGAGCGAAAGCGAGGAAGAGAGAGGCTACCGCGCTAGCCAGTAGCGGAAGGGTTTGAAGGGTGTGTCCTCCGAACGAATGCAGTGTGGCAGAGGGGGACGTGAAGGTGGACGTACCCGTTCAAGTCCTTGTCCACGTTGTCGCTTACATCATTCCTATTATAGACCAGGGGAGCGTCACTACACTGGCGAGGCGGCCATCCTGAACGCGGCACACGCACTGCTTGGATTTGGTCGACTTGGCCGTCCGCTTGGTCGCCTTCGTCGTTCGCGATTTCTTGGGCTGTGGGGTGACGATTGTGCTCTACGAGGGCGGGATCGTGAATTCGGATTGAAGGCCGGAGGAAAGGGAGCCGGGGGTTGATACGCACATCTCCTTCCACAGGGTCTTCTTCTGCCTTCTTCTTAGTCGTCTTTTTGGTTGTAGCTGCAGTGGTAGACTTGGTCTGGCGTGTCGAACTACGCGTTGCACGGGTCGATGTGGTCGCGGGCACCGTTTCTTCTTCCTGGCCACGTTTTCTCTTGGGCGATAGTCAGGACGGCGTACACCCGGATCGTCGGAGCGTACCTTGGATACCATGTTTGCGGTTGGGGGCGGACAAGAGGGTTAATGAGAAGTGGGCGTAGACGCGAAGTCCGTCCGACTCAGAATGAATAGTGCACGTGAGGTATTGAGCATCGAAAGGCTAATCTTCAGCCTGCGTCATTTTCCCACCCCCGTCGGGGAGATTATCAGAGGACTTGCTGGTGTCGAGCGAGAGGTGTTAGATCGGTGTAGCGTCGTCGTCGGGCGAAAATTCGTGTCGGGACCTCACTACGGACTATTCCCCGACGCAGTGGAGTTCACGCGCGCCAACTGTTATGCAAGGCCCGATGTTGTCTTTCAAAGATCATCATTGAGCTATGGATACACCGGATTTCATGCGTTGTCTACTTGTGTGTCTAAAAATTGACCTTGGAGACGGTCTCCCAGAAGTGCCTGCCTTGGATCTCGGCGATATCAAGCTCGAGCTTGGTTGCAGTGCGAGAGCCGTCGGCACCCGCGAAGGTACCAGCGCCCCAAGGTGATCCTGGTGAAATGGAGGTAAAACCCGGGTCGGTGAGACTGGTTCCGAAAACAAAGAAAAAGCGTACCACCGTGGACCTCGTTCAAGTTGGTCAAGAGAGGGAAGGCAACCTTGTACCCGAGTGGGACGAAGAGGATGCCGTGGTGGGTCAAAGTAGAAAGGGTAGCGTTGACGGTCATTTCTTGGCCCCCACCAAGGCTACCGGTGGAAACGAAGACACCGGCGTACTTTCCGCTGAGAGCACCCTGGGTCCAGAGCCCACCAGTGGCATCCCAGAAAGTCTGACAAATTCATGAGTCAGCCTCGTTTATCTTGTCCAATAGACGCCGTGGTAAATCCGGGATCACCTTCCACTGGGCGGGGAAAGAACCATAACGGGTGGGAACACCAAAGAGGAAGGCATCGTACTTGGTGAGGTCTTGGGGGGCGAAGGTAGGGTAGCCGGGTTTGGGTGGGGCATGCATCTTGGTCAAAACCTCTTCGGGAAGAGTCTCTGCGACCCTGCAAACCGAAAGATTAGCGGAGAGTCGAGTGGGATCGAGAGAGGAAACGACATACTGGAAGATGCCGGCAGTGCCACCAGCTGCTTCGACCCCGGTCTTGATGCCCTCGGCAACTGTTGGTGATGAAGATGTGAGGGAAAGAAGGAGAGAGCCGGGGAGAAGAGCTGACGCTTGGCAACATGGCCGTAAAGGCTGTAGATAACGATGGCGACTCTTGGTGGAGACATTTTCTAGGTTTGTAGGTTTTGTGAGTTTGCGGATGCTGAGTGAGGAGAGGAGATGCTGAAGAGATTGGTTGAGGGTGAGCGAATATTTATATGGCTGGCTTCAATCTCGGCTGATGACTGAGCGTAGTCTCATTTTCAGGAGTTTTCACCCACGATCAACGATGAGTTTCTAACCAGAGGAGAAATCTCCCACATCCCCCCTGATGGCCGTATAATCCGTAAGATCCATTACTAATCCCCCCCCCGTCGCACTCGTCCGTTCGGGGGAAGCAGCTTACACGCCCCCCTTTCAGAACATCACCGACGGCGGCATCGGTCACCGTGGGTGTTCAGAACCAGTTGCGCCATTCTTGCTCCAACGACGTCAGCAGACCACAGCCGGATTCACTCATCAACCGGTCTTGGTGGGTTTCCATCAGAGAGGCGGGTGCGATGCTTCGATCACTCCGTCCGCACGATGGATCCCCAGGTCGATAAGATGTCCTATTTCCCGTCAATTCCGAATATAACAAAGAGTCGTGCTCACCATCCAGTGACATTCCGCCGCGAGGCCGAAAAGAACATCATACTGTCGCTGACGGATCCCAGCTACGAGTGCATATACCCTACGACAAGGCCGTACCCGTTCACGGGTGCATCCGAAAACCTTCTGAGTATCTCTGCTGAGGTCTCGTTGTTTGGACCTCTACATCCTTGTTCGTCATGAATACCCCTGTTCTTACCAACGACACCGTTCGGAAATGCCCTCCCCTCACTAGTTCATTCAACGAATGGGAAAACTACGAACCCGGACGTCTACTAACCGGCACCACCGCGGTTCCAGACCCCGTTGGTCTGGCCCGTGTTGTGGTGGTACGTCCCCCCAAACCCATGCGACACCAAGCACCTGGCAGGAGGCGAGACAAGAGCGCAACTCTTTCGGCGGTTCTGCAGCCCATGGGACAGGAGAAAGGCCGAGAAGACTTGAACAAGCAGAGGTGAAAAGGACCGAACGACGGTGGTTCACATAATCTATGAGGTGCGGTATTTTGGGCGAACTCAGGCCCGCGGGGAAGAAGCACGCTATGACCCCAAGGGGTTGCCACCAGCAGAATGGCTCTGGTAATCACCATGGATGGCAACGATCGGCATGTAGCTCTGGGGTCCGTTCATCGGTGAAGAAGGAATTAGAATGTAATACCAGGTCCCTACTGGATACACACGATTACACATGCCTCTGGATCGAAAATGTTTACCGACCCGGGCCACTCCACCCCATGCCTGGGAAGTTATACCCCGGAACCATGAACGACTGCGGCTGGTTTTGTTGGGGAGTTGTTGTGTGAGGAGTTGCGGATGATGAATAGTTGAATCTGGTTCCAGGTATCACAAGCCTCGGAGCAGGCGCCTCAACTGGTGGGGGTGATACAGAAACAGGCGGTCTCCAGTTCTGTGATAGGCGATGATGATATCAGCTGAAATTCTCAAATCTCCCCGCGTGACAAACGTACGTTTGCCTTCCCTTCTCGATACAACTCTTCGAGTTTGTCGTCAAACGTCCCGTTCTCCTCATACTCGTGGTATGCCTTGTATAAATTCAGAGCCGAGCGTGCGTCTTCTATCGAATCGTGCGTTTCCGTCTGGATATTTTCCCCAAGCACGAACCACGTTAAGAACTTGAGGGACAGCCTTCGTTGCCGAGCCCTGATGAAATATAGATCTACAGTATCGATGACCTGCTCTGGCGGGACAAAGATATCTGCCCATCCATCAGAATCCAGCACTGCCCAGAACCTTTCCGATACTCACTGATGATGCGGAAGTCCTTCGAGAGCCCATGCCCGATGAATATGCAACCCCGATCAACCAGAGCACGAAGCTTCTTGTATACAATCTTCAGGGGGGTGAGCGTGTGCGGCGATAAATGTGGGTCGAGGTCGCCATCTAGACAAGGTCGAGTATGAATGGGTGTCATGGGTTGGGCGAATCTGTACTGACATTTGATGCCGGAGTACTCAGTCAAGTAATCGACAATCATCTCGCTGGTATGGATGTGATCATCGATGAATGGCACCCCAGCCTTCGGACCACCCCCGCGGAGAACAGAAACCCTGGCCAAGCTGAGCCTTGCGGGGCGTATAATCTTCTTCGTGCCGTCCGACCGGAACTCTGTTTCTTCCTGCTGCATAGACACAAATTCTGCGTCAATGGCTACCAACATTCCCGCCCGCGGAAGCTCGATTGGGTGAAGGAGGTCATGTTTGATGCGGCTGTTATCGCGATTGCTGAAGAAAGCACTTCAGCTGCTGGTAGGAATAGTGGCAAGTGCAAACACACAGAGAGATGTTACTGTCACGACTGAGCACTGAAGTATCAATCTCATCCGGAAGCGCATTGAAACCGATCCTCTCCCTTGCGTCGACCCTCTCCAGGTAGAGGGTAGCGGGTACCTGTGCGGTTGACATGACACCAGTTTACCCCACAGAATGCTTAGGGACTTGCCTTCCACTGGTCCGGGAAGTTCAACGCCTCTTCCTCTGAAACGTTCCTCACGGCGAAGTCATTGAAAACAAACCAAGGGCTTATGTTCTCCGGGGCCCGTTCGGAATCGGGTACTAGAAACAATGGTTGGTCCCATACAACCCCTCGACGTCCGCGCTACCGTACCTTTCACGATCGCGACTAAGTGGGAATGCCGGTGCCGCGTGACAACCTGTACGACAAGAGACTGCCCAGGCACGCTTCGTCAACAGTAATACGGCCGGCGCGCATACAGGACGTACCCTCAGTTCATATATAGCGGCCTCTGGATCATCGACTCCGTCGATTCGACCATGGAGGTTGACATTCGGGGTCAAGAATCTCCGTTTCTTCACATCAAGCCAAAACTTGATGTTCTCCTGGTTGAATACAGACGTGTTGATGGCCAGAACAGGTGGGAGGTCCTTGGTGGCAAACGAACGATGTGACTCAAACACCGCGACTCGTTTACAGAATGGACAGGTCGCCTTGTAGGTTACCTCACGGAGCATTGAGTCCTGAAGGATCGAATTGAAATCCACGGGGGGGTCTGCTGTCCCGGCCTTGTTGGCGGGCTTGAATATGGGGAAGCATCAGAGAAAAGGGTTGGAACGTACAGCGCGGGGATACGTCATATCCAGAATATGTGTCGTATGGTGCTTGGATCGAGTGGAGTGGCAACTCAAGCATGTGATGTCGGTCTTCGCCGAAATTCCCACTAATTGGGTCAGGGGGGGAGGGGGGTAAGAGTCGGGATTTGCAACGATCAGGTTTGATGGCGTTACGTCTCCTTCAACCACGAGATGGTCAACGAAGAATCGATGGAACGACTGTATGATTTGAGCGTAATCGGTCCCCACGGGCATACGCCCGTAATCAACGAGCTCGATCAATCCCTTATCTACAAATGGTCACAGGTATGATAGGGACGTGAGAGGAGGTGAGGCGAACGCACCCTGAGCGAGGACTCCAACGGTTTTACAGAAGTTACTCGCTTGACAATTGATCCCCTTGGCATCCTCAAGCATACGGACGACGAAACCAAACTCGCAAAGCAAGCAATGTTCTCTAGGGCAATCCACCGTGATGTGCGACTTGGCCAAACGCCGAATTGGATCGAGGTAGTGCATCGCCTGGACCATGGAATTTGTATACGAGTTCAGGATATGCGTCTCCAACCCGCTGTACGATGTTTCGTTGTAGAAGCTGAATCACAGTAAGTACTCCTCCGCCGTAATGTACGTTGCGCGCACCCAAAATCAAAGTCTTCCACGCCGAACTTAGAATATTCAATTTCGACTCTTCGGTAAGCACGGGGGATCTCCCCAAGTTCATCGGGGGTCGTCGCATCCACATCGGCCTGGTAAACGTCAACCAAACCAATTACCGAATGCACTCATTAAATCGGGAATGCACCCACGTTCGCTTTTTTTCCGCTTCTGAACCTTGCACCGGAGTCCTTCTTGACATCTGGGACCACATTTCTCCGACCCCTCAGTTCCTTTGGAACAGCAGCATAAGCAATGTTGTCGTTCAGTTTCATCGTGTTGAGAATTTGAGGGGGTATCACATCTGGAGGGGGGAAATATTTCGGGCGACTGGGAATGAAGGCTTTGGTCCACGAGGATAGTAGCAGTGTATTGTAGTGTGGGATCCCGATGGCATTCAGCGGCCTGGGGAGGATCAGACTCTTCGGGAGTTGTAGCTAGGAAGGCGGACCCACGTAGAGTCCGTCCATTCAACGAGGGGCAACTCTTCTGGAGAATCAGCCCAGTCGATTGGTTGACCTTCAAATCCGTTGAAAGGGGTTTGTTCGCTTCCATCCACAGCCGTCAATATGCTGATCACTCCAGACTGGTCTCCAAACGCCAGGTATGCACCTGTTGGAGAGACGGCCGCAGAGGATATGATTGCATGTGTGTCGAGCTGCGGCGGGTAAGTTTATGGGCGGTCGCACGTATGTTGACTATGCCGCACCTGGTAGAACTCGTTGACATTCGGATCCGTACAATCGACGATATTCACAAGACCTTGGTTCGAAACAACAACCAGACTGGTGTCTTTCTTTGGTAACGAACAAATAAAAGCGGGACCATCGGAGAAAGGAACGGGAGGTAGAGGTTTGAAGGTTCGCAGATCGTAGACCTTGACGAGCGGGTCTGGGAATGGGATTGACTGCCTTGGACCCATGACGCGAGGTTAGATTTCGCAACCCTCCCTGACCGGAGAGATCGCTTCACCTGTAGCCCCAGCCGATTGAATAGACGTAATTTCCGCTGCTTTGCAGCCCCTGGACACCACCAGCATGGGCATAGGCAGAATTTTCAGCGGAGTCGGCTCTTCTCGAGAGATTACGGGGGTCATAACTTCTGACGTAACCGTCGGACGAGCCCGCGAGAAGCAGGGAGTGGGAAAAGTGCAGCTGGTTGATAATCCCTGACACGTTTGTACGGCGGATCACATCGCCAGTAAGTTCGTTGAGGTAGATGAGCTCCTGAGCGTCCGTTGCCACAGCCAATCCTCGCGTCGTGCCGGAGGCGTTGGAAAACGACGTTGTCTTTACAGTGGTGCTACAGACGTGTGGGTAAACCAACCAGATGAGCAAGTTATGGGTTGGACAGACCGGAAGTACCACTTGTTCACCCCTCTCTTGGTCCACGAACCCACTCCTTGTCCCATCAAGCCGTACGCACGAACGTAAGTATCTCCCGCGACGAGTTTGTGGACTGGTTGGCCGCCATCGATGGGGAACGAAACGCCTCTGATCGCCTGCGGTGTGCAATACGCGGCGACTGCCCCAGAACCAGAACCAGTCCAGAGGATGTCAGAGACAGGATCGAAGGCTAGAGATGTTATCGGCTGGTGGTACTCATGTGTAATAGTCCTATCAGTCGGCCGATAAGTCGACATGGACGGAGGGTGGTAGCCAGATGGAGGTCGCGGCGCTCGCAATTCACAATTGCGCTGAGCCGATCGGAGTGGTCCCACGGGTTCATTCTCCCACCCTGACGCCCCCCCGTTTTGAGCCCAAAACGGCCTGCTGTATCACTGTTACGTGCCCCGGTTCCCAAAGGCTGGTCCCATCAGTGTCTAGGTCAAACGAGAGCCCACACTCCGTGCGTTCGGATGGATATGTCAACGGAAAACACGGATATACTATAGCGACAGACGACAAAGAGATCCGAACCAAAACATCGCGTAAGATGGATCTCTGATAGAAATTACGAACTGAGGACCGTCCAGTCGACTGGCCCATCATCACCGTATTCCTTCTTGAGCCATTCGTTTGCGGCTTTGAAGTGACCGTTCCCCAAGAATCCTTTATTCGCGGAAAAGGGGGACGGATGGGTGGACCTGAATGGAACGTGAGTTAAAGCCGACACTTGACCGAGAAATGGTTACTTCAATAGAAGATTCTTGGACTGATGTCAAAAGCTTGAGGTTAACGGGTGGCGTTGAAGGGAATAAAGTAAACGCTTACGCCGTTGACGCCGATGGACTGGCAGATCTTCAGGGCAGGGGCGCCCCACGCCAAGAACACAACACCCTTACGGGTCTCACCCTCTTCCGTTGTAATGCTCCGGGTCGTGACGGCCTTCAAAACGGCGGTTGTGAAGGTCTCCCAGCCTTGCTTCGAGTGAGAATGTGCTTTGTGGGCTCGAACAGTCAAGCAAGTATTCAACCACAGCACGCCCTGTTCAGCGACTTTGGTGAGATCGCTGGGGGCAGGTCAGTCAGTCACCTCGCGAAAGTGAAGACACGTATCCGACCCATGGTTTGGTGCAGTAAAACCTGGTATATCAGACGCGACTTGCTTATAAATATTCCTCAAAGAAGGGGGCGTTTTCGTGGGAGGGAGGACGGAAAACGCCAGGCCTCGAGAGCAATATCAGCAGCCGGACCCGGAGTTGGTCATGGGGTTACACACCGTGAGCTTGTCCCACGTCATGATAAGGATCCTTGGAGTGGGAACGCCAGCACATCAGTTACACGAGCACCGAACGACGTGGGACAGCATACCTGACCAATCACAACAACTCGTACTTGATCCAGGGGGGTCAAGCGGGACCAGGAATATATGTCCGTCACTGAGGTGGACGCTTAACTGGAATCGTGACGCATACAGTCAGGTTAAGAGACGTACTCGGTGGGAAAACCGTCTGAGACTTGTACTCCTTGGTCAGGAACGATTTGAGCTGCGCGTCGAGTCAGGAATGAGGAGGGCAATATAGCGAGGCACGCACGTTCTTGAAGTATGGTTTTTTGAATTCTCCTTGGAGAGCTTTATACCAGGTCGCGTCCATAGTGTTCTTCTCCAGGTTGTTGATGCCATCGACAACCTCATCTCCAGTGACAGGGATAGGTTCTTCAGCAACAGTTTCAACAGCAGTTTCAATGACAGTTGTTACCTCCTCACTATCCGAACACCACGGGAGTCAGTAACCGCCGACAAACGAACACCGCAAGGAGTACCTCTCGGAGACCTTTCTCCGTTTCTTGGCGGGTGTGCTGCCGGACGCTGCAGTAATTCCAGCAACAGTCCTCTTGGACCTGACGCCAAACGCCGCATCCAAGGTGGTCTGTACTGCAGGACGGGGTGGCATGGCGTGGGTGGCGACTCAATCCGTTGGTATGAGCATGTGACTCCCGCGTAACCTAATTGACGCGTTGTTTGTACATGTTATGTCGCGACGATCGGAGTAACGATTTATCTACTTCTGCTTGGACCTGGATTTTGAAGCCTTGATAGCTCTCTCGAACCGCGAACGTTTCCGCTGTCTGGGTACATCGTCCCCGTCTGCAGATCCGTCATCGCGTTTCCTCGCCTTCGCCCGGCTGAGGACGTCCATCTTTTTCCCCCTCTGCCTCAGCTCTTCGTAACCGTCACCAGCGATTCCGTTGCGGTCTCTGGAGACTGATTTCAGCACGTCGTCAAACTCATCCACGAGACCACCGCCTCTTCTTCCGCCGGCGCCGATGCCGCCAAGTGCGATATCAGCTTCATCATGTGCTCGTCGTCTAGCGTCCCTCTTCTTCATCACAAGGCGGGTCATATTTGTCTCTTCCCATTCAGCCATCTCCTCGAGCTCCCGAGCCCGCTTAGACGCGAGAGCAGTCGTATTTCCGAGACCAGATGTCGTCTCAACGTGAGGTTTGGATGGATCGGCGTGGATGAGGGTATGCAAAGCGACTGGAACGTGCGTTCGGCGGTCCTTCTTTGATTTAGGTTCGGTGTACGGCATTGGGGCAACCTTTGGGGGTCGGTAGATACCGTCGTCTCCTTGGCCCTCTCCGTCTACCCCAGCGTCAGACCCGCCAGAATGATCTTCGAGGTTCTGTGGGTTCGGGCGGAATGACAGTGGATCTGTGAATGATGAACTGCGTTAATACGCATATGG
>Ga0307516_10003295_pt1 | contig 20897 bp, 15 predicted proteins | sample 19_EM_MG_FD_203310 | JGI IMG/M metagenome (GOLD analysis project Ga0307516, IMG submission 203310) | Populus trichocarpa ectomycorrhiza microbial communities from riparian zone in the Pacific Northwest, United States - 19_EM | ecosystem: Host-associated > Plants > Roots > Unclassified | place...
CGATCTTGCGGGGCGCGCGCGAGATGACCCGCGAGCTTGCAATGCGAGAGGCGACCTTTGCCGAGATCAAGCGGGAGCTTTCCGACGAGCAGATGGTCGATCTGGTGCTGACCATCGCATTCTACTGCGCCGTGGTGCGCGTGCTTGCCACCATGCAGATCGACAACGAGCCTCACTACAAAGAGGTCCTGCAACAGTACCCGATGTAAGGGAGTGAACTGATATGCGCCTGAAAGACCGCATCGCCATCGTCGTCGGCGCCGGGCAGAGCCCCGGTGAAGGCATGGGCAACGGCCGCGCCACGGCGCTGACCTTCGCCCGCGAAGGCGCGAAAGTGCTGTGCGTCGATCACAACCTCGCCTCCGCGCAGGAGACCGTCGACATGATCGCAAGCACGGGCGGCACGGCTGCGGCCTTCAACGCTGACGTCACCAGGGCGGCCGACATCATGGCGATGGTCGCAGACGCAAGGGGACGCTGGCGCCGCATCGACATCCTGCACAACAATGTTGGCGTCAGTCTTTCCGGCGGTGACGCGGAACTGCTCGCGCTGACCGAGGAGGCCTTCGACCGCTGCGTCGCGATCAATCTCAAGAGCTGCGTTTTCGCCGCCAGGCAGGTCATCCCGATCATGCGGCGGCAGAGGAGCGGCGCCATCATCAACATCTCCTCGATGGCCGCGATCACGACCTACCCTTACGTCGCCTACAAAGCGACGAAGGCGGCGATGATCGCCTTCACCGAACAGCTCGCCTATCAGAACGCCGAATACGGCATCCGCGCCAATGTGATCCTGCCGGGGCTGATGAACACGCCGATGGCGGTCGACACCCGCGCCCGCGAGTTCAAGAAGACCCGCGCCGAGGTCGAGGCCGAGCGCGACAGCAAGGTGCCGCTGCGAAGGAAAATGGGCACGGCCTGGGACGTCGCCAACGCCGCCCTGTTCCTGGCGTCAGACGAAGCCAGCTTCATCACCGGCGTCACACTGCCAGTGGATGGTGGGGCAAGCGTGCGGCGGGGCTAGTCGGTAGCTTCAGCCAAATTGATCGGGGTGGCTTGCTCGATGTCGGCAATGCGCCGATGGCGGCTGAGTTTTGCATTGCAGCAAAATTTCGCCATTCATTCGATCACCTCGTCAGCCGGGAAATCAGTGGGTTGGCGGTCAAATTTGAACAAGTATCAACCGCGAGCACAAACAGTGAACGGAAACGGAGACTATTGCGTTGCATCAAGATGGACCATCCGGCTAATCTTACAATCACCAGTTGAGGTCTTATATTGGCGGCATCGCTCAACGGAAAGCGGGACGCATGGCTGAAGTGCAGCAAAAGGAGCCCATTCGGGGAAGCGCACCCGCATTTGCGGAACACGAAGCCCACCAGTCCCTCGATCCCAATCACGGCGCCAAGGGCTTCCAAAGTGATATCGAGGGCCGACTGAGGCCGGGCGTCAACGAGCCGGGAAGCGGCCTGTCGTCTGATCAGGAGGTCCCGTCGCGACCATCATCGCGAACTCTTCCCCGGATTCTCAAGATCACCGCCGGCCTCGCCATTGTTGCGGTATTCGGATGGCTGCCGCTTAAGGCATTATGGCAAACGTCCAGTGTCGAGGCGGTGATCAACGCCAGGATCGTGACGCTGAGGTCGCCAATCGACGGCGGAGTGACGTCGAAGTCCGGACATTCTACTGCGTTAAGTGTCGTAAACGAAGGTGACGTCATTCTTCGCGTCGTGAACGCGCGAGGCGATCGAATCCGATTGGACGATCTAAGGCGACAAATGTCGCGACTAAACAACGAGCGGCCCAGCCTGGCCGCTAAGCTCGTCGCGGCACAGGCGGCGCAGCAAGATCTTGCGCGACAGGCCTCCCAGTTCAGGGAAGGCCGTATTCTTCAGCTGGAGGCGCGCATCGCCGAGATACAGTCGGCAATCGAAGCCGCAGCGTATCGACGTGAAGAGGCAGCGGCAGCGGTGGAGCGAGCATCGTCCCTGATCAAGTCGGGTAGCGTCTCCACGGTTGAACTCTCGCGGTTAGCCCGCGAACAATCGATCGCTCAGCAAACCGAGATCGGCGCCCGTCGAAGACTTGATGCAGCAAAGGTCGAAGTTACCGCCGCAAAAAACGGCACCTATCTGGGCGACAGCTACAATGACCGGCCCAGTTCGGTCCAGCGCGAAGAAGAGATGCGTCAACGCGCGCACGATCTTACGGCCGATCTGATGCATGCAGATGCCGAGATTGATTGGCTCTCCCACGAAATCGAGTCCGAGCAATTGCACTACGTCAGTCGATCGGAAGCAGATATCATTGCGCCCGTGAGTGGCCGGATCTGGGAAATGATGACATCCGCCGGCGAGGATGTCAGGGCCGGACAGGCGCTGCTGAAGCTGCTGGATTGCAGCGGCGCCGTTGTGACCGCGAACGTTACCGAAACTGTCTACAACCGGCTCCGTCTGGGTGAGCAGGCAAATTTTGAGCCGAACGACGGCAGCACGGCAATCCAGGGATCAATTGTGAACCTTACCGGCGCGTCCGGTGCACCCGCGAACCTGGCGATCAACCCCGACACACTCAACAAGGAGCCATACCGCGTGACGGTCTCGATGCCCGGTGTCGATGCGACCGGCAAGGATTGCCCAGTCGGCCGGACAGGACGGGTGGTGTTCAACAAGGATACGCCGAACCAATGATCTCAGCGCTCGCTCCGGGCCTCGTCGCCCTCGGCGCCTGTCTTGCTATCCTGCCGCTGCTCCGGCGCGAGAGCACGCTTGCCCGATCGCTGATGACAGGGATGTCATTTGTCCTTTTGGCCCGGTACTTCGTGTGGCGCGTCACACAGACGCTGCCGCCGCCCGGCCTTTCCGCCGATTTTCTCGTCGGATATCCGTTCATGCTGTCGGAAGCCGCCTCGCTGCTCGCCATCTGCTCGTCTTTGCTGTTCCTCAGCCGAACCGTGGATCGCTCCGTTGACGTTGACACCGTCATCAAGCGAGCAGGCGTGACTACGCGAGTTCCGCTCATCGATGTCTTCATCTGCACATACAATGAGGAGAAGGCGATCCTGGAGCGCACGATCATTGGCGCCACCGGACTTAAGTACGGCAATTATCGCGTCTGGGTTCTGGATGACGGACGACGCCTCTGGCTCAAGCGTCTGACCCTGCAACTCGGGTGTCGTTATCTGACCCGCCCGGACAATCGACACGCGAAAGCAGGCAATTTAAACCATGCATTGCACTACGTGGCCGGACTGCCCGATGATCAACCGCGGTTCATCGCCGTCCTGGATGCCGACTTTGTCCCCATGCCTGAGTTCCTGACCAGAGCGACCAGCTTGATGGAAGACAAAACCATCGGCCTGGTTCAGACGCCGCAGCATTTCATCAATCCGGATCCGATCCAATCGAATCTCGGGGCCGCGGCCGTCTGGCCTGACGAACAGCGTTTCTTCTTTGATATTCTGATGCCCGCCAAGGACGCCTGGGGCGTCGCCTTCAGTTGCGGCACGTCCTCGGTGATCCGCTTTTCAACGCTCATGGAGATCGGTGGATTCCCAACGGATTCCGTGACGGAGGACTATCTCGTCACGCTGCGTCTGAAGGAGCATTACTCGCGTACGGTATATCTGAACGAGCGGTTGACGATTGGCCTGGCGCCCGAGGGGCTTAAGGAATACATCACGCAACGCAGCCGCTGGTGCCTCGGTTTCATGCAGATCATGAGAGGCCGTAGCGGGCCGTTTTCAACGCGATCAACGCTCACATTCATCGATCGTCTCTCGTTGATCGACGCTTTCCTGAGCTGGGCTGCTGTTTACGGGATCAAGGTGCTCGGCCTTGTCGTGCCGTTGCTATTTCTCCTGTTCGGGATCAAGGCGGTTCACGCCGACTTTCTCGAGATGTTGAAATACTTCCTTCCTTTCTACGTATGGCACGCACTCACCATGGCCTGGATTTCCCGCGGCCGGTCGATGGCGATCATGACGGATGTGTCGCAATACATTGCGGCACCGGCGGTCCTCAAGGCGGTGGCGACCGGCCTGGTCAAGCCTCAGGGCCACAAGTTCCAGGTGACCGCCAAGGGCGGAGATCGCAATCAAAGGTTTGTCGAGTGGCCGCTGCTGCGCCTTTACGGATCCGTACTGCTGATAACCCTCATGGCGATCGCCTATGCTTTCATCCTTAATCTGCAGGCGGAGAATGTCGCCTATGGAGGGTTGGCGCTGGCGTGGAGCTTGTACAATTGCGTGGTACTCTCGATCGTGTGTCTTGTCTGTATCGAGCAGCCACGGCGTCGCAAGTCCGAGCGCTTTGAGCAAGACCAACCGGTCCTGATCCACGATGGCAACACGTCGCGGTTGGTTCGGATGGCGGATATCTCGATAAGCGGCGCGCGGTTCATTGATCCTGCACCTCCAGCGGTCGGAACCTCTCTCAAATGCAACGTGTACGGCCAGAACGTATCCGCAACGGTCGTGCGCCGGACGAATGACGGCTTTGCCGTTCGATTCGAAGAGACCTTGAACACGCGAGTTCGCGTCGTACGCGCGTTCTACGCTGGAGAGTATGTGCGTGCCTTCCGCGACATCCGAGCAACTCCTGTCGGCAAAGCTCTGCTGATGCGTCTGTTCGGCTGAAAGAAGGAAATCTGTTTCCGCGCCCTAACCGTATGGTTTGTCTGTTTCGGCAAGCCGGACTTCGTTTGTGCCCTCGCGGACGATGCTTTATCCACCAATGATGTTGTGTCTGCAGCGCAACCGCGATAGCGGTTTATGCCTTGCGAGCCGCCGCGAAACTGTCCGCCTAACGCAGCGACGTCGTGGCCAAGGCGTGCTGGACGCAGTTGTTCACATGCTTGGCCAAAATCGCCTTCGCAGTCTCCGCGTCGCGTTTGAGAGCGGCCTCCAGCAGCGCCTTGTGCTGCTGCGCCGGCTCGGCGCCGCGATAGGTGAAGGCGACCATCTGGTATCTGAAGTACTTGTCGAAGATCAAGGCATGCGTTTCCATCAGCAGGCGCGAACCGCAATTCGAGATCAGCGCCTGATGGAATTCGCCGTCGTATCGCTTCCAATGCTCCAGCTCCCCGATCCCCGACTCCATCAGGCGCTCCGTCGCGGCAAGCTTGTGATGCGCGGAGACGACACGTCCCTCCCACTCGACGTCGGCATTCTCGAACGAGACCTGCATCGCGTGCAATTCAAGCAGCAGCCGCAGTTCCGCGAGTTCTTTCAGGTTGCCGGCCGAGACCGGAGCGACTTCAAAACCGCGCTTGCCTTCCGCGACAACGAGGCCCTCCGCGGCGAGGCGGTTGAGAATTTCACGCAGCGTGCTGACGCTGACGCCGTAGCTGTCCTTCAGTCCCTCGAGCCTGAGCTTGTGTCCCGGGCGGAGGCGACCGAACACGACGTCTGAACGAATCCGGCGATAGCCGTCGTCCCCGACGGCCTCTGCCGCTTCAACCCGATCCACCAAAGTCATCAGCCTATCCAAACTTGCCAAGCGAGACGCGCATCATCCCGCGCCGACAGCGAGCCGCCAAGGCGCACGACCTATCGCATTGAAAGCCCGGTCTCTTATGCACGGGCTTGTCGCATGTATGATCCCAGTTTTTTGCCATACATACTACAGATTATATGATTTTAGTTAAATCATATGTTGATTTTGTTTTCAACATAGGAGAATGTGGGGCTAATGGCCCGAAAAGGGCAATCTGGAGGAGGAGACAGAATGATCCGGTTGTCCCGACGTTCGCTCGTGGCCGGAGCCGCATCCGGCTTCGCGGCCCTGGCTGTGGGGCGCGCGCAGGCCCAGAGCAAAACCAAGCTCCGGTTCAGCTGCGCATTCACGGAAGCCGATCCGCGCGCGGAGGCCTACAAGGCGTTCGCCAACGCCATCAAGGACGACTTCGATTTCGAACCGTACTGGGGCAACACCCTGTTCAAGCAGGGCACCGAACTCGTTGCCTTGCAGCGCGACAACCTCGACCTCTGCAACCTCGCGCCCGCCGACATTTCGAAGCAGATTCCGGCGTGGTCGCTGCTGACCTCCGCCTACCTGTTCCGTGACGCCGACCACTTGAAGAAGACATTCAAGAGCGATGTCGGCAGGGAATTCATCAAGATCGCGCGGGATCAGCTGGGGATCCAGATCATCACGCCGGTTTATTTCGGGTCCCGCAACGTCAATCTCAAACCGGACAAGCTGATCAGGACGCCCGCGGATCTGCAGGGCGTCAAGCTGCGCATGCCGCCCGGCGAGTTCTGGCAATTCCTCGGGGAGTCGCTCGGCGCCAATCCGACCCCCGTCGCCTATGCCGAACTCTACACGGCGCTGCAGACCGGCACGGTCGACGGACAGGACAATCCGCTGGTCAACAGCAAGCTGATGAAGTTCGACGAAGTCACGTCGCAATTCGTGCTGACGCGCCATGTGATCGGCTACGACGTGATGGCGATCCGCGCCAAGATCTGGGATGCGATGAGCGCGGCGCAGCAGGCGAAATTCCAGAGCGCCGCGGACCAGGCGATGGACGACAACACCGCGAAGTTCACCGCCCAGGAAATCGAGGTGATCGAGTACTTCAAGAAGGAAGGCAAGAAGGTCTACGAGCCCGACCAGAACGCCTTCCGCACCTATGCCCAGAAGAAGTACCTCGAACAATACGGCAAGGATTGGCCCAGGGACGCGCTGGAGCGCATCAACGCGATCAAATAGCAACCCGACGCCAACTGCCTCGCAAGGCGAGACGGGTCGGCTGCGACCGGCCGGCCCCTTCGAAACGGTCACATCATGTCCGATACCCCGCTGACTTCACACCCGGCGACCATCGGCCGCTGGCTGCGGCGCCGCGCCGAAAACGTCATGGTAGCCCTGCTGTCGGTGATGTTCGCAACGTTCATCATCCAGATCTTCGCGCGCTATGTGCTGAACCATCCGGTGGGCTGGTCGGAGGAGATCATCATCACGGCATGGCTCTGGACGGTGCTGTGGGGCGCCGCCTTCGTCGTCTCCGAAGCCGAAGAAATCCGGTTCGACATCATCTACTCGACCCTCTCTGAACGCGTCAGGCGGATCCTGACGATCATCACCGGGATCGTGCTCGTCGCGCTCTACGGAATCTCGCTCCCCGCGTCGTACAGTTATGTGAGCTTCATGAAGGTGGAACGTTCGGCCTATCTGCACGTGCCGATCAACCTGATGTACTCGATCTACATCATTTTTCTCGTCGCCTGCATCGGCCGCTATTGCTGGCTGATCGTCACCGCCATCGGCGGCGACAGCGCGCCGAAGACTGATGCCGCAAGGCTGAGCGACTAGCATGCCGCTGTCGCCCTTCGCGCTCTGCATCATCACGATTGTCGCGCTCGGCGCGCTCGGGCTGCCGATCGGCCATTCCATGATCGTGGCCTCGATCCTCTATCTCCTGCTGTCGGGTCTCGATCTCGGCACGGCCGCCGAGCAGATCCTCAATGGCCTGTTCAACAGCTACGTGCTGCTGGCGATTCCGCTGTTCATTCTCGCGGCCGATCTGATGAACATCGGCAGCCTGACCGATCGGCTGCTGCAGTTCTGCCTCGTGCTGGTCGGACGCTTCCGCGGCGGCCTCGGCCACGTCAACGTCGTCGCCAACATGATCTTCGCGGGCATGTCCGGCTCGGCGATCGCGGACGCGGTCGGGATCGGGCGCATCATCATCGGGATGATGACGAAGGATGGCCGCTATCCCGTGGCCTACGCGGCGGCAATCACCGCCTCGGCAGCAATCATCGGCCCGATCATTCCGCCGTCGATCCCGATGGTGCTTTATGCGCTGATATCCGACACCTCGATCGGCTATCTCTTCCTTGGAGGCTTCGTGCCGGGCGTCATGCTCGGGATCGCCTTCATGACGATGAACTCGATCCTGGCGCGACGCCGCAGCTACCCGGTCGAGCCTCCGATTCCGGCGCGCGAGATCCCGAAGATCACCCTTCGCGCGTTTCCCGCCCTGATGCTTCCCGTCATCCTGCTGTTCGGCATCTATGGCGGGGTGATGACCCCGACCGAAGGCGCCGCCGCTGCGGCCTTTTACGCGCTGCTGGCCTCAACGGTGCTCTACCGCACCGTGACCTGGAAGCAGCTATACGAGGCGATCCTCACCAGCGGGCGGGCGACGACCTCGATCGGGATGCTGATCGCCGGCGCGCTGGTGTTCAACTACGTCGTCACCATCGAGAATGTCCCGGCTTCGCTGGCGAGGCTGCTGGCCGGATACCACCTGTCGGCGGGGGGCTTCCTGCTCGTCACCAACATCCTTCTCTTGATTCTTGGCTGCCTGCTCGAAGGCAGCACGATCCTGCTCGTCATCGTCCCCATCTTCATTCCGACCGCCAAGGCGCTCGGGATCGATCTCGTCCATTTCGGCGTTGTCGTGGTCGTCAACATCATGATCGGGCTGCTGACGCCGCCCTATGGCCTGCTACTCTTTGTGCTCGCCAACATGACCAGGCAGCCGCTGGTTGCGATCGTGCGCGAGGCCGCGCCATTCATCGCGGCCGCCCTGCTGGTGTTGGTGGCCATCAGCCTGTTTCCCGACACCATTCTCTGGCTGCCGCGGCTGATGGGATACAAGGGATGAACTCGCGAGCCCAATCGACCAGCCTTACCGCCAACCACGAGGACCATCATGCGCATCATGATCATCAACGGCCCCAACCTGAACCTGCTGGGTATTCGCGAACCCCATATCTACGGCTCGACGACGCTCGACGCGATCAAGGCGAGCTGCGAGGAGTTTGCGAATTTCGCCGGTGCGCAGCTGTCGTTTCACCAGTCGAACCACGAAGGCGTCCTGGTCGACCTCATTCAGTCGGCCCGCACCGAGGCTGACGCCTTGATCATCAACCCCGCTGCCTATTCCTTCACCTCGATCGCGATGTACGATGCCTTGAAGATCTTCGAGGGGCCGATCTTCGAGGTTCATATCTCCAACATCCACGCCCGAGACGAACTGCACCGGCATTCGAAACTCTCGGCCGCGGTGAAGGCGGTGATTGCCGGCCTCGGGCCGTACGGCTACATCGTTGCCATGCAGGCCGCGCTGCAGGGAGCCGGACAGCTGCCGGCGACCTTGCCTGCGGCGATGCGCATTGGCCCCAGGTAGCGAAGGCGACAACCAGCGAGGACGATTCCAAGTCCGCCCTGACTCGACATTGGCGTGGCTTGGGGCGTATGAGCAAGCCGTTCGACGACGCCTTGCCTTGCAACAGCAATGTTCCCGTACCGGTAGAGGCCGTTCAAAAAATTCGGCGAATGCGCACGGCCTCTCGTCGGGAAAGCCATATGGAGTATTCCCGATCGTGGGCGCCAGCGGCTTGTTGTCGATCGACCTCGAACTTCGTGGCGCCGTCGTCGGACTGTCCTTGCTGCTCGCGGCCGTGGCGCTGCGCGATCGCCGCGACAGCACGGTCGCATGTCTGGGTGCGGCGGTCCTGGTCGGCGCCGCCGCGTCCGCGATCGGCTCGGCGCCGACGTTCCCGCGGCCGTTCGAATGGTGGGGTTTGCTCGTTCTGGCGTTGGCCGGGGGGAATTCAGTCGTTTTCTGGCTATGGGCGCGGGCAGCTTTCGATGACGACTTTGTCGTCAGGCGCTGGCACGGCGGCTTGTGGGCAACCATTACAGGCTTGCAGTTCTATGTCGCCGGCTGGAGCCTGTGGCCAACGTTCGACCTCGCGATCGACCGGGCGCTGTCGTTGACCACCCTCGGCCTGGCTCTGCTGGCCGCGGCGCAGACGTTGGCGACATGGCGGACGGACCTGGTGGCGGGACGGCGCCGGCTGCGGCTGGTCGTCCTGATCGGAGCGTCGGCCTATATCGTCATCGTGTCTGCCGCGAACTTTTCCGGGACGCCTTCGATGTCCTTTTCCTCGATGGCGAGTGTCGCCAACGCTTTCGCCTTGTTCAGTTTGGTGGGCCTTAACGCATGGAACCTGCTCCGGGCCGCCGACACACAAGGCTCTATCCTTCCCCCGGCGACAGGCGATGCGTCCGGCTCCGCGCGCGCCATCGCAAGGGATGGCGCGGGCAAGCCACCCGAAATCGAACAGGCCCTGTTGCGCCGGCTGGAGCAGTTGATGACTGTCGAACGCGCCTATCGGCGCGAAGGACTGACCATCGGATCGCTGTCCGCCGAGCTGGGTGTGCCGGAATATCGGCTGCGACGGCTGATCAATGAGGGGTTGGGGCATCGCAACTTCAATGCATTCCTCAATCGCTATCGGATCGAGGACGCCAAGGCGGCCTTGGCCGACCCCGAACAAAGGGAGGTGCCGGTGTTGACGATCGCCATGGATGCCGGATTCCAGTCGGTTGGGCCATTCAACCGCGCCTTCAGGGCAGCCACCGATCTGACCCCGACCGAATTCCGGCGTCTCGCATTGGCGAAAAATGCATCGATGTTACCTCAGGACAGCGCCAGTTCAGGAATCGGCAAGTCGGACTGAGAATTCGGCCAGTCAAGTTCCGAGTATGGCGAGAGTGAACCGCAACTATTTGGCAGGCTTCTTGGAGATGCGGGTCCGTACGTCAATTGGTCCTCGCCCTTACCACTGCAATCCCCCGAGGTGGCGCGCATGCAAAGTCCCCGTTTTACCCTTTCGAAACCTGCGCTGAGCACATTCATTGTCTCCCCGATGACAATCATCCAGGCATCATGCGTGGCGGCGCTCGCGCTCGGTCTAGCGGGTATAGCGCTTGCCGACGATCTGCAGACCGTCGGCGATCCGGACAGTCTCGGCTTTTCGGCGCGGCGGCTGGAGCGCATGACCTCCTGGTTCGAGGCGCAGAGCGCAAAGGGCGATCCCTCCGGTTTTGTCGTGGCGATCGCCCGCGGCGGAAAGCTCGCCTATTTGCAACCCATCGGCTTTGAGGACCACGACAGACAAATTCCGATGCGGCCCGACTCGATCTTTCGCATCGGATCGATGTCCAAGCAGATCACCAGCGTCGCGACCATGATGCTGGTCGATGAAGGCAAGCTCGAGCTTGACGCCCCCGTGGCGCAATATTTGCCGGAGCTCAAGGACATGCAGGTCGTCAAGACCGATCCAGCTACAGGAGACGCGATCCTCCTGGAGCTTGAAGCGGCCAAGCGGGCGATGACCATCCGGGACCTTCTGCGCAATACGTCCGGCCTCGTTTATGCCGGGCCGGATTATGCCGATCCTGGATATGGCAATGCGGCAATCCATGCGCTTTATGGTGTGAAAGCACCGTTCAGGCGCGACAAGCCCCTCGCCGACTTCGTTGCGAGCCTTGGCGCCCTCCCGCTTCTGCACCAACCGGGCGAAGTCTGGGAATATTCCATAGGTTACGATGTTCTGGGCCGTGTCATTGAAGTCGTGTCGGGCCAGACATTCGACCGGTTTCTGCAAAGCCGCCTGTTCGCGCCGCTCCATATGGTCGACAGCGGCTTCTCTGTGCCAGCGGACAAACTCGCCCGTCTCGTTGCGGTACCGGGCACGCAGCCCGCACCTCTTTCGGATGGGGACGTCGCGAAGCCGCAAACGTTCTTTTCAGGCGGTGGAGGAATCGTTTCCACCGTCCCCGACTTCCTGCGCTTCTGCCAGATGCTGCTCAATGGCGGCGAACTCGATGGCGTGCGTATCCTGAAGCCTGAGACTGTCCGGCTGATGACGACAAATTCACTGCCGCCCGATATCCACATCGCGGGACACGAAGCCGGCCCAGCTTTTGGGACGGGATGGGGGCTCGGCTTCGCCATTCGCACCAATCCGGATTTCAGCCTGATTCCGGGCGCGGTCGGCAGCTTCAACTGGCAAGGAAGCTGGGGCACGTTTTTCTCGGTCGACCCTGTACAGAAGCTGATCCTGGTGATGATGATGCAGCGGAGCCAGTACAGTGAAAACGGTTTCTATTTCAACGCAATCCGTCGTCTGCCGTATGCGGCGTTGAAGGTTCCCGAAGCCATCGAGCCCGTCGCGTCGGGGCAAGGAAATGCCGGCGCTCTCACCGAATACGTCGGACGTTACGATTTCGGCGGGTCCGCAAGTTCGCTGGACAGGCAGACCTCGGTCGCCGACGGGAACAGCTGGACTGGTCTTGAGTCCGTTGTCGCGGAGACGGATGGCCTGAGGGTGCTCAAACCGGCCGAGGGAGGCCCAGCCGCGAGGGCGGGCATCATGGCGGGAGATCTCATCACCGCTATCGGCGGCGAGTCGATCAAGGGCCTGACCCTGGAAGCAGCCTTTCGACGGATTTCAGGTTCGGTCAACGCCACGATCAAGCTCAAAATCATCCGCCAGAAGCAGAGCGATCCGCTCGTTGTCACCTTTGCCCGGGAGGCGGTCCCTTCGCACAGCGTCCAGCTTCAAATCCGTGTCGCGGACGGCAAGCTTGTCGTTGAAGCTACAGGCGGCTGGTCAATCCTTGATTTTGACAAGGGCCGACCGACACAGGTCGCGGTTCTTTCGAGGGATGAATTCCACGTCGAGAGTGGCGATCATACGCGGATCGCCTTCATTCGCGACGCAGCTGGCAAAGTCAACGGCGCGGTTCTCAATCCGGGACCATGGGAGCAACGCGGCGCACTCGCCCAATAGGGGCACACTGACACCTGATGACGACAAGCCCAGACTTCGCGGCAAGGCCGCGGAAGGCCGCGAGATTTCGATCGACGGCGAGCCTGGCGGCTAACTCTATTGGGGCGCCTGATGGTTGACGCGCCAGATGGTCCCGTTGCCATCTTCCGAGATCAGCAGCGCTCCGTCGTGCGCCACCGCAACGCCGACCGGCCGTCCCCAGACATCGCGGTCGTTGACGACGAAGCCGGTGACGAAATCCTCATATTCGCCGGTCGGCGCGCCATCCCTGAGACGGACGCGAATGATCTTGTAGCCGGTGCGTTGCGACCTGTTCCATGAGCCATGCGCAGCGACGAAGGCATCGCCACGATAGTCCGCCGGGAAACTGGACCCATCATAGAACGTCAGGCCGAGCGGAGCCGAGTGCGGCTGCAGCAGGACGTCGGGGATGGTGACCTTGTCCTTGAGATCCGGACGCGCGCCGGCAAGGCGGGGATCCTCGTTGGCGCCGATGTAGAACCAGGGCCAGCCATAGAACGCCCCCTCCTTTACGCGGGTCACATAGTCGGGCACGAGATCGTCGCCGAGCCCGTCGCGCTCGTTGGTCGCACACCAGGGCGTGCCGTCGGCGGGCGAGATCGCAAGACCGACACAGTTCCTGATCCCGGTGGCGAAGTGTTTTGGATTTTTCCCGTCGGGATCGAACGACAGCACCGCGGCGCGGCCCTGCTCATAGCTCCAGGCCGCGCCGAGCGGACGCTTGTCGCTCCACGCCGCAAGCCCCCCGGGGGGAGCGCCGATGCCCTCCCCGACATTGCCGACCGAGCCGACCGAGACCAGCATGCGCCGGTCGTCCCTGGTGAAGACAATGTTGCGCGTCGAATGTCCGCCGACCGGCAGGCTCGCGAGGGTTTCGGGTGGACCGGACGCCTTGAGGTCGCCGGCGTGATACGCAAAACGAACAATGCTGTCGGTGTTCGCGACATAGATCCATTGCGGATTGTCGCCGCTGGGGAAGAAAGCGATGCCGAAGGGCTCGCTGAGTCCGCCGGCGAAGATCTCGTTCGCGCTGGGGCTCGCTGCGCCATCGGCCGCGCGCAGCACGCGGATCCGGCCGCTCCCCGTTTCGGCAACGAAGATATCGCCGTTTGGCGCAACCTTCAGCACGCGCGGATCGCTCAGGCCATCGGCAAACCGCTCGATCTTGAAACCCGGCGGCACCTGCAGCGAGACGCCGGCCGGGCGCGGCACGACGCGCGCGCCTCTGGAGGCGGAGGCCGTCGCGCCTGGCCGCGGCAGATCCTGTGGGCTGATCAGACGGATCGTGCCCGGCTTGTCGCGCCGCCAGTCGCCGAAGGCCTCGCGTCCCTTTAAGACGTCCGGTTCCGCGGCCGCAGCGCCTGCCGCCAGCGTCACGAACAACGATGCCGAGAGTAGCAACAAGGAGGGTCTTGGCATGCTTGCCCCTGTTTCGCCGACCAATCATCCGGCAGGCGCGCTCGACGCGCCTGCGATCACGACAACGCCCCGAGCACCCCGCGGGTTGCCTGGTCGATCTCCTCGACATAGCGGCGGCGGGCGAAGGATTCGGTCAGGAAACCGATCACCTTCCGGCTTTCGGCCGATTCCAGAACGGCAAGCACCTCGGCTTCCGCGCTGTCGAAGATCTTCATGGCGGTCTTGATGTTCATTTCCGGCAGCAATACGACGTCGCCGAATCTGGCCAGATCGACCACCTGGATATCGTCAACGATCGAGTCCAGTTCCCCCGAAAACAATTCCGGCAATAGCACCAGCCCGCAATAATCGTCTTCATTGTTGACCACGACAACGGCCTGCCGCGACCCCAGCACGAATTCGCGACGGCAGGCCGCGATCGTCGTGGTCGACGGCACCTTGCCGACGTCGGTTCGCATCATGCGCTCGACGGTGAGATTGCGCAGCCACCCGACATCGTTGGCGCTGCGAATGGTCTCACCACGCAGGTGAAGGCGCCAGGTCGAGAAGGAATGGCCGAACATGAAGCGGACGCAGACGCTGGTGACGATGCAGGCGGCCAGCACCACGGCGGTGACATCCACGTTGCGTGTCATTTCCAGGACCAGGAAGGACATCGTGAGCGGGCCGCCAACGATGGCAACGCCAAGCGTGGCCATGCCCGTGAGCATGCTCACCAGCGGATCGACGGGGAACGAGGGCACGGCGAGGAACAGCAGCGCGGCAAAAAGCTTCCCAAGGAGGCTTCCGACAAAGAGCGACGCAAAGAACAGACCGCCTCGGAAACCCGACGCCAGCGACACGAGGCAGGCGATCAGCTTCAGGACGATGATGAGCGAGATGAGGCCGACCGCCATCTCAAGGTGCAGGTCGAGCAGCATCGCCCCATGACCGGCCGCCAGCACCTGCGGCGTGACGATCGCCATGGCGCCGACACAGACGCCGCCGATCGCCGGCCTGATCCACTCCGGCAGGCTGAGACGCACGAACAAGCGTTCGACCAGCGGCGAGAGCCGCATCACCGCGATCCCGATCCCGCTCACGATCAGCGCCAGCACGATCAGCGACAGATATTGCTCGACCCCGACGGCGCCGACCTTGGGCACCTCCAGCGAATAGGGCGCGCCGCCCAGCCATTGCGCGGTCAACGCCCCCGCCAGCGATGCGGCCAGGATCGGGGCGGCGCTCGCGACCGAATAGACCCCGACGATCAGTTCGCAGGCAAAGAAGGCCCCGGTGATCGGCGCGCCGAACGCCGCGGCGATCGCGGCGGCCGCGCCGCAGCCAACGATCAGCCGCAGGTCGTTGCGTCGCAGGTTGAAGAACTGTCCGAGCAGCGACGCCACGCCCGCACCGATCTGGGTGTAGCCAGCTTCCAGACCGACAGAGGCGCCGCAGCCGTTGGAGATCAGGGTCTGCGTGCTCACCACCACGCTGTCGCGCCACGACAGGCGTCCGCCACGAAGCGCATTGGCTTCGACGGGGTCGACGGCGCTGGCGATCTTCCAGCGCCGGCGCAGCCACTCCATCGCGCCGAGCACAAGCCCGCCACAGGCCGGCGCCAGGATCGCGGTGACCGGGTTGACATAGGCGTTCGCGCTCAGCCGCACGTCGATGGGAATACCGTAGATCGTCACATGGGCGATCTGGGCGATTTCGCTCATCAGCGTCACGATGGCCCCGGTGACGACCCCAATGACAAGCGAGAGCGGTATCAGGTAGAATTCGTTGCCGCGGAGCAGAACACGCAGCCTCGTCAGAACCGCATCCGATCCGGTGCGATCGATCACGCCCCGCAGCCGGAGCTGCGTGCGTCGGTCCTGCTCGCTCGTATCAGCCATCCGCGTGCCCATATCCTGTCATTTTTCGGCGGACGCGTTCGATCTCGTCACTCGGCAGCACTGGCGGTTTTCGCGATCCGCAGACAGCCGTTCCTGGTCATCGCTGCCGCCTTTGCAACCCTCGTGTTCAAACCCGTTCGATGACGACGAACGGATGGATGTCATCCGCCGTGAGGTTGGGCTTGTCAATGCCTCACAGCCTCGCTGCATCCGCCCATGAGCGGCGTGGCAGGTCTGCGCGGACAATACCGCACGACACCGATTCGTCTGCTTTCCGCCGAAATAAATGCAGAGGGATCGGACAACACGACTCAAACTCGCGCGCGCCTCTTAACTTACGAGAAACCAGCGCTCCGATTCGGAAAATCGCATCATTCGAATCCATCCTGCTAGTCGATCGGAAAGGCCAGCCGGAGGCGGGCGTCGCTCTTGATGAGAACGGCGGAATCGATCCTGGCTTGATCGGACGCCGCCGCGGCGCAGGCAAACACGCGATAGAACTGCGCGCCATCATAGGCAACCAGCAGCAGATCCACACCGGCGTTGAGGGCCTCGACCACCGCCGTGCAGACATTGTGCTGATAGATCGCGCCCATGACCAGATCATCGGTCATGACGACGCCCTGATAGTGCCATTGGTTGCGGATGAGACCATCGACGATGCGCCTGGAATGCGAGGCCGGCCGATCGGGATCGATCGCCCTTAGCTTGACATGCCCGATCATCAGTTGCGCCCTGGAGCCCGACAGCACATCCCTGAAGGGACGCCAGTCGGAGGCCTCCAGCTCCTCGACCGGCGTGTCGAGTTCGGCCGTGAAATGGTGGGTGTCGGTACTCACCCGCCCCAGTCCCGGAAAGTGCTTGACCACGGCGCCGACGCCGGATGCGGCGAGACCGCGGATATAGGGCAGCGCGATGGCGCTGACCGTCGCCGGATCGCCCGAGATCGCGCGCTGACCGATCAGCGTGTTGAAATCCAGCCGATTCCGCCTTGCTTCGGGCTTGAGATCCAGCACCGGCGCGAAGTTGGTGGTAACGCCGAGCGAGGCCAGTTCCTGCCCGTGGATCCGACCCAGGCGCTCCGCCTCTTCAGTGCGACGTTCGGGCTCGAGCGCCGCCAGGGTGGACAGTGCCGGCAAACGCGTCAGCGGCGGGGCGAGATGCGAGACGATGCCGCCCTCCTGATCGGCGGCAACGATCAAGGGAGGCAGGCCCGCAGCGTGCCGCCTCCGTTGAAGCGCCGCGATCTCCGATGTCAGTTCGCTCGCCGTGCGGCCGGCAACATTGTGCCGCGTGACGTAGACGCCGGCGATCAAGCCTTTTTCGGCGAGTATCGCCACCTCCGAAAAAGACGTGTAGCCAACCACGAAATGCCGGCCGAGACGGATCGCCTCCGCGGTCTCGGTCTGCAGCACGTCCCGCTTGCGGATCTCGAAGGCGATATGCGCGCCCAGCATCGCCAGCGGCGGCAGGCACCACAGCAGGACCAGCAACCGTCCGGCCATCCCAGGACCGCGCCAGATGCCGCGGCGGATCAGCGCGACGACGATGGCGACGCTCGTCACCACCAGCGCAATGTTTCCCGTCCCACGCAGCGGGACCATATAGGGATCGTTCTTGTTGATGCCCGCAAGGAGGAACAGCAGCGCAGCCAGCCAGAGCAGGACGACACCGCTACGTTTGATGATCGACATGGAGACTCATGCGCCTTTGCGATGGACCGTGCGAGACCATCGCCCGTATCAAACCTGTTACGTGGAGGCGAGCGCTGAAGCTGCGTCTGCACCAAATCTGCATAAAAATCCTGAAAGCCTGCAGACGCCCGTCCCACTCTCTGCACGACAGACGTTCACAGTTCTCCCCTCGCAGGTTCTCGACGACCATCGCGTGCGTCGCGCCTTGCGCGCAGCGGCCGGTCTCCGGGACCATCCAAAAGGAGTCACGTCGATATGAGCTTTGCCGAAACGGTGCCCGCCGCCCTTCCCGCGCGCGAGTCCTCACTCGCGTTCAAACTGGCGATTGCCTTCGTCCTGGCGGCGCTGGCGGACTGGCTGTTCTACGACCAGAGCATTGGAATATCCGCGGTCATCTTCGCGATCGTGCTCGTTTGCGCCACGGCGATCGCGAACGTGGCCAGTCTTGACAGGAAACAGATCTGGCTCGCCGGCCTCGTCCTGCTCGCCGGCCTGGCCCCGGCGATCGAAGAAGCTAACGCGCTCTCACTGGCTCTTGTCGTTCTGGCGCTCGGGTTTGCCCTGTCCCGTACGACCAACCCGGACCTCGACGACCCGGAACAACTCGCCCTGGCGTTTCGCGATCTGTTCGTGATCGGCCCGCTCAGGTTCTTTCGCGACGCGGTGGGCATGGTGAGTCTTCCCAGCCTCGCCAGCGGTCTCACCGTATGGTTCATTCCGCTCGTGCTCGGGGGCTTCTTCATCGTCATGTTCGCAACGGCCAATCCGGTCATCGAAAGCTGGATCCGCGAGCTGGGCCCCGGCAACACGGCATCGCGAATTAGCTTCGAACGGATTCTGTTCTGGATCGCGGCGATATCGCTGGTGTGGCCGTTCGTTCATGTCTGGTGGCGGGCGAGGCCCGAGGTTACCGCGAGTTCAGCCGAATCGGTCGTCGACGACCCGGCAACAGCGTCCGAGTTCTTCGAACTCCTCGGCGCAGCCGCGATCCTGCGCTCCCTGCTCCTGTTCAATCTGGTCTTCGCGGTGCAGAGCGCTCTCGACCTGATCTATCTCTGGGGCAACGTGGACCTCCCGGCCGGCATCTCCTATGCGTCCTACGCCCATCGCGGCGCCTATGCCCTCATCCTCATGGCGCTGCTGGCGGCCGGCTTTGTGCTCGCGGCGATGCGCCCAGGCGGTCCGGCCAGGGACGTGAAGGTGATCCGGCCGCTGGTCTATCTGTTTGTCGCCCAGAACATCCTCTTGGTGGCATCCTCCATACTTCGCCTCGACCTCTATGTGCAGATCTATCTGCTGACCTATTGGCGGGTCGCGGCCTTCATCTGGATGCTCGTGGTCGCGCTTGGCCTCGTTCTGATTGTGGCCCGGATCGCGCTGGAGCGCCCGAACAGCTGGCTGATTCGCGCCAACCTTATCGCCCTGACGGCAGTGCTCTACGCCTGTGCGCTGACGAACTTTGCCACGATCATCGCGACCTATAACGTCAGCCACAGTCGCGAAGCGGCAGGCAAAGGCGTCACCATCGACATGACCTATCTGTTCCAGCTGGGGCCGCAGGCCCTGCCGGCCATCGACAGGGCGCTCCGACTTCGCGTACCGGATCCCGTGCTGGCGGCCCGCCGCGATCACCTCGCCGACGAACAGGTGAAGCGGATGACTTCCTGGCGCGCCTGGGACTTCCGCAGCTGGCGGCTGCAGCGCTATATGAACATCCCGCAGGATGGTTCGACCGCGGGCTCATGACAACGGTTCGGCCGGAGAGACGAGTGACGCACCGCATCCTCATCGTCGACGATGATCTCCACATTCGCGAGGTCATTCGCGTCGCGCTCAGGAAGGCCGGCATGACCGTCACCGAGGCGCGCGACGGCAAGGAGGCGCTGACCCGCTTCGGCAGCGACCGGCCGGACCTGATCGTGCTCGATATCGGCATGCCGGAATTCGACGGGCTCGAGGTCTGCCGGGAGATCCGGAAATCCTCCGACGTCCCGATCCTGTTCCTGTCGGCACGCGACGATGAGATCGATCGCGTACTCGGGCTGGAGATCGGCGGCGATGATTATGTGACGAAGCCCTTCAGTCCGCGCGAACTGGTGGCGCGGGTGAACGTGATCCTGCGTCGCATGACCTCGCGCGGCGCCGACCCCAAGGCGGCGGCGCGCGCGCAAGGCGGCCTTTCGATCGATCCGGAGCAGCACGTCGCCGCGTTTGCCGGCACACCGCTGCGCCTGACCGCCATCGAGTTTGGAATCCTGCGCACCTTTCTGACCCGGCCCGGGGCGGTGTTCAGCCGGGAGCAGATCATGACTGCGGCCTACCAGCTCAACATCCAAGTGTCCGATCGCACCATCGACAGCCATATTCGCAACATCCGCGCCAAGCTGTCCGCGCTCAATTGCGACAATGTCATCGAAACCGTCCACGGCGTCGGCTTCAAGCTCGGCCGCTGCGAGCCGCAGCCATGACCGGCCGGACAACCGTCAGAGCCTCGACCGAGAAATGGCGGCCGTCGATCGGGCTGATCGTTTTCACCGTGCTGGCCGCGGTGGCGGCACTTCCTCTGGTGGGGCTGTTCTTCTTCCGTGTCTACGACAATCAGCTCATCCATCAGACCCAGGCCGAGCTGATCGCCCAGAGCCGGGTGCTCGCGGCCGTCTATGCCCGGGAGGTGGAGGCACATCTTGCCGCGGGGATTCCGCTTGGCGCTGAAATCCCCGTGGACGCGCGGCCGGATCCGGAACGCATGACCCCGATCCGCCCGGCGCTCGATCTTGCCGGTGACGATCTGCGCCGGCGCCGCCCCGACGCGCTCCCCGCGAGCAAGCCGGCCGACCCGGCCTATGTCGAGATCGGCGCGCATTTGATGCCGATCATCCTGGACACGCAGAAGGTCACGCTGGCCGGATTCCGGCTGCTCGATCCCAACGGCGTGGTGATCGCCGGGCGCGACGAGCTCGGACAATCGCTTGCGCATATCGAGGAGGTCGCGGCCGCCCTGCAGGGACAGTATCGCGCCGCCTTGCGGATTCGCGTGCCGGACAAGCCGCCTCCGCCGATCTATTCGATCAGCCGCGGCGTCGGCGTGCATGTGTTTTCCGCGATGCCGGTGATTGTCGACGATCACGTGGCCGGCGTCATCTATACCTCGCGGACGCCGAGCAACATCTTCGACCATCTGTACCAGGAACGAGCCAAGTTCATCCTGGCGGGATTGACGGTCATCGCGGCGGCGATCGCGATCGGGCTGGTGTTTTCCCGGACCATCACCCGGCCGATGCGCGA
>Ga0307516_10003296_pt1 | contig 20894 bp, 24 predicted proteins | sample 19_EM_MG_FD_203310 | JGI IMG/M metagenome (GOLD analysis project Ga0307516, IMG submission 203310) | Populus trichocarpa ectomycorrhiza microbial communities from riparian zone in the Pacific Northwest, United States - 19_EM | ecosystem: Host-associated > Plants > Roots > Unclassified | place...
GCCAACTCGAGCTTTACCTTGGGCAGGAAGTCGACCACATACTCGGCCCCTCGATAAAGCTCAGTGTGGCCCTTTTGACGCCCGAAGCCCTTGACCTCTGTCACGGTAATGCCCTGAACCCCTACCTCGGCCAGTGCGGATCGCACATCGTCGAGCTTGAAGGGTTTTATGATGGCGACGACCATTTTCATGCGGGGCAAACTCCTTTATCGATTACGGTAACAGTCTAGCAGTGGTCTTGACCATAATATGCTGCATAGCAGCATGGAATATTGCAATTTTCTAATGTATAAACGCGTAGCGTCTTGCGTCGGGCGCGCGAATATAAAAAACGGCGCGGTCTCTTTAGGGAAACCGCGCCGCCGGGATATCGCACCGACGGGGGAGTTGGCTGGCTTGCCGGCGCGAGATGCTCCTAAATCGTCAGAAGTTTCCGGCCTCGCTCGATTACGAGCGAGGCCTCTGAAATCCTCGCCAGTACTCGTCTAAATCGTCTATATCGCATCTGGACCTGTTTCTCCGGTTCTGACCCGCATTGCCTGCTCGAGCTCCAAGATCCAGACTTTGCCGTCGCCCGGTTTACCGGTTCTCGCCACATTGCAAACGGCCTCCATGACCTGCTCGGCTATCGAATCGTCCACGGCGAGCTCGATCTTCGCCTTCGGCAAAAACTCCACGCTGTACTCTGCGCCGCGATAAACCTCGGTATGGCCCACTCCAATTCCATAACCGTGAACCTCGGTGACCGTCACTCCCTGAATGCCGATATCCGCCACCGCTTGCCGAACTTCATCCACCTTGAACGGCTTGATCACAGCGGTGATGAGCTTCATGCATTTATCCCCGCGTACACCGTTTAATCGAGCAACCTCCAATTTCACATGCGCGTACTATTGATCTGACTAATGCAGCTTCCATGCCAGACCGGCCGGGCCGATGGATCAATAACTTGCGCATTAGTGGTCGCATTGACGCACCCGGATAGTGCGAAATGCGGTTCGCAGCGCATTAACGCAGTGCGATTCGGGGCAACTTGGGAGGATATTCATGAGTTTCTTGAATTCGACCAGCTTGGACGACCTGGCCCGACGGCTCGCCGACGCGGTGCCCGAGTCGGTCCGCAGCTTCGGGCGCGATTTGGAGGGTAACTTCAAGGCCGTGCTCCAGGCCCAACTCAGCAGGCTCGATCTGGTCAGCCGTCAAGAGTTCGACGTGCAGGCCGCCCTTCTGGCGCGGACGCAGGCGACGCTGACCACGCTCGAGGCTCGGCTCAAGGAACTCGAAACGAAACTGACGCCGCAATAATCGGGAGTCCGACCGGTATCGTCAAGCTCCGGGCGCTCGATCGAGTTATTTGTTGAGCGAGACCATGTAGTCGACTGCCATGTGGATGGTCGCGTCGGGCCAGGTCGAACCGCCGCGCGGCGGCATGCTGCGGATTCCGGAAATGGCGTGCGTGTAGAGCACCTCCTTCCCCTGTGCGACACGCGGTCCCCATGCCGCACGGTCCCCCACCTTCGGAGCCCCGTTGATCCCGGCACCATGGCAGGCCGAGCATACTGTGGTAAACGCCTGCTCGCCGGTGGTCGGTACATCCGCCGCCGCCCCGGCCTTCGGCGCCGATAACGAGGCAAGCGCGCTATTGTCCTGTCCGGCGACGGCCACGCGCGCGAACGGTGCTATGTTCTGCTGCACCTGTTTGACGAGTAGCGGATCCAGCAGCACATTCTCGCCCTGTGTGTCCTTGCCGACGACGCGCGCCACGCCGAACAGCACAATGGCAAACACAATGAGAATCCCGAGTACAACGCTGAAGGAATTGAAAAAATGGGTATCTGACGATTCGGACTTGGACACGATAACTCACTGAAAATCTGTGAAAAAAATGCAAAGCGGCGGCAGTATAGCGAGAGCCGGCGGTTCACGGAATAGCCGGCGCAGCTTACGCATGCAAGAGGAAGGTACCGACTGCTCGATGGGAATTCTCCATTACGCCCGGCATTTCGGTATGTTGGCCTGCCTGGCAGCGGTCCTGGCCGCGACCCGTCGGTGGAGTCCGGCGATGGATGTCGAGGCCACTCTTGGGATGTATGGAGCGCTGCATGCGTCGTCGCTCGCCGTCACGCTACGCACCCGGCCTCCCGTCGGGCGCGGGTTGCGGTTCGTCGTGATCGCCGCCTCGCTCAGCGTGCTCAGCGTCGCGCTCGCCAGATTCGCGAGCCTCTACATCCGCGTGCCGATGGGAATGACGCAACTCGCGCTGCTGCTGTCCTTGTCGTCCGGGATCGGAGCTGCAACCTATGCGAGCCTCATCCGGCGGTCCTTCGGAGCGCACCTCACGCCTTCTGCAATCGTCACCGTCGCGTTTGGCTGCATCGTCGCGACTCTGGCGGTACTCGTGTCGGGGATGTACCTCAAGGGCGGCGTCTTGTCGGTGGCGGTATCGTGGTGGTTCGCAATGTCGCTGGGTCTTTGGTTCTACGACGGGCGAAGCGCGGCCCGCCGGGCTTGCCCTGGAGCGCCAAAGGATGGGACGATCCCGCCGATCGACGAAACGGAGCGACAGTGAACGCAAGCCCCAAAGACGGTGGGTGTACCTGCGGATTCGTGCGTTACAGGATGAATGCCAGTCCGTTGTTCGTGCATTGCTGCCACTGCCGCTGGTGTCAGCGGGAAACCGGCACCGCATTTGCGCATAACGCATTGATCGAAGCGGACCGCGTGGCGCTGCTCGAGGGACGGGTCGAGGTCATCGACACGCCGAGTGCGAGCGGGAGAGGCCAGAAAATCTCACGCTGCCCGCAATGTCGCATCGCTGTCTGGAGCAACTACTCGGGTGCCGGGAATGCAATGCATTTTCTGCGCGTCGGCACCCTCGATGAACCCGATGCGTGGCCGCCCGACATTCACATCTACACGGAATCGAAACAACCCTGGGTAATTCTACCGCCGGGTACTCCCGCCGTTCCGGCGTACTACAAGGCTGCGGAATATTGGCCTGCGGCAAGTCTGCAGCGCCGGGAAATGCTCCAGGCCAAATCCCGCGGCTAGTCCGGTGCTCGGCGCAACGGCCGCCGACCGGCGGCCGAATTTCACCCTGCAAAGGCCCGCGGATCCATTAAGATGATATCGGCGGCGGGGAGCGATTTTGCGTATGAGGCCGGTGGGCGGTGCCGCCGGTCGGGAGTATCGGTGAAAGTCTTATTGATCGTCGTCGCCTGGAGCCTGTTGTTCGTGCTCTGCTGGCCGCTCGCCATCTTGGCCATTCTTTTGTGGCCGCTCCTATGGCTGATGTCGATACCGTTCCGCCTGCTCGCAATCGTGTTCGAGGCGCTGGTTGCCCTGATCAAGGCCGTGCTGTTCCTTCCGGCGCGGCTGCTCGGGTACCGATGATCTCGGCGCGAGAATCGCTTGCCCTGTTGCGGGACGGAAATGTACGGTTCGCGGCCGATGTCAGAAGCCACGATACTCTGCCGAGCCGGGCACGGCGTATTGAATTGGCGGCCGGGCAACAGCCTTTTGCCGTCATCCTTGGGTGTTCCGATTCCCGAGTGCCGGTGGAGATCATCTTCGATCAAGGGTTGGGAGATTTGTTCGTCATACGCGTGGCCGGCAATATTGTCGCTCCGTCGCAAGTGGGAAGTGTCGAGTTCGCCGCGGAACGGTTCGGGACACGATTGGTCGTCGTGCTGGGTCATTCGCAGTGCGGTGCCATCGGAGCGACCTTGGAGCAACTGCAACGGCCCAAGGAAAACCAATCGCACAACCTCCATTCGATCGTGGACCTGATACGGCCGTCCGTCGAGGGCCTGCTGGCAACGGACTTGAGACACAATCTGGACGAATTGATCCATCAGGCAGTCCGCGCGAATATTCGCGCCTCCGCGCATCACTTGCGGCACGGATCGGAAATCATCGAGCAGCTCGTTCGCAACGACGGACTGCTCGTCGTGGGCGCGGAGTATTCGTTGGAAAGCGGTGTGGTCGATTTTTTCGACGGGGTTCCGGAAGAGGGGTTGGGGTGAGCGCCAGGCCATGACCATAACGACAGAGGCGCTCAATCAACGCGGGGTCGGGAAATTCCCCGGACTTCTCGGCCTCGTCATCACCCGATCGGGCGGCACGGAGATCGAAGCCGAGTTCAAGGTGCGCGGCGAGCTCATGGCACCCAACGGCTTTCTGCATGCCGGCAGTATCGTCACTTTGGCCGACACCGCCTGCGGCTATGGGTGCTTCGCCAATCTGCCGCCGGGTGCCACGGGATTCACGACCATCGAACTCAAGTCCAATCACCTGGGTACGGCGACCGATGGCACCGTCGCATGCTTGGCAAAGGCGGTGCATGTGGGCAGAACCACGCAGGTCTGGGACGCGGTAGTGACCCACAGGGAGTCCAAGAAAACGATCGCGCTGTTTCGTTGCACGCAAATGATTCTCTATCCGAAATGAGCGTTCCGCCGGCCGTTGCCTCTGGACGCAAGTTGGTCGCGGCGAGTAGTATCGCCACCCCGTACAAAGCGCCTGTAGCTCAGCTGGATAGAGTGTCGGCCTCCGAAGCCGAAGGTCCCGCGTTCGAATCGCGGCAGGCGCGCCACTTCAAAATCCCCCCGTCAGCCTGAATTGGTGGCCCAAAAAGGCTTGCGGCAGGTCGAGTCATGCAGATATTGATCCTGCTCTACGCCGTCCTATGCGTTTTCGGCGCCGCCCTCGTGCGTGGCTACAGTGGATTCGGCTTCTCGCTGCTCGCCATCACGTCGCTGTCCCTGCTTTTGCCGCCGGCACAGATCGTGCCGTCCATCTTCATCATGGAGGTCGCGGCAAGCCTGCATCTACTGCCCAGCGTGTGGCGGGATATCCATTGGCGGGCGCTTCTTTGGCTCACTGTTGGCTGCCTAGTGGGCACGCCCTTTGGAGTCTATGCACTGGCTCATGTTCCGCCTGCACCGATGACTTTGGCGCTCGCTGTCTGCGTGCTGATCGCGGCGCTCCTGCTGGCCCGAGGCTACGCCCTGAAGTCGCTTCCTGGCCCCGCGGTCACCTTCGCCACGGGCACCACTTCGGGCATTCTAAACGGCAGCTTTGGAATCGGCGGTCCGCCGGTGATCCTGTTCTTCTTCAGTTCCCCAGCCGGCGCGGCGGCGGGACGTGCCTCGATGATCGCCTTCTTCCTGATAACCGACGTTACGGGACTGGCGTGGCAGGGCTGGAGCGGACTCATCGGCGCGACGACGCTTTGGCGCGCCCTGGTCCTTCTGCCCGCCTTGACCGGCGGAATCTGGCTGGGCAACCGAGCCTTCAAGACTGCGGATCCAGCGGACTTTCGACGCTGGGTCTTGCGATTGTTGATGCTGCTGGCGGTGCTGGCGGGTGCGAAGGCATTGACGCAAATATTGTGATCGTGCGCTGCGGCGGCTACTTCGTCCCGGCCCCGGCGTTGCCGAGAACCGCCTCCGCGGGCCTCGACGACTTTCCGAGGGCATCCGCGCCTCCCGTCCGCGGCGCGAGGTGAAGGCCCCGTGCAACTCCGCCCAAGGAGGTGGAGAACATTTGATCCAACAGACCGCGCGTGGCGCCGCCGCGGTTCATCAGTCGGCTCGTCCATTGCAACGAGGGATCGCCCTTCCTCCCCGCCTGCAGGGAAACACTGCCGCCGCCGGTCTCCCACAGCGTCACCAAGCGGACGCGATCGCGTGATCGATAATCTTTCAATCGCTGCCACACCGTCGTGCCGCGCAACATGGGTGCGTCTTCCGGGTCGCCGAATCGGGAGTCCTTTTCCAGTATCGAGCGTCCGCGCGGACGAAACTCCGCCGCCGAAAAGGTTTTGAATGCAGGCAGGTCGAAAGCCTCGTAGCTCGACGGGATAGTCTGGTAGCTCGACGGCAGCGGCAGCATGAATGTGGAAGCGGGCGCGAATTCCCGTGCGACGCTGAAGCCCGGTTTAGCCGCACTGACCGCCGGCGGCACCAGCTCGCCCGCCAGCGCCTCAGAGGTGCGCAGCACGATGAGTATCGCAAGTCCCACGAGCATCCGGTCGCACGCGCCGAAATATCGGCTGTTGCAGCAGGCCTGCGCACCGTCCTGTACGCACATATTCGCTTCGCTGGATGAGTGTTGCATCATGCCCTCAACGACATGAGCAGCATCCTCCAATATTGCGTCCGGGGAGCGCGGCATACGTCACAAATTTGCGCCATGTCGCCGCACACCGGTAGTGCGTCAAAACATAATCACGTCGAATTCCGTGTTATGTCTTATCGGGTCCGGGCAGGGTGGAGCGGGCACTCTCCCAGTGACGGCCGTCGAAGGGAGTGATCGACATCGATTCGACGGTTTCGCTTTCGATGCATCGCGCGTTCACGCTCACGCCATCGGGATGCGAGCGCGGAACGTAAAAAGATTTCACGCCGCAATGTGAGCAAAAGGTGTGCTTCGCGACGCCGGTGTTGAAGGTGTACGTGGTCAAGTCGGCGCCGCCGGAGACGAGCACGAATTGATCCGCCGGAACGATCAGATGCAGGAAGCCCGACTTGCCGCAGATCGAGCAATTGCAGTCCGTCACTTCGAGCCGCGCTGGTGCCGTCACTTCGAACCGCACCCGGCCGCAGTGACATCCACCCGAATGCTTGACCATCACCGAATCCTCAGCCACGAGCCGCGACGCCTATGCGGAAAATGATTCGGCGTGAAATCTCGTGCCGCATACCGGTCAATGCCTGTGTTCTTGTGCCGCGAGGTCGTCCACCAGGGAAATCAAGCGCTCCGCAGCGCCTGCCGAGCGCACGTCGGCCACGAACTTGCCATTGACGACGAAGGTCGGTACGCCTTCGATGCGATAGCGCAGTACGAGTTGATCGGCCCTTTGCAGTGCGGTCTCCACGCTGAACTGCTGACTGGCTTTCTTGAACGCGTCCTCGGATACGCCGAACTTTTTCAAGAAGGCGGCCTGAATACGCAGCGCGCCGGCGGTATCGTTTGGATCGGCTGCGATCAAGGGATCGTTGTTGGTGTGTATCTCTTTGAAGATTTCGCCATGCAATTGATCGAGCTTGCCCATGCTCTCCAAGGCGTAATAAAGGCGCGCGGTCGAACGGTGTCCCTCGCTCCACATCACAGGCACGCGCGAGAACGTGATGTAGGCAGGCTTGGTTTTCTTCCACGACTCGACCAGCGGGTCGATCGCATAACAGTGCGGGCAGCCATACCAGAAAAATTCGAGGACCTCGACCTGACCCGCCGGAACCGAGGTGGGCTGACCGGGAACCAAGCGCGTGTAGTTGACGCCTTCCTGCCACAGGGGGGGAGGTGTAGTGGTGGTCGCGGCCGCCGCGTTCGTGGTGGCCGCCATCGTGGAAGCGACCGCCGCCAACAGCGGATTATGCGTGCCGGTGTCGCCGGTGGTCTCCTCACCCGTTTCGGACCCGTCTTCATTGGGTCGTGCGGTCTTGCCGGATCGAGGGGCAAGTCCGGCGTCCTGGCGTTGCTCGGCGGTGGCAGCCGGCGCCGGCGTAGCCGCCGGCGGCGCCAACTCCGTCGTCGGGGGCGCGGCGGTTTGGCGGCCGTGGTCCGACGATTGCTGCTTGCCGCAGGCGCCCAGGCCGAGTGTCATGACAACGAACAATGACAAAGCCGATGCGCGCATTTTCAGCGAAGCCCCTGCAGGTAGGAAGCCACGTTTCGAATGTCGTCCGCCGACAAGCGCTTGGCAATGGTCTGCATGATGCCGTTGGGACCCGTGCTGCGGGCTCCCGACGCATAATCGTTCAGCTGTTTCACTACGTAAACCGAGTGCTGGCCGCGGAGCGCCGGAAACTTCGCGGGTTCATTGCCGAATCCGGTGGGTCCATGGCAGGCCATGCACGCGGGAATGCCGCGCGCGGCGTCGCCGGCGCGATAAAGCTTCTGGCCGGCCTGCCAGTAGGAGGGGTCCGCCTCGAGGCCGGTATTCACCTGGGAATCGAAATAGGCCCCTAGATCCGCCATGTCCTCGGGGCTCAATGCCATCGCGTTCGGCATCATGATGGGGTTGGCGCGCTTCGATTCCTTGAAGTTCTTGAGCTGCTCGGCGATGTAATCGGCTCCCAGCCCCGCGAGGCTGGGCCACTCCGGATTGACGCTGTTGCCGTTTGCGCCATGGCATGCCTGGCAGACGACGGCTTTGGCGGCGCCGGTTTCAGGGTTCCCGCCGGCACTGCCCGCAGTGCTCGCCAACGCGCCGGAAATTGTTGCTGCAAGAATCCAAAGCCGCTTCATGATCGCCTTTAACCCCATTCTAAAGTGAACTGCCGACTCGTCTAAATTGTACACTACGCTCAATCATTTGCGCCCAAGCAACACCCTCCCATGTCGACCTATCCCAATGTGAAATTCGTGACGAGTGCTGCCGAGGCGCACCAACTTGCTCCGGACACCGGCCGTGAAATCGCCTTCGCCGGCCGCTCCAATTCCGGCAAATCCACGGCGATCAACGCCATCACGCAGCGGTCGGGCCTGGCTCGGGTCAGCCGTACTCCAGGCCGCACTCAGCTCATCAATTTTTTCGAATTGGCACCCGATCGCCGGCTGGTCGATCTGCCCGGTTATGGCTTCGCCAAGGTCCCGGAACGGGTGCGGGTGAAATGGCTGCAGCTCATGGAGCATTACTTCAATGTCCGTGAGTCGCTGGTGGGTCTGATTCTCATCGTCGACAGCCGGCGTGGTCTCGGCGCACAAGACGCCGCCATGCTTGAGTGGGTCCTCGCCCGCGACCGCCAGGCCCATGTGCTGCTGACCAAAGCGGACAAGTTGAACCGCAGGGATTCGCAGCGCGTGTTGCAAGAAACCAAAACCGCATGCGGCGACACCACAGTGACGGCTCAGCTATTCTCGGCTCATGCAAAACAAGGGTTCGAAGAAGCGCGCGACGTGATGGATCGCTGGCTCGAGGCCGCTTAAAAAAAGGCCTCGGTGGTTGTTTTGAGACAGCCACCGAGGCTAGACCAACCCGGCATGGGGATGACAAACCGGGTCTCGCCCGCTCAGGGAGAAGAGCGGGGAGCGTCTTTCACGCTCATGGGATTAGATGGGGACACCCCGTGAAAGTTCCAGGGGCAGCGCCCGCATTTGTGCAAAATTCGCCAATTCGCTCTGCCAGGCCTCAAATTGGCCAAAAACCCGCAAAAAAGGCGGCCAACTTTGCGTTCCCTGCCATTTCTTGACAGTGCCGTATAGCTCTAATGCGCCTCGTCCCAGTTTCGGCCGATTCCTACATCGACCTTGAGCGGCACGGCGAGCTCGGCGGCATGCGCCATGTGCTGCCGAAGTTGCTGCACCAGCGTACCGACCGCCTCATCCGCCACTTCCAGCACCAGTTCATCGTGCACTTGCATGATGAGCCGCGCCGGGGTCCCTGAGGCCTGCAGCCACGCATCGACGTCGATCATGGCGCGCTTGATGATGTCGGCGGCGGTGCCTTGCATGGGAGCGTTGATGGCCTGGCGTTCGGCGGATTGGCGCAGGGCCTGGTTGCGAGAGAGGATTTCCGGCAGATACAGACGGCGGCCAAAAATGGTCTCGACGTAACCGGCGTCGCGTGCCTTCTGCCTGGTCTCATCCATGTAGCGCTTTACACCGGGATAGCGCTCGAAGTACAGATCGACGTACTTCTGCGCCTCGCCTCGGCTGATGCTGAGCTGGCGCGCGAGGCCGAATGCCGACATCCCGTAGATCAGTCCGAAATTGACCGCCTTCATCGAACGCCGCTGGTCGGACGTGACGGCGGCCAGCGGGATTCCGAGCACTTCCGCTGCCGTCGCCTGGTGAACGTCACGGTCCTCCGCGAAGGCCGCCAGCAAGCTCGAATCGCCCGACAGGTGGGCCATGATCCGCAGCTCGATCTGCGAATAATCGGCGGCCACCAAAGAGTGGCCGGGCGCTGCCACGAACGCCTGCCGAATCCGCCGGCCCTCCGGCGTTCGAATCGGAATGTTCTGAAGATTCGGGTCCGTGGAGGAGAGCCGGCCCGTTGCCGCGACGGCTTGATGATAGGACGTGTGGATGCGTCCCGTCGTCTCATTGATTTGCTCCGGCAGTTTGTCGGTGTAGGTCGACTTGAGTTTTGCGACTCCTCGGTATTCGAGGATCAGCTTCGGCAGGGGATAGGATAAGGCCAGCTCCTCGAGCACGTCCTCCGCCGTCGACGGCTGCCCCGTCGGCGTCTTGCGGATGACGGGGATCCCCAATTTGCCGAACAAGATCTCCTGCAGCTGCTTCGGCGAATCAACGTTGAAGGCTCCGCCCGCCTCCTTGTGGGCCTGCGTTTGCAATTCCAGCATGCGTCCCGCCAGCTCCGTGCTCTGCTTCCTGAGAAGCTCGCGGTCGACGAGCACCCCGGTACGCTCCATGCGGTACAACACCGGAACCAGCGGCTGTTCGATCGATTCATAGAGATTCTTCAATCGCGGCAATGCTTCGAGCTGCGGCCAGAGCGCCTGATGCAGCTGCAGCGTCACGTCCGAATCTTCGGCGGCGTACTCGCCGGCGCGGTCGATTTCGACTTGATTGAAGGGAATCTGCTTCGCACCCTTTCCGCAAACGTCTTCATAGTGAAGGGTGGTGATGCCCAGGTACTTTTCGACCGTCGAATCCATGTCATGTCTTGTCGTCACGCTGTTGAGCACGTAGGACTCGAGCATGGAGTCGTACCGATGACCGGCGAGTGCAATGCCGTGATTGGCGAGAATGTGGCAATCGAACTTCAGGTGATGGCCCAATTTCGGCTTTGCTGCGTCCTCGAGCAGCGGCTTCAGCGCGGCCAGCACGCTGCCGGTATCGAGTTGCGCGGGTGCGCCGGGATAATCGTGCGACAACGGCACATAGGCGGCCTCTCCGGCGGACACGGCGAACGACACTCCGACGATCCGCGCCCGCAGGTAGTCGAGGCTGTCGGTCTCCGTATCGAACGAAATGAGCGGGGCTGCGGCAAGTTTGGCGAGCCAGGCATCCAATGCTTCCCGAGTCCTGACTATTTCGTACTCACGCCGCCGCACGGGCACGACCGCCTCATCCGGCAATCCGAGCGGGGGCGGCGGCGCGGTGCCCGACGAATCGGCGGCTTGCGCCCCGCCTGCGGAAGCCGCTGCCGCGACCGTTTCCGTGGCTGCGTCCAAAGAGCGCAGCAGTACGCGCAACTCAAGACGCGCATACAATTCCCGTAGTCGCGGCAGATCCGGTCGGCCGGCGGACAACTCCTCGGTATTCAACTTTAACGGCACGGCGGTATCGATGGTGGCGAGCTTGCGCGACAGCTCGAGCATCGGCAGTTCACCGCGTAAGTTCTCCCCGACCTTCCCCGCGATGGAAGCCGCATTGTAGATCAGCGAATCCAGGGTTTGATGCTGGTTGAGCCATTTTGCGGCCGTCTTCGGGCCCACGCCCGTCACGCCCGGTATGTTGTCCGAGCTGTCGCCCACCAAGGCCAAATAGGCGACGATTTGTTCGGGGAACACATCGAATTTCGCCTTGACGCCCCCGCGGTCCAGGCGCGTATTGGTCATCGTGTTGACGAGAGTGATGTGCGGCCCGACGAGTTGCGCCATGTCCTTGTCGCCGGTCGAGATCAGGACGTCGTAACCGGCCTCGGCGGCTTGTACTGCCAGGGTGCCGATCACGTCGTCGGCTTCCACACCGGCAATGCGCAACAATGGCAGGCCCAGTGCGGCAACTGCATCGAGGAGCGGTTGCACCTGCGAACGTAAATCGTCGGGCATCGACGGACGATGCGCCTTGTATTGCTCGAATAGATCATCCCGAAACGTTCTGCCCGGCGCGTCGAAAACGACCGCCACGCGCTCGGGCGATTCTTCCTTCATGAGTTTGTTCAGCATGTTGAGCACGCCGAGCACCGCTCCGGTGGGCACGCCCTGCGAGTTGGTGAGCGGCGGCAGCGCATGAAACGCGCGGTACAAATAAGAGGAACCGTCGACCAACAGCAGCTTGCGCGTACTCATGATTTCGAATGTCGGCTGCTAGGGCTGCGGCGCGGCCGGCTGCGGTGCTTGGCCCGATGCCGGCGCGCCACCCGAGGTGGTGGAAGGGGCGGACGCGGGCTTGCCGACGATCTTCTTGTGGGGGTGTTGCGCGTCCGGCAGCACCAGCGGTCCCTTCTGCCCGCAGCCCAGGAGAATTCCCGCCGCCGCCGCGGCGATCAGCAATCGCATGTTTCGCATCCGCGAAGTATAACGCCGTAAATGCTGCGCCCGTGCCTCAAGGAAGGCTCCCAGCCTCCGCCAGGCGCCGGAACTTCCATTGCCGTCCGTCGGTCCCATATGACAGCAACCAGTGGAGAGACGGATGAACAAATTGTCAGCGGCGGTGTGGGGTCTTGCTGCCGGCGCGTGCGTCGCGTCGGTACCGGCCAGCGCGGAGAACCTTCTGGGATTCTATGTAGGGGCCGGTCTCGGTGAATCCACGGTCCGAAGCGATAACAATTTTTCGGGCGGATTTGGTTGCTGCGACGGCTTCTATAACGATCCCAGGCACCATTTTGCGTGGAAGGCGATTGCCGGCATTCGGCCGATTTCGATCCTCGGCGCGGAACTCGAGTATATCGATTTCGGTCATCCCGGCGGCGACGGCAATTACTACAGCAGCTACAACTATGGCCCGGACTCGCATCCTCGAGCGATCGCGGCCTTCGGAGTGGGGCATTTGCCGTTGCCGATACCGTTTCTCGACATCTACGGCAAGGCGGGCGCGGCACGGCTTCATACCAACGTCAATGGTTTCGACGGCAGCACCTGCGTTTTCAACCAAACCTACCCGCAGTGCGGTTCGGTTTCATCGCAGGGGACGTGGGATACGCGGTTTGCGTATGGCGCCGGTGTGCAATCCAGGATTTGGGGCCTGTCGGTTCGAGCGGAATACGAACGTATCGATTCGCAATTCGGCGATCCTGATCTGTTTTCCGTGGGCGCGACGTGGACCTTTTGACGTTCCCCTGAGCGCGCGCCGGACGGCGGCACCGTGATGACCCGCCGTTAGAAGCGGCCCTTGCCGCGCGCAGCGGCGCCGCACAACTTATACTTGCGCCATGACACTCAAGACCAAGACGCTGCGGCGCGCACGACAGATCTCCACACTCGGTTTGTTGGGCGCGGTTCTTTGTGCCTGCACCGTTCCCAGTACACAAGTGAGACCGCGTGACGGCGCGAGCGATCCGGTCACCTCGGGTCTCAAGACCAAGATCACGACGATCGTCGTGATCTACGCGGAAAACCGTGCCTTCGACAATTTGTACGGCAACTTTCCCGGTGCCGTGGGCGTTGGACAAGTCGTCGACGCAGCCGGACATCCACTGCCCGGGTATGTCCCACAGGTGGATCGCGACGGTTCCGTCTTGCCGAAGTTGCCGCGGACCTGGCGCGGCGTTACGGCATCCGGCTACACGCCCGTGATCACGGAAGCGCAAAGCGCCGGCCTGCCGAACGCGCCGTTCGCGATCGAGCGGGCGTTCACCGCACAATCAGGCGTCACCCTGACCTCGTCGGCCGTCACGCGGGATCTCAATCACCGTTTCTTCGAGCATCAAATGCAAATCGACAATGGGTCGAACGATGGATATGCCGCTTGGTCGGATGCCGGCGGACTGTCGATGGGCTACTACGACACCAGTCGCACGGCGCTTTATGCATTGGCGCGCCGATACGTATTGGCGGATCACTTCTTTCAAGGTGCCTTCGGCGGATCGTTTCTCAATCATCAATATCTGATCTGCGCTTGCGCGCCCGAATACCCGGATGCGGACCGGTCCCCGGCCAAACCGTCCATTGCCATGCTTGAGGCCGGTGCCGATGGCCGTATGTTGCCGCGCCTCATGGTCGCAAAGGACTCGCCTGCATCCGCGCTCGACGGGCCGCCCAAATTTGTGAAAAGCGGCAATATCGCGCCGGCCAACTATTTCGGCGATGGCGGGTTCCACGCCGTGAACACCATGCAGCCCGCCTACCAACCCAGCGGCAATGCTCCCGTGGCCGCGAATGGCGACGGCAGATACGCGGATCCCGGCAATGCAACCACGCTGCCGCCGCAGAGCGGCACGACCATCGGCGACCGCTTGAGTGGAAAGGGCGTTACATGGGCCTGGTATTCGGGCGCTTGGAAAGCCGCTCTGGCCGACGGGACACAGCCCGCCTCGAAGGAGCGCCGTGTGATTTATGCGCCGGAGACCCCGGCCGGCAATCCGGACTTTCAGCCCCATCATCAGCCGTTCAACTATTACACGCGGTTCGATCCGCAGGCACACCCCGACCAGCGCACGGAGCACCTGAAGGATTACGACGACCTCGTCGCCGATAACACCGCGGGACGTCTACCCCAGGTCGTGTTCTACAAACCTCAAGGCAACCTCAATCAGCATCCCGGTTATGCGTCGATCGCCGACGGCGATACGCACATCGCGGATCTGGTGGCGAAGCTGCAAGCCGGCCCGCAATGGGCCCACATGGTGATCGTGATCACCTACGATGAGTACGGCGGTGCCTGGGACCAGGTCGCGCCCCCGAAAGGTGATCTTGTGGGCCCGGGCGCGCGTATACCCGCCTTGGTGATTTCCCCTTTCGCAAGAATGGGCACCGTCGACCATACCCCGTACGACACCGGCTCGATCCAGCGGTTGATCATGCGCCGCTTCGACCTCGAAGCGCTGCCCGGACTGAGGCTGCGGGATCGCAGCCTCGCGGAACACGCCGAACCGCCAATGGGCGATCTGACGAACGCGCTCGAATTGATGCCCTGAGTTGCGGCTTATTGCGAGTTCGGGTCCGTCGGCTTCGCCGGTTTGACCGCTTTATGGGAGGGCGCGGCCGTCGGAGCGGGAGCAGCCGCCGAGGGCGCCTCGCTCGATTTCACACTGAGTAGTTCGACCTCGAAGTTCAGCAACGAGCCGGCCGGTATGCCCGGCCGCGCAGTCGCGTCATAGCCCAGTTCGGGCGGTACGAACAGCTGCCATTTGGCGCCCGGCTTCATGAGCACCAACGCTTCCTGCCATCCCTTGATGACGCCGTTCACCTTGAAGGTCGCAGGCTGGCCGCGGGCGTAAGAGCTGTCGAATTCGCTGCCGTCCAGCAGTTTCCCGCGGTAGTTGACCGTCACCTCGTCGGTGGGCGCTATCGCCGGCGCCTTGGCGTCGCCCGGTATGAGGACTTTGTACTGGAGGCCGTCGGCAGTGGTTTTCACGGCCTTTTCCTGGCCGTTCTTCGCCAGGAATTCTTTTGCCGCCGCTTTGTTGCGCCCCAGCGATTCGGCCATCACCGACTGCACGTACGCCTGCAATTGTTGCTGATCGGCACGGGTGGACTTCTTGCCCGCCAACCCGTCCTTGATGCCGCGATCGATCGCGTCGGAGTTCAACTGATTGGTGATTCCCACACCGTGCAGTTGTTCCGCAAAGGTCAGCCCGAACAAATAGCTGGTTTGTTCGATGGACTGGTCTGCGGGCTGACCCGAGGCCGGTGCCGCCGGGGCGGGGGGCGGGGTCTGTGCGCCGGCGAAGGGCGCGGCAGCCATCAGCATGCAGAGGCCGGAGGCACGTACGATTCCATGAGTAATTTGTTTCATGGCGCGCACGATACGCCACTCGATGTTGCAAACGCTAGAGTGATTTGACGGTACCCAGGGCTCCCCGTTTGACAATCGCCATGGTCAAACGTGAAACGCATACCAGTTCTTGCTCGTCATTGACGATTTCGATGGCCCAAACGTGGGAGCGTCCGCCGAGATGTAGCGGCCGAGCGGTGCCCGTGACCAGCCCGTGGTGCGCTCCGCGCACGTGGTTGGCGTTGATTTCCTGGCCCACGCACATGAACTCTGCTCCATCGACGCACATGACTGCGCCCGTGCTGCCGAGCGTTTCCGCCAGCACCACCGAGGCGCCGCCGTGCAACAGGCCGTAAGGTTGCCGCGTACGGCCGTCCACGGGCATGGTCGCCCGAATGTAGTCGCCGCCGATTTCGCTGAAGACGATTCCTAGATGGCCCGCCATGGTGCCGGCGGCTGCGGCATTCAGCTCTTCCAGCGTGTGAGGACTGCGCCATATGCTCATCGAGGATCCTTGAGCTTCGCCGCCACCCGCCGGTAGGCTTCGCGAAACGGTACGTTGTCCTTCGTCACCAAGGCGTTGGCCTCGGCGGCGGCGTGAATGCCGGGGTCGAGGCGGATGTTCTGCGGATTGAAGCGAACTCCGGCCAGCGCGTTCGGCAGGATGTCCAGAGTTTGAAGACACGAGTCGATGCCGCGAAACAAGGGGGGTTTGATGAGCTGCAGATCCCGGTGATACCCGGAACTCAACTTCTGCGTGATGTTGAGCACTTCGTTCAATGCACCCTGCGCCACTGCGCTGCGCCCGCGCATCAGCTCGAAGACATCGGGATTGCGTTTCTGCGGCATGATCGATGATCCGGTCGTGAATCCGGGCGGCAGGCTGACGAACCCGAATTCCTGCGTGTAGAACAGCAGCAGGTCGGCCGCAAGTCTTCCGATGTCCTGCGTCAGCAGCGTCATTTCGAAGAGCAGCTGTGCCTCGGCTTTGCCGCGAGAGAGCTGCACCGCCGTCACCGGCTCCTGTGTCGCCGTGAATCCCAACCGAAGGCGGGTCGACTCGCGGCTCACATCGAGGTTCGGCGTTCCGTAGCCGGCCGCGGAACCGAGAGGATTCTTGTCGATCCGCCGCTGCGTGAGATGCACGCCTTCGGCATCGTCGCGAATCTCGGAAGCGAAGCCCAAGGCCCAGAGCGCCACCGTACTCGGCATGGCCTGCTGCATGTGGGTGTAGCCGGGCAGCACGACCTCGCCTTGGAGCGCCGCAAGGGCCTCGAGGGCCTCGGCCACCGCAATGGCCCCGGCATGCACGGCGCGCGCGGCTTCGCGCAGGTACAGCCGCAGCGCCGCCAGGACTTGATCGTTGCGGGATCGACCGGCATGCAAACGTCCGCCGACGGGCCCGATACGCGCCGTCAGCAGATTCTCGATCGCCGTCTGGCAATCCTCCTGTTCGAGAGCGATCCGCCATTTCCCGAGCGCATGCTCCTCGCCGATGGCGGTCAGCGCGCCGCGGATCGCGACCAGGTCGGCATCCGACAGCAAGCGCCGCTCGTTGAGCATTTCCGCATGCGCGATCGAGGCGCGGATGTCGTATTCGACCAACCGGTTGTCCAGCTCGAAATCGTCGCCGGCGGTGTAGGCCAGCACCCGCTCATCGAGCGGAGTTCCCTTGTCCCAGAGCCGACTCATGCTGCGCCCAGCTGTTCCTTGGGGCTCAGTGCCTTGAGGTCCTCCACGACCAAGGTACCCGTCCCCTCATTGGTGAAGATTTCCGCCAACAGACTGTCCGTCGATTTGTAGGTGATCACGTGTACCCGGCGCACTCCACTGCGGATCGCACTCTCGATGGCGGTGGCTTTGGGCAGCATGCCGTCCTTCAAGTGGCCCTCGTCGCGCAGCCGCTTCAAGCCTTTGATGTCGGTATAGGAAATCACCGTGCTCGGATCCTGCACCCGCTCCAGGATACCCGGCGCGCCGGTGCAGAGCACCAGCTTCTCCGCGGACAGTGCACCGCCGATGGCCGCGGCCACCGTGTCGGCGTTGATGTTGAGCAAGACTCCCTTGGAGTCCGCCGACAAAGGACTCACCACCGGCATCAAGCCGATGTCGAGCAGCCTTTCGAGTACTGCGGCATTGACCGAATCGATGTCGCCGACCAGACCATAGTCGACGGTCTCGGTGGATCCGTCCGAAACGGGAACGGGCGCTCGCCTGTGCGCTCTGATGAGACCGGCGTCGACGCCCGACAGACCGATGGCCTCGATTCCGAGTTCGCGGCATATCGCCAGGATGCGGGTGTTGATGAGGCCATTCAGCACCATCGACGTCACATCGATGGTCTTCTGGTCGGTCACGCGGCGGCCATTCACCATTTTGGTCTCGATGCCGAGCGCGGCCTGCACGCTGTCGAGCTGCGGCCCGCCGCCGTGTACGAGAACGGTCTTGATGCCCACCTGGTGCAGGATCGCGACTTGCTCGATGAGCGCACGCGTGGAGACTTCATCGCTGAAGACCGCGCCGCCCGCCTTGATGACGAAGATCTTGTTCTTGTACATGCGGATGTAGGGTGCGGCGCTCATCAGCGCCAAAACGGCTACCGAAGGGTCGGGGCGACTCATCATCGAAATTCTCCCAAGCTAGAGCTGTCAGGACAGCATGCGGTGCAGAACGGCCATCTGCACCGCCAGACGATTGAAGGCCTCGCGCTTGACGACGGCGCGGGGCCCATCCAGAACTTCATCGGCGACGGCGACGTTGCGGCGCACCGGTAGACAATGCATGAATTTGGCGTCGGGCAGCGCCGGTGCGAACCATCGCTCGCGGACGCACCAGTCCGAGAGGTCGGCCCGCAGACGAAGGTCGGCCTCGACGTCGCCGTAATACGCGGTGGTGCCCCACTCCTTGGCGTACAGCACACTGGCGCCGGCCAGCGCCGCTGCGCGGTCGGAGGTCTCGGTGACGGAACCGCCGGCTGCGGCGGCTGCCAGACGCGCTTTCTCCATGATCTCGGGCGGCAGCGCGAACCCGTCGGGCCGTGCGACGACGACGTCCATGCCGCGCATGGCCGCCATCTGCAGCGTGGCTGCGGGAACGGCCAACGGAAGCATCTTGGGGTGGTACACCCAACTCAGCACGAATTTGGCGCGCACCGGAATCCCAAGTTCATCCATCGTGCGCCAATCGGCCAGCGCCTGGCACGGATGATTCATGGCGGACTCCATGTTGATCAACGGCTTGTCGCATAGCGTATCGATCATGCGGAAGAAGGTCTCGTCCATGTCGTTCTTCAGGTTCTTGCCTTCGGCGAAGGCGCGCACACCGAGCGCGTCGCAGTAGGAGGCCAGCACCGGTATGCCTTCACGGATGTGTTCCGCGGCGGCGCCGTTCATGATGGCGTGGAGCCGGGTCTCGAGCTGCCAGGTACCCTGCCCCGGCGTGATGACGAACGAGTCGCCGCCCAACCGCGCCATGCCGGCCTGGAAAGAAGCCAGGGTGCGCAAGGATGGATTGAAGAAAACCAACCCGAGGATCTTGCCGGTCAGCGCGTGCGGCTGCGGCTTGACTTGCAGCGATTGCGCCAGCGCCAGCAGATCGAGGATCTGCTCGCGGCTGAAATCGGCAAGATCCAGGAAGCGCTTCACGCCGGAATCGCCGACAGCGCGTCGCACAGGCGATCGACGTGGCCTTCATTCAGAATATACGCGGGCAACAGGCGCAGCACGTTCGGATCGCCGCTGGTGCCGGTCAGAATGTTCTTTTCCATCAGTGCGGCCTGCACTTCCTTGGCGGGACGCGAGGTCTTGAGACCCAGGAGAAAACCGGCGCCCTGGGTGCCGGTCACGGGACCGGTGATGCAGTTCGACCGGATGTAGGTCGAGACCTGCCGGACGTTCGCAAGCAATGACTCCGATTCGATGGCGTCGATCACGGCTTCGGCAACCGCGCAGGCCATGGGCCCTCCGCCGAACGTGGTGCCCATGTCGTCGTACTTGAGCTGATCCGCGACTCGTCTCGACATCAACAGTGCCGACACCGGGAACCCGTTGCCCAGCGCCTTGGCCGTCGTGATGATGTCGGGCGTGACGCCGTAGTAGTTCGCTGCGAAAGGGGCGCCCGTGCGGCCCATGCCGCATTGCACTTCGTCGAAGATCAGAAGGGCTCCGACATCGTCGCAACGCTGACGCAGGGCCTGCAGCATGGGCTTTCCGACGTCGTAGGCGCCCCCAACGCCTTGTACCGGTTCCACGATGACCGCGGCGGTATCGGTGTCCACGATGCGTTCCACCGCGGCAGGGTTGTCGCGCGGTGCGAAGGTCACGTCGAACGGGGTGCGCGGAAAGCCGTACCACTTGCCGAGGGCGCCCCAGGTTACCGCGCCGGCGGCGGCGGTGCGGCCGTGCCAGCCCTGTTCCAGCGCGACGGTTTTGCCGCGTCCGGTGATCTTGAATGCGAGTTTCAGCGCATTTTCGTTGGCCTCGGCGCCGCTGTTGATCCAAAAGACGGTGTCCAACCCGAGTCCCACGAATTTCGCCAGGCGCGCTGCCGCCCGCTCGCGCACCACCACGTGCACGGCATTGGTCTGAAAGGCCATCTGGCGCGCCTGGGCGGACAGAGCGGCCAGCCACCGCGGATGGCCATAACCCAAGCCGGCAACCGCGTGGCCGCCGTAAAAATCCAGGATCTTGCGGCCGTCGCGCGCATGCAGCCACACACCGTCGCCGTGCGCGACTTCGATCGGATACTGCGCGAACACCTGCGCGAGATGACTCTTCATCGATTGCGGCCCTTAAGCGTTGTCCACAAGGATCACGTCCAACCCGGAGCGGGGGACTCGAGCCCCGCGCTCTCATCGAAACCCAACAGGCGGTTCATCCATTGCACGCCGCCGCCCGCCGCACCCTTGTTCAAATTGTCGAGCACCGACATGACGGCAATCGAAGTGCCATTGGTGACCGCGCTCAAATTCGCGTAATTGCTGGTCGCGACGTCCTTGACCCGCGGTGCCGTGCCGATCACCCGCACGAAGGGACAGTCCTTGTAGTAGGCCGCCAGCGCCTCCAAAGCCTGGGCGCTGCCGGTCGGCCGCTTGAGGCTGGCCTGGACGGTGACGTGGATGCCGCGCGCGAACGGCCCGGAATGCGGGACGAAGTTGAATTCCGCCTCGATCCCGGTCGCTAGCTTCGCGCAGGCCGTGATTTCAGGCACATGCCGATGACTCAAGGCGCCGTAGCTGTATAGATCGCTGTGGCGCTGCGGATGGTGGGTGCCTTCGCTCGGGCGCCTGCCGGACCCGGTGCTGCCGGTGATGCCCGTGACGA
>Ga0307516_10003297_pt1 | contig 20885 bp, 26 predicted proteins | sample 19_EM_MG_FD_203310 | JGI IMG/M metagenome (GOLD analysis project Ga0307516, IMG submission 203310) | Populus trichocarpa ectomycorrhiza microbial communities from riparian zone in the Pacific Northwest, United States - 19_EM | ecosystem: Host-associated > Plants > Roots > Unclassified | place...
ACCCACCCCCCCCCCCCCCCCCCCCCCCCCTCCCCCCCCACCCCCCCCCCCCCCCCCCTCCCACCACCCCCCCCCCCCCCCCCCCCCCCCCGGCCCATTCCCCAGAGGCACCGCGCTTACGGACTGCGAACTCTCCCCAAACCCGTACGGCAGATAGTATTCGTCGTGTCTAACGTACCCGCCGTCCTCTCCGCCTTTAGAAACCTCCACCACCACCCTCCTTTCACCACAGCCAACCCCATAGACGCCCCGCTCCTCTCCCCTCCCACGGTTGCCGCTGCCTTTCGCTCCCCCCGTCCAACTCGGTCGCTTTCCAGACGTTCCAAATCCTCTCTCTCTTGCTGCATGCTCGCCCGGCAACCCCGAGTAATCTCTTGACTCGCCATCCATTCTTACGGCTCGCCCCCCCCCCTCCACATAGATCGGATTGAACCGTGCGGCAATAGGTTCACCTGGTCGCCAATCGGGGCTGGAGCTCGGCCGACTGGCAGCTGGGGGCGTCAATTGGTATCGAATAAGCTGAGAGCCGTATCGGAGGCGAATAGAGTACGCACACCAAGCAGCTGGGGGATCGGATCACGGCTACCTAGGACGAAGACGGGCTCGGGGCCTCGGATTGTAGACAGTACTTTCTCGCATAACTCTCCCACACACATCCATTACACCATCCTAGGAGTTGGATAGAACCAGGCATGGATCCAACAGCGTTTCGCGTTGTCTATGTTGATCGTCATGCGAGTTGCGACCGAGTCGTCCGTCGGGATGCGACGGGACTGAATGGGGTTGGCCGGGAACTTGGCACGGTCGAGGAAAATGCACAACGTCTCCTGTCGGCATTCTCTTCCGGTATGTACTTTCCTCCGTTAATTTCCACTACTCCCCCTCCTTTAAATTGGCCTTGATGTGCAAGTAACCGAATCATGTGCTGACGCATAACGTGCCTTTAGTATTTATCTGTAATTCGGCGCAGAGTTGCATAACAACTTTGTCGGATGGAAACGATGACAACGACCCAATACTGCTCGTCGTCGAAGTCCCCATGGAGCCCCACCCGGACGAGGAGAATAGCATTCACGGGGGACGGCACGATTCCGGTATTGCGACTGGACCAACCGATATGATGCTGGGACTTCCTCTGCTGAAGTATGTCTGTTCGGAGATCAAGAGCATGCGGCTGCCGAGCTCAATAGTACCCGTCGCACTCCTGACGCACGGCGACCGTGGTCCGGCAGTACTGCGGGCGGAGCTCGAGGACGATCCTGGGGCTGCTCGGGGATTGAAATGCATCGATGATGGTGCTTGGGAGGCTTTCGAGCATCCCCTTTGTAGGGAAAGTGTCCGGGCGATGCACATGCACTGCTATCGCGCCCAGAAAACCGTACCCAAGACGAGAAGACGGTCGTGGGTTGGTATAGATCAACCCAAGGCTGACAATTACTCGTATCTGCGAGAAAAGATGTGCGAACAACTTATTCCGAAAAATGCTGTTCGAGTTCTGACGGAAAGATTTACAGGGTTCGCGAATTAATGACCGAAATCTGTTGGCCTAAGAAGCTGAACGACCCATCAAACGTAGGGTAGGCTTTCCCTCGTCCGTAAATCCCGACTTGGGTCACTCACTATGGGCAGGCGAGTTAGGATATCAGTCTCACGAGCCAAAGAGGTGGAGGAAGCGGTTGGGCGATGGGATTTCTCGGCCCACGAATTCACGGATGAAGAACTCGTACACTGCGCTCAAACCATGTTTCAGCACGCTTTTACGATGCCCGAGGTGGCCGACTTCGTTGTCCCGCCAGGTAAAAATCAACCTTCGCACATGTCGCCAGACAGATCGAGCGCTCACTGACCATGTGCGGTAACAGATCGCATGGTGGACTTCCTACTTGCATGCAGGGGAACTTACAACAACGAAGTTCCTTACCACAACTTCCGGCACGTTGTGGACGTACTGCAGGCGGTGTTCTTCTTCATGTTGCAGCTCGGAGCCCTGCCACACTATCGACACCATCGGATGGACGCGCCTACCGTAGCATCCACAGAAAAGTCGCTTTCGCACATCATCACTCCTTTGGATGCTCTCACTTTGTTGATAGTTGCCATTGGCCACGATGTCGGCCACCCCGGAGTGAACAATGCGTTCCTGGTCACGCTGAAGGCCCCGCTTGCGCAGCTATATAACGACAGATCGGTTCTCGAGTCGTTCCACTGTGCGGCGTTCTCACAAGTGCTGCGGAAGCATTGGCCGAAGGCCCTGGATCAACGCAAGATGATCATTGACATGATCCTGGCAACAGACATGGGTCTGCACTTCGATTTCATGGGAAAGCTCGAAAAGCTGAAAAAGAAGTACGATAAGGAAGGTGGACCCGGCGTGTGGGAGGAAAAGGCAGCCAACGACCATCGGATCCTGCTGTGCGCACTGATCATCAAGTGTGCTGACATCAGCAATGTGGTAAGTCTCGAGCCATCTACGCATAAAAAATCAACTGGCGCTGACGTTTTCTAGGCCCGGAAGTACAAGTGTTCCGCCACATGGGCTACCATCTTGATCGAGGAATTCGGCCGGCAAGCAAAAATGGAGGAGGACCTCAAAATTCCATCTTCCCTTGTCGCCCCGCCGATAACCGGGTCTATCGTTGCAATTGCCAAGTCTCAGATTGGGTTCATGAGTTTGTTTGCGATACCACTGTTCCAAAATCTCAGCACGATCCTGCCGGAGATGAAGTTTAGTGTCAGGGAGCTGGTATCGAATAAGGACGAATGGGGCAGACAGGTCGAAGAGCACTCTTCTCCGAATGCCAAACAGCGAGAGAAGCCGGCGTCGTCCTCACTCACGGTGCCGCCTTCGCGCCCCCAGTCCACCCACGAACATGAGCAGCACCATGCGCCCAACCGCCACAACCTCCCCCCTGTCCTGGGCACGGCATTGATGGAGGCTGATATCCCGAATTCGGACAACGAGTTATCTGTCTCGGGTTCCGATGTTCGGTCCGGGGTCGCAACCCCGCGGCTCAACGATATCACAGTGCAACGGCACCCCGGAAACGGTAATGCCGCTGCTGTAACCGTTGTTGTTACGCATCCCAAGACACAAACTAACGGATATGGGCCGGTTTCCGAGAAGAGGCCGACCTATCAGCACTCGACCGAACACTTGAGAGCTGTCTCTCCGAGTGATGCATCGTCATCTCCGGATCGACCCAGATCGTCGCCTCCAGATCTCGGGGATCGCAGCGATCAATCGTTGTCGAAGGGTTGCTGTGGCAACACGGCCATCATTCCTGGTAGGACCATAGAGCGCAGGTCATCGAGGTTCTTCAAGGTGGTCAAGCTCTGGAAGCCGTGGCGAAAGGAACCTGGTGACAGGTGACTATATGGTCGGTACGACAATACACCGGAAGTGGTCGACAATACCACCGCTTCCAACAGCACGAATTTACCATCACCTACGTTGAAGGAGAAACCGCTCGTTACCGATCTGATGATAGTCGACCAAATGCATGACACAGTCGTTCGGCCAAAGACAAGTGCAGATAATACCGCGCGGGCAACTGTTGCGGCAGTTGCCCGATTAAGTCGGATTAAGAAAATGAAAAGTTTGCACTGTTTTTAGCCGGCGGTGTTGTGCCGTTTCTATGGTCTCTCCTTCCGCTCCTTTCCGTTCCTTCTCTTTGCATGGGTGTGCATCGTTTCCTTGCGAGTGTCATTTGGTGGCGGCAGATTTGGGGATGGCTGGGTCGGCGGGGAGTGGGAGTGTTGGTTGCGTGCGGCTATTATTTCTTTATTGGGATTCCTTGCTGTGTCTGGTTCATTCCGCTTTCTGGAATCACGGCGTTTGTGGGTCTGCGCGTGTTTGGCTTCATTTTTTTTTTTCACTTTCTGGCTATTTTGCGGCTTCCCTTTTGCCCCTTTCTTTTTTTTCCCCGCCCTCATTGGTTTTCGCCGTGGGCCCGGGGCTGTGGGGATGGTACATACCTTCTGTCGGAATTGGGATTTCTTTTCTGGGGGCTCTCTGGGGGGTATTTTTGCCAGGTATCGAGTTTCGGACGGGGGCCGGGGGAGGGAGGAGGTTGTTCGATGGGGAGCATATTCGGGAGGTCTATACCTTACATTCTTCTTTTTTTTTCTTCCGTTTTTTTTATACTTCCGTGTTTGTGTGGATTGTACAATAAGTATACCGATGAGAGATTTTTTTTTTCTTCTTTTCTTTATATTTATTTCTTCGTGTATGTTATACCTTTTTTTCTTTTTTCTTTCTCCTTTTCTTTCTGATCATATGGAAGCTTTTTTTTTCTTCTATTTTTTTTTTCTTGGCGCGCATATAGAGGATTATGGGTTGAGGGCAGTGCGATGGCTGGTAGGGACGGAGGATTTACAGGCGAAATCTACCGTGAATATTTTTTATTTTTTTATTTGGATACAGACGTTCACAGATGATCATTCGTCAAAATCCGTGCTACTGGCCAATGCCCCACACGCACGGGATTGGGTGCCGGCTACAGTCCTTCCACCTTAGCTAGCCCCCCAACTTCCCTGGGCCCAAGCCGGTAGCGAGTTTGGGATACACCGCCGCCGCCGCCGCCGCCACGACCGCCAACAGCGCCGCCGCGAGCATCACGACCCCGCCCTTCGTCCTCGTCCCGCCACCGCTGTATGCAACGTCCCAGTCGCTCCACCGGACGAACAGACAGCTGTACGTAAAGTGCGCCTGGCTCCAGGGATACGTCATCGCGTTCCAGCCCGTAGTCCTGTCCGTGTACCAGCTGCGGCAGCCGCCGGTGCCGAAGACGGTCTTGGCCAGCGCGGCCTGGATGCGCTGGACGTAGGCGCGTTCGGCGCTGGCCTTGGCTTCGACTCGGGACGCCGTGCCCGCCAGGACCGGTGCGCATACTCGCAGGGCGTAGTTTGCTGTACTGTTTTTTTTTAAAATAAAATAAAATAAATAAATAAATATTTTAGCCGTGGACTAGACGGACGGGAGAGGGGGGGGGAGGCACTTCTCGCTCGCCATGATGCAGCTGGTGTGGCCGGTCCCCGTGTTGGGGCCGAGCACCATGAAGAAATTGGGGAAGCCAGACATGGCGCAGCAGTTGTACGCGCCCACGCCGCCGAGCGTCGCCCAGTGCGCGTGGACGGACTCTCCGTCGCGGCCGCGGAGGTCGATGGCGCCCATGTACGCGCTGGCGACGAAGCCGGTGGCGTAGACGATGACGTCCGCCGGATGGAGCTCGCCGGCCGCCGTGCGGACGCCGTCGGGCGTGATCTCGACGATCGGCGCGTCCGTGAGCGTCACGTTCGGCCGGTGCAGCGACGAGAGGTATCCCCACGACGGGTCGCTGATGCGGCGCTTGCAGCTGATCTCGAAGTCCGGGATCAGGAGGGAGTGGTATTCCGCGGGCGCCATGCGGCGCATGTGCGACGAGACCCGCGCCATGTCGCGTCTGCGGAACGCGGCGGACCAGCGGCCGGAGCCCTGCAGACGGTAGCCCCACTCCGCGAGGAGGAAGATGGTGAAGCGGTGCAGGTGCTGCGCCAGCGGGATGTGTCTCAGCGCCCACCGGACCCGCGGCGTGTACTCGACGTGCGGCGCGGGTTGGATCCAGTGCTTGCTGCGGACGAATTGCGCTACGTGGCTGGCTTTGGGCGCGATCGCGGGGAGGATCTGCGCGGCCGTGCCTGCGTCGAGGGCGTCATTAAGTATCTATGTATCTAGATAGATATACAGCCCGCTTCCTCCCTCCCCTCGCAGCGAAGCGCCGGCAATGGGAGGCTCAAAGAAAAACAAGAAGAAAAAAACTCACATCCATTCCCGACCAGCGCCACGCGCTTGCCCTCCAGCTGCACATCGCGCTTCCACCGCGCGGAATGCACCTGCTCGCCCGCGAACGTTTCCCGCCCCTTGATGTCCGGCACGTTGGGGTCGGTGAGCAGCCCGACCGCCGAGACCAGGATCTTGCATTCGTGCACGTACTCCTCGCCGGTATCGAGACTCCGGAGGTGGACGCGCCAGCGGTCCCGCGAGCCGTCCCACTCGGCGGCGTAGACGGCGGTGCGGAACGTGGTCTTGGCCGGGATGCCGTAGTCCGCGGCGACCCTGAGCAAGTACTCCTTGATCTCGTCCGCCGACGGGTGGAGCGCCGTCCACTCCGGGTTCTGCGCGAACGAGAAGCTGTACAGCGCCGTGGGTACGTCGCAGGCCGCGCCTGCCACGGCGTCAACGTCAACGTCTCCCCGGTTCCCTCGCGCTGCGGAAAGAAAAAAACTCACCGGGATACGTATTCGCGTGCCACGTGCCGCCCAGCTGCGTGTCGCGCTCGTAGAACGCGATGTCGTCGAGGCCGTAGGATATCTTGAGGCGCGCACCGAGAGCGATCGCTGAGATTCCCGCGCCGATGCACACCACGGTCGACGTCCTCCTCGGCGAGGGCTTCGATGGGGCGTCGCACATTTGGGCGGCGATACGAACCGGCGGGGATAATGGTTATTTGGAGAGCAACCCAGCCAGACCCCCAGCGGATCGAGAGCCCAAGTTAGAGTGAAGTAGAGTGAAGTAGAGTGAAGTAGAGTGAAGTAGAGTGAAGTAGAGTGGAGTAGAGTGAAGTAGAGTGCGTATGTATGTGGGAGATTGGTAAGCTTGTGCTGCGGACCGCGTGAATCTCTTGATCTGGCGGGACGAACCGTGGTTTTATCTAGATATCTGCTTAGAGTTGTGCGTAGTCAACTAACTAACCCTTTTTTGCCAGGCACCGGGAGATCATGCCACTCTGCTGTACCGAGTCGTTGTGCATGAAATCTAGATATGTATATATCACACTGGTGCCGCACGCGATTAATAATGTAAGTTAAGAAGAGATACTAGATACCAGTATAACGTGTCCGTTCCACTGCCAAGGGGCTGGGTTATGTCGCTTTTTTTTCTTTTCTTTTCTCCCGAGCTGTTTTTCTGTGCTGCTTGTCCCATAGCTGAAGCCGGAAAGCAAGGTCCGCTGCCACTACATACCTCACCCGCGAATTCACCCCGATCAGGCCAGCATCTCACCGTATGTCACTCGCGTCGACGAATCCACCAGATATCAGAAGCCCCCCCTAGGGTTTCTGCATTCGAGAGAAAACAAAAACAAAATACACACATAGGTGTTGTATACCGGATCTAGATAGCATGGGGATGATGTCCTCCGTCCAGCGCAGTCGAGAGCGCGGTTAAGTGCGGAGGTCTGCTCCTCCGCGAGCCAGGGAAGAAGAATCTCGGGACGGAAGTGGCGGGTTGGAAAATGCTTGGGCTGCTCGTCAATAGGTACGCCCAGGTGGCACCTTGCTCTGCTTGGACCACGAGAGAAGCGTAGAAAGCCTCGAGTTGTCTGCTCCGGATGAACACAGGTGACAGTCACAGCAGACCAGCGAGCCCGCTAGAAGCTCCACCTTTCGCGACGATATTCCACCCACTGCATTAGCCGGTAGTTAGCGACGAGTGGGGACGAATCTGGGGGACTGGATGCGGCCCTGCCGCTATGTATATGTCCGAGAGCATGTCGTTGCAGAGGTGGTTTCCAAGGCTTGTGATATGGCTCCATACTGGCGTGCTGGGTGGCCCCGTGCGGATGCTGATCGCTGGACTGGCGTAGAGTCCGACGCCGACAGCTCCTACAGCTGTAGCCGTGGTGTGGATATTGGAGGCTCTGTGGGGAACATTCGGCTGACGATGGAGGCGGATACGTGATGATGTCACGGATAACTGCATATAGCGGACACTGGATCGGGGTATTTATCGTCATATGGAGAGCAAAGTGGACGGCAGCATAGAGTACACAGCGTACAGCACAATGGAGCCCCCCCTCCCCCTCCCCTAGAACATAGAAATCACAGCCTCGAAGTCTCGGAGCACCTCGCCCGGATCCACTCGACAACGTCATTCGCGAACATAGCCCTATCTTCCTCGGGTTCGGCATGCAACTTGTGATACCACCCGTCGTACGCCTTGAACGTCTTATCCTTGACCTCCAGCATGTCGACGAACTTTCTGCTCGCCTCGCAATCCGTAACCTTATCGCCGGTGCCATGCGCGACGAGCACGGGCAGGTTCTCGGGGAACCGCTTGACGACGCTCTTGTCCCTCAGTCCCTTCCCGCGATCCAGCATCTCGGCGATGCCTAGGAGCGTGCCGGTGTCGTGGCACAGCTGGTCGTTGGCGAAGACCCTGCAGGCCTCGGCGTCCCTGCTCATGGCCGTGGCATTGAGCCGGTTGAGCATCTGGTAGCCCGGAAAGATGCGGGCGGCGAGCTTCCCCGCTGCGAGCATGAACACCGACGGCCGCGACTCGGCCGCGAAGTCGATCATGGGGCTCCACGCGACCACGCCGGCGAGCTTGTCGCGGTGGGCGCCCGAGTGCGCGTACGCGAGGCCCGTGCCGCCGCCCATCGAGTGCGAGACCAGGAAGAGCGGCAGTCCCGGGTGCGCCGAGAGCCGCAGCAGTAGCAGCTCGTCAATGTCCGCGAACAGCTGCCGCGTGTCGCCAGATACCCCCCATTGCGCCTTGTTGGAGCCGCAGCTACGTCCCCACCCGCGCTGGTCGAAGGAGAAGAACTCGATCCCCGCGAGAGCGAGAGTCGGCGGGAACGAGAAGTAGGCGTTACAGTGGTCCGAGAAGCCGTGCAGGAAGAAGGCCTGCGCGATGGGCGGTGTCGGAGACTGCAAATGACGGGTCAGCAAGGAAAGTTACGCTCGGCTCGGCTATGTAGCTATGGCAGTTGCTACACACCTTCCACGTCTTGGTGTACACTTCAACGCCGTCGCTGAGCTTGAAGGTGGATTCTTCGGTCGTGATGGCCATTCTTTCTTTTCCGTAGCGTCGTGTATGTTGCGAAGGACAGAGAGAGTGTGTGTGTGTGGCCGGCATGTAGCTGTGTTTAACTATGTATGCCTGTGCCAACAGCATGTGCTTTTCGGCGAACCCGTCGGCGGTTAGCGGACGGCATTCGCCCAAACAAATCCTGCGCCGTGCTGACGGCAAACGGGATTTCGCACTGCCCTCGAGTATTGGCTAGCAAAGAACTCGTGGGAGCCAATAAGGCCCATTGATGTAGGTAGATATATGTAGCACAGAGTACTATTAAAGACAGCAGAAGACGGAAGCATTATGAAGTATGCCCGCTACCTATCTACATAAAAAGAAAACCGCTCTACGCAGACTGTGAGCTCGAAAAGAGAGAAAGAAAGAACCATCACCGTCCCCCCATGAACGGGAGAAAGACTTTTAGACTTCTCTCTCCCCCTCCTCAGTCTCGGCCTCCTCCTCCTCCGTCTCCGTATCGTCGTGGACCGGCACACTGGGCTGCGTTGGCGTCGTAGGAGCGGATTGGGTGAGGATGCCGTAGTTGGAGGCGACCTCGGCTTCCTCCTCTCTATCCAGCTGGAGCAAGTAACTCTCCCAGAGCTCAATAAGCTCCTTCTGAGCCTCGACGGCGCTCTCGAGGAAGGTTTCGACACCGCTTTTGAAGTCTTCCACTTTCTCGCGTTCGAAGCGGTCGAGTTCCTGGCGCATGAGACGCCCCATGTCCTCGAACAGCACGCGGGCCTGGTGGAGTTTCCGCTCGGAGTCCGCCACCTCGGCACTGAGCTGCGTGAGACGGTCCTGCTGTGTTTTCCCCTGACGCTGCAGCTTCTCGAATGTGGTACGGCGCTTGACGAGCTCGGTCTCGGCGGCGTGGCATGAGTGATACGCTTTCTGGCGCTGCTGGAAGGCGAGCTTGATCGAGCCGATGATTCGTATGTACTCATCGACAGTGATACCAATGGTAAGGACGTCCTGTGCGGCTTGCCGCTCGTGCAGCTCCTTGATGCGGATTTGAAGCTCGGAGAGGTTTTCGAGAGGAGAAGAGAGGGATTTAGAGAGTTCGACCGTGGAGAGCGCGTGCAGCGAGGAACTGAAGTCGTTGGCTGCTTCGGCGAGGTCGCGACGCTGCTTCACCACTCCATCGATAGCCTTGAGAAGGTTCTTGAGCTGCGTCTCGAGGGCGTCGAGATACTGGCGGCGGTCATGGAACCACTGTATGCGATGTCAGAGCAGAGCCCCAGAAACTAGAGCAAGAAACGGCAGCCATACATCGTCAGTCTCGATGAATTTGGAGGATGATATTCCACCACCAAAGCCCAGGAATCCCTTGCTTTCCGCAGGGAGCGGAGACTGCTTCTCGCGATTCTTGATATCCTGGCTCAACGATTCCGACTCTAGGAAGAGTTTGAGGTCTCCATCGTGCAGCAAGATCGGATGTTGGCAGATCCTGTTCACCATACGCTCCAATGCCGCTCTGCGCGACTCGACAAAGTTCTCATCGAACCGGCCGACAGCCTGCTTTTCCGGAGGCGGAGGAACAACAACACCGGGGTTGTTGGTATTCAAAACCTTGTAAAGCCACAGGAAATCGCTGTATCTACGAGTAACCGAGAACTCAGGAACCCTGAAAGCCTTGGAGGTAGTCTGCACAAGTTAGCCACATATTCCAAACTGTCACCGCTATCTTCGTCGTAGCCACACCTTTGTCCGGACATTGTACACGGTGTGCGCACTGGTAAGATCTCCCACTTTGTGAGGATCGCCGACGATTATCTCAAACAGCGGCTTAGCAGCGGCAGGCTGCCCCTCAGCACCGCCCCCGCCGCTGGATTGTCCCCGCGTCTCATTCTCCTCATCGTCAAATCCGATACCGTCCAGAACATCCCTCATTTTCGGCCTAGCAGCCGCCGGTGCAGCCGAAACGGTGCTGCCCCTCCCCACGGCGAGCGGCGACGCTTCTTTTATCGGGGGTTGTGGCGGAACGTCCTGAGTGGTCGCCTGCAGCAGCGGAGTAGCAGACTCGGGCGATGCGTCACCCAGGGGGCCGAGCGGTCCCTGGTCGTCGGAGATGATCTCGGCGCGGACGACCTGGCGGCCAGGACGACGCGGGGTCCGCCGGGTTTTCGGGGCCGGGGGTGGGTTCGAAGTCGGCTCCTCCCCTTCTCCTTCCCGCCCAGCCAAGGCTTCGGCTGCGGCTGCGGCGTGCGGCTCCTCGTGCTCGGATCTGAAGCCGTTCTCGTGGTCGGTGGGCAGGGCGATGGGAGGTGTGCTCGCGGACCGCTCGTCGCCCCACGGCGAGCCACCTTCGGCGTCCAGATCGTTCAAGGAGGGGAGCGTTGGTGGGGTTCCGCCTGAGGTCATTATGTTGCAGGGTGGGGGGGAGTAGACGCGCAGGGAACCGGTGATGTGTAGTGGCGGGTTGCAACGAGATGCTCTGTAAAATGGATGATTGATTGGTGCTCAACCTGCTGTGCTGCGGGACGTTGATTGACCGCTCGCTTGGCACCCCACCACAAGCTCTAACTAGTTGCCCCGGGACGTATGACCTAAGCTTCCGAACTTGGGCTTTTCGAGCTTTTCCTCATGGGATACGATGACCGTAGCTCGCTACGTAAGTAGTTAAATAACGAAAAAAAGGTCTCTGACGCGCTTAACCATCAAGGATGACAAAAAAAAAACCACAGTTCAAAACTCAATATTTCGCTCCCATTTTTCAGTCCAGCACATCCTGAACACTGTCGAGACCAAAAAAAAAAAAATGAACATTGCGCCAAAAAAAAAACACAAAAAACGACCGTTGAACGTGTAGAGTACCAGACCCAAAAAATCTTACACCTTGCCCTCAGCAGCAAGCATCTCCTCAAGAGCAGCCCTGACGAGCTCGGAGTCCGCCCTCTCGATCACTCTGACCCTCTTCTCCCTCTGCTCGAGTCCGATGAATTCCTCCGGCCGGACCGTGGTATCAAAGTCGTAGCTAGTCTCCTCCTTCAGTGCCAAGTCCACTGCATGGTTGAACTTTGCCGGGTGAGCAGTGGAGAGCGAGACGAAGTGAACGTCCTTCTCACCCGCCTGCTTCGCCTTCTCCACCAGACGCATAGCGGCTGCTACACCGATAGCGCTGTGAGGGTCGAGCACGTAGGGAGCCGATGGGGGCGTGGTGTAGACGTGTTTGATGGTCTCGACGGTTTGCTGGTCCGAGACCCGCTCGGATGCAAAGTCCTTCCTGGTGGTGGCGAGAACGTCGTCGGGAACGACGGTGGTGCCCACGGTCTTGAGGCTGGCCATCCACTGCAGCACCGTCTTGCCGGCGATTTCCTTCTGCTGCTTGGTCGGTTCGCCGTTGCTCTGGGGGACTCCGGCGATGGACTCGAGCGCAAGGTACCAGAGGAGACGCTCGAAGTTCGAGGAAACGAGGATGTCCATGGCAGGTGCGAGGGTTGCCTTGACGCCGCCGGGAGGCGCCTTCGCGCCGTCGGCCTCGGATGGCGAAAGAGGGTGCTTCTCGTAGCGGCCGCTTTTGACGAAGCGGTCGAGAATGTCGTTCTCGTTGGTAGCGATGACGAGCTGGTCGATGGGCAATCCCATGCGCTTCGCGAAGTATCCAGCAAGGATGTCACCGAAGTTTCCGGTCGGCACGACGAATCTGATCTTCGGGGTTTGGCCCTCGGGCAGCTTTCTCGCCAGGGCGAAGTACGACGAGAAGTAGTAGACGATCTGCGCCAGGATTCTCGCCCAGTTGATGGAGTTGACCGCACCAAGGTTGTGCGTCTTGCTCAGCACCGGGTGCGAAAACAGCGTCTTGACGATGTCCTGGCAATCGTCGAATGTTCCCTCCACCGACAGATTGTGCACGTTGTCGTCGAGCACCGTGGTCATCTGTGCCTCCTGGATCGGGGACACCTTGCCACGAGGGTGCAGGATGAACACGCTGACGTCTTTCTTTCCGCGCAGCCCGTAGATGGCCGCCGAACCGGTGTCTCCGCTTGTCGCGCCGATGACGGTCAATGCATGGCGCTTTCCTCCCTCCGTGCCCTGCTGCGCGTTCTTGCGCACCAGAAAGTACTCGAAAAGGTTGCCTACAAACTGCAGCGCCACGTCTTTGAACGCGAAGGTAGGGCCATGGAACAGCTCGAGGACGTGCAGGTTGTCTTCGGGGACAAGGTCGACGACGGGGGCAATCTCGGGGTGGCGGAACGTCGAGTACGAGCGCTCGACCAGCTCCTTGAGGTCGGCGGCGGGGATCTCGTCCGGAGAGATGTACAGCGACAGGACCTCGTAGGCGAGGTCCTGGAATCGGAGATTGCACCAGCGCGAAGCCCAGTCCTGGGGCAGCGACGGAACGGCCTCGGGAATGAACAGACCTCCATCGGCGGCGAGACCCTTGAGCACGGCTTCTTCAAACGAGAACTGTTTCGCAACAAAGTTAGGCACTGAGCAACAGCACGCATGCAGGGTCTGAAGGCCACTCACACCGTAGGAACCCCCGCGGGAGCTCAGATATCGTTGCGAGGGAGTAGGCGCAGCCATTGTAGGGGATCGCTGGACGTTGATGAGGCGAAATGACGGGAGCGGACGAGAAGATAACGAATCCGGAGGGACGGTGCGGGGGAGGGGTGATAATCGAAGTCGCAGCTGAGGACCAGGAAAAAGCCAAGCTATGCAACTAAACGATGCGCCTATCAGCTCGTGGGGCGGATGACTGGCTATGGAAACGCCTCGCAGATGGGATACTTGTGTGTACTTACTACCGAATATCATGGCCCTTTTACTTGTAGTTACTGTCGCAACTGCATCCGGAAACATTCTTCATTGCGCCCACGAGGCTACACGATCTGCACAATTTGGTAGATGGTTTACATGTTTTTCCGCCCTTTTTATCCGCAAGAGCTACATGTACATTTCTATGTTACAGCCATCCCAAACTCCGGTCTCTACTGGGAAACCAGCATATTTTTGACAACGTTGAAATAAGAGAGTCCCGCAACCTCTTCGATCTCCTCCTTGGTCAACCACATGAAGTCTTCGAGACCGTGCTTGTTCGCGGCCAGATCGGCCTGTCCGGCCATGATCCGAGCCTTCATGAAGAACACCTTCTTTCCGATAAAGTCCCCATCCTCGTTATAATCTCCAGGGTACCTGTAGATGTTGTGTCCTATCGGCACGTTGCCGACGAACCAGGTGTTCATGTTCACTCCCGCCGCTTCCGCCAGAGTTCTTTCCGCCGCCTGATCGCCCCCCCCGCCCTTCGTGTTAGCCCCTAACACCTTGCAATGCCGCGCAGATTTCCCCCGAGAAGGATGACCCACCTCCTTCAAGTTCTCTCGGCCGACAAGCGGACACTGCGGGAACCTCCACACATGTTTGTCCCTTCCCTTCTTCTTCACGAGCAAGTAAAGAGTCCTCGTCATCGCGCGGTCGAGGCTCCTACGGTTGCCCTCCTCGTCCGCTTTACTCCTCCTGGGCAGGGGAATCCCGAACTTCTGGACGCCGTCGCCGGTGGCGTCCTCGCCGGACACAGTGGTAGCGGCGAGCCGATGGAACCCGTTGTCGGGGGACATGTGGCTGTTGTCGCCGACCAGGAGCTCGTCCGCCCACGCGCGTTTGCCGAATCCCGTGTACACGTCCCCGAGCGCCCTCTGCTTCCGCTTCCACTCCAGGTCGGCGGGCATGCCCTTTTTGAAGTAGAAGTATCGCGTCAGCGGCAGCGCCAGCCGCTGGTTCAGCCGCCGCTGGTAAAAGTAGAACGACTCCTCGAACGGCGTCAGGTCCGGCGTCAGCATCGGCGGCCGGGAAAGGACAACCGCCGACGCGGTGCGGTAGCGACGTACAGCTGCGGTGGTGGTGGGAGCGGTGGTGGGAGCGGCGGCGGCGGTGGTATTGGTGTTGGTGGTGTTGGTGGCATCTGGGCTGAATTGAACGGGCGCCTCCGGCGTGGTGGGGGTTTCGGCGGTGGTGGAGTATGCACGAGGTGCTGCTGGCCGGTGCTGCTCTATGAGGGGGTGTCAATTGGCTTTTGCCTGTGGGACCAAAGGGCGGGCGCGTACTCAGCAGCATGCCCAAAGGCTGCCGCGCAGATCGGAGACCAGCGCTCATGACTGTTGCGAGGTTGACCGACGACACGAAACGGTGGTGCACTGCAGGTGGTGAAGCTGGAGAAAAAGTTCGGAATGAGCCGCCCACCCCGCCAAGGGGCTAACTATCATCGGCTATCAATCGCAATTCGCCGCGATTATCTTTTGAGACTGAGAACTACTCCAGTTATAGTACTCTACGGATGTAATGTGATAAATATGGAAACATGAATGTCTCTAAACATTTCATTGTCTACGCCTCTCTCCAAAAAGCAAGACAGCTTTTGGCCGACCGGTCCCCAAGAACAAGTACATATACAATCATCACCGCAAGACCGCTTTCTTGTCCCGACTGATCACCGCCCCGACCTCAAGAACTCCGCAACACCCAAGCAGAACCCTACTCGCGATCCGAGTCTGTTCTGCTCTGCCTTCAGCACTGTCTGCCACGCATCCAACGCTTCTCGCAGCCTGATAACTCCACCCAGGGCAACAACTTCACCGTGACACTTGACAAAGACATTCATCCACGTATTCACCAGCTCAAAGTCTTTCCGCGTCCTCAGCCGCAGGGTCAGCGCGTTTACAAACTCTGCCATCTCGTCGTCCCGCAAACTTCGGATCTCCAGATCCGCAGACGATGGTGGGAGGGTCTTGAGGTGGTCCAGCAGCTTGGGCTGATCTCCGGAGCGCAGGATCTTTGTGAACTGCGATTCACCGGTGCTCACATTGGGATCAACACGCATGATCCTATCCCGGTCCGCTGCGAGAGCGGCTGCGTCCTCGGCCGCCTTTTGCGCGGCAGAGGCGGAAGCGAGAGTGAGGTTTTCGGTCATCGTGCTGGGTGTACCCTTTCCGAGTGAAGGAAGGAAGAAGGGAGCCTTCTCAGGGGCTTTCGGGGCCTCCTTGGGTTTGTTACGTTGCTTTAATGACAGAATCAGCAAGGAGATGCGGTCAGAGGCATAGGGGGTTACGCACTCGGATCACGTCAAGGTTGAGGAGGGTTTGCCATCGTGTCCGGGGCACCAAAGACATGGTGAGCAAGTCCTTACTCAGCTGGTCGACAGTGTTGTAAACACCAGTCTCAACGTCATCCTCGGTGTCCAAATTGAGGGCTGCGTGCACCAAGGTGGTGCCGCCTTCTCCCGAGATCGTAGGCATTGCGAGGTCGACGATCTCCGTATCCTCGATATGGCGTGTCGGAACATGGCGGAAAAGCGTCCGATTCGTCCTGCAGATCAGTCAGCATTGGCCGGGTGTTGAGAGGCGAAGTGCCATACCAGAGACTGATGCTAACACTTCCCACATGAGCCGTCGCCAGGAATTCTCCGGACCCAGCAAATGCCAATGCGGTAACAATGTTGCTGGTTCTTATGCCATCAATAAGGTGGCCAGTCGGCAGATCCCAAACCCTGATGGCACTATCCATAGAAGCAGCTACGATCCACCGCCCATCGTTGGAGAAGCAGAGGTCACTAATCTTGCCTTCGCAACCCCAGAGCTCTCGCACAACCTTTTTGGTCTCGACGTCGACGACGCGAATGCAGGTATCATCGCAAGAAACCGCCAACAACTCGGAAGGCCGGTGGAACTTCATCATATTGGGTATCTTTGTGGTGTTTTCCCAGTTGAACTCGTGGATCAGGATTCCCGTCGTAAACTCCCAGAACTTAATCTTCCCATCCAGGCCGGAAGAGATGACCACTCTGTTCAGAGAATCGGTCACGATTCCCGTGACCGCTTTGGTGTGTTTCCCCCTTCCGATCATGTTCAGCTTTCCGATAGCCTCACCCTTTTTCACCTGCTTGGCCTGCGCCGGGGTAAGCGGCTCTGGAAACCGTCTGCGCTGCATTCCGCTCTGAAGATTGAACATTGTAATCCCACCCTTGGACGACCCGATTATCGCAAACGTGCCGCAAGTAGTAATGGCGACCGACTTGACCTCGCTTCCATCGTGGGTGGCCAGTTGCCACCGTCCAATCTTCTTGTTCTGGAAACTCCAAACGCGGGCTGCACGCTCGTCCTTGTGAGCGGTCACGATGCCTTCCCACTCTCTTCCAGCCGTGCCAGCCCCATCGTCGCCTGCACATGTGGCGATGGCGGTGATCGGCCCCGTCCTGAATTCCGCGATTGCGTTTGCCGCTTCTTCGATGGCGTTCTTGGCTGCCTTTGTGGCCTTTTTGACCGCGGCTCCTTGCGAGAACTCGAACGATTGGGCGTCATTGCGGAGCGACTGAGCTCGAAGTGTCCGATCGCGGGAAGCGGAGAGAAGGAAATGCGAGGTTCCGGGAGACGCAAAGGCCAGTGACGAGATCGCGTCCGAGTGACCGCCCCGAGAACGCAAAATGCGCGGCCTCTTCGTATGCGGAGAATCGAACACCCATTCCTAGTCATGGTCAGCATCTCGATGTGTAATCAACAGGCCCCAGAACCAACACACTTTCACACTGTTGTCCGCTCCACTCGTCACCAGCACATTCATCCCGGACAGCCATTCCACATGCACACCATGCGGTGAGGGGGTATGCGCATTTCTTATGTCGCCAAAGACCCTGCGCTTCTCCAGGTTCCAAAGAGTGACATTCCCGTCCTCATGCCCCACAGCGAGAATGCGACCACCCACACCCTCCGCAGTCGATTTCTCCGCACCAACAAACGGATCGGTGCAGAAGGAGAGGCTCGCAACGCGCTTTGTCTGGGAGGATACGGCGAGGGAGCGCTGGTTGAGAGTAAAGAGCGGCGTATCCGTGAGGATATTGTGCAGGTGGATCTCGCCCGTCGAATATCCAATCGCTAAAACCGAGATCGCCGGGCTCTGAACAAGGGCCGTGACCGCGTTCGGAGATGTGGGGGTGCTGGGAACCGGAGAGAGGATGGTGTAGATTTTCTTGCTGGGGACCGAGTCAGCGACACCGTCGCGAGCCACCACTCGGGGCATAAATACCTAGTCTTGATGTTCCAGATCTCCAAGTTACCGCTCCTCCTCGCAACGACCAGCTTGTTGAGGTACGCACTGGGATGGCAGACCGCAGCGACTGCCCCACTCTTCCCGCCCATCTCGATCTCGGTGTAGACCTCGCCAGTCTCCCTCCTCCACACAACAAGCGCTTTATCGAACGCCTGCACCACCCACTCTCCGAAGACGACCAGCTCCTTCCGCGCGCCCCAGTTCTGCGACGGCTGCTGCAGCTCCCCGGTCTTCTTTCCCCGCTTGAAGATCCACACCCCACCACCACCACCACCACCACCACCACCACCATAGGCGCTCGTGTCGGCGAAGGCTACATAGACGACGTCCCTGTGGGCGACGACACGTGCGATCGTGCCGGGGGTTGGCGGTGACGATACGAAGAGCAGATTCAGTTTGCGGACGTCGTAGGTTTGGACCGTGTGCTCGAGCGCAGTGGTGACCTGGAAGGTTTTCCCTTGGGGCAGGAGCGAGAACGGTACCGGCGAGGTGATGTGACCGATAGCCTACGCAGCATCAGCAAACGGAAGATCTACAGCTCTCGCCACGATGGAATGTCTACCCGATACGGAGCGAAGATGCGGGAGTGTGGAGATGCGGACGGCGTCTCCGGGTTGGTGGGCGCACAGTCGATGCGCTGCCGCTTGGGATGTGCGGAGGGCATTGTTGCAGCGGCGGGGGGTTGGTGCCGGCGAGATTCTGCACTGGCCTGCTGACTCCGAGATTCGCAGCAAAATGTTGTCGTCGTCACTCGCTCAGCTTTTTCCGCGGTGGTGCTCTCGCGTTGAGGCTCTGGAATTTTTAATTATTTTTTTTGCAGGGTTCAACTCCAAGCCTTGGCGGCACCGAGCGACTGATTGTGGATGCACGCTTGGAGGTCAACTGCGCACATGGGCGGATCCTCCAACGGGGCTTCCCGGTACATACTTAGGTATTGCAGAGGGTAGTGTGTATCTATCTATGTATCCGACTTCACCGGCTGTGCCCCTTGATAATTGACAATGGTGCAGATCTCGTTGCCTGGCCGTCGCGCTTTGCTGTTGTTCTTCAGGGCATCTTGGCTGGCGGCTCACCGATCATCGATCCAGCTAGATATATCTATCAACTTGCGGACATTACAACTGGCGCATCTAAAAGATTAGATTTCTTCGATTGGAAAGAGACAGCCCCACGGATCTGCCGGCGGAGAAGGAGGCTTATGTATGTATAGATATTCAACGTTATTTCGTATTTGCCGGAATAGCCATGTACTCTGGATATGTATGTAGCTAACTGCCCTTGCTGATCCTTGCAGAGTACTCTACTCTCGATAATTGCTCTTCCCGAAGAAGAAAGCTTCGGCGGTGACCGACGACGCTCTTTGATGGCTCTGTTCCCTTCCCCGGCGCAGCGGCGACCGGACGAACGGAAAGTTCGGCTGTTCAATGAGAAGCGGACGGATCCGAGACCAGCCGAGCGTATGTATGCAGAGGATGTGGATCTTGCTGGCTGGCCGGTCGTCTGTTTGGAGACCGGGAGCCTCGTTTCAGCCCTGCGGCCGTAATTGATTGATTAATTATGTACATGGCAGCATCCTCGCAGCCACCGTTCCGTCAAGAATCCGGAGCAGGCGCTACGGAAAGCCTGACGGGCACACACCAGCCACGACAGCAAACGGAAGCGATTCCCTTTCCCGATTCTGTTTCTCTCCAGTGTCCCTGAGGCGCCCTCCGAGACGCCGACCACCAGCCCCGCCGCTCTCCGTCGCTTGGGGCCGCAGCGTGGCGACCCTCTGGATATCATAGAGTACACTCTACTCCGTGCTAGCGGACATCGCGCAGTCGATGCCTGCCAGCCGTCGGCTGCTGCAGCGAATCGCCGCCAGCGCCGCCCACGAGAGCGGCAATCCGTGCGCTGCATGTATGCCGCCCGCACGCACCGGCTTCGTCCAGCCAACCCGACGGAGGCATCGGTGGCGGACCGTCCAGTGCTCGCGCCCCCAGCGTCGCCCCGCGGGACGCTGCCGCTCGCATCTCTCCCGGGCCGGCTCCGGTCCGGAGGCTGCTGCCCAATCGCCAACTGCTGCCGCCTGCCTTATGTGTGTCCCCCGCAGCCCCCGCTGGCCACGGGACGGAGCCTGCATGGCGCGACCCCTGTCTTCCGGCCGAACAGACTGTTGTTTGGCTGGGCTGCTGGTGAGACTCGGGACTCGACGACCACAGCCAAGGATCGCGCGCGCGGGCAAGCCGTACACAGCACCCGACTTGCATCTATCTCCAGCAAATCATCCCTTCGCTCCCCGGCTTGTCCGTGCCTTCTGAGTGAGGCTTTCTCGGCGCCCCATCGCAGGCTAAACATCCTTCCTCCTCTTCCTCTTCCCCTTCCTCTCCCTCTTCCTCTCCCTCTCCCTCTTCCTCCTCTCGCTCCTCTTCCTCTTCCTCTCCCCTCCTCCTCTCGTCCTCGTCCGCTCCCTTCTCTCTTCTCACCCTCGCGCTCGACCACCAATCCCCCCCAACCCGGATCGCAAAGGCTCTTGTCTTGTTTCTCTTCTCCTCCCTTCCCCCCGTTCCCGAAGACAGCTCCACGAGCGTCGCCGTCGTCGCATTCGCATTCGCCGCCGCCGTCGTCGTCTTTGTTGTTGCCGTTGCCGTTACGGCTGTCGAGGTTGATCTCTTGCACAGCTTTGTTGCTGCTCCGTTTCGCCTTCTCTTCTTTGAACGACACACCTGCCACCACTCCTCCACTCCTCCGGGCTGGTTCGGACACACACATCCCGCCGAGTCTTCTTCTCCGTCCGTCTGAGGCTATTCACCTCGCCGCAGCCGTCGACCGGGCACGCTCAGCAGCAGCCAGCAGTTCCTATTTCCACAGCAGAGCCGGTCCGTCTCTTCTGCACGGCCGACTGCGCGTGCCACCGACCCCGGGCCCTACTGACAAAAAGCCTCTCCCGGTAGCCAATTTCGGACACCTACGCACACTTTCCTCCGTCAGACTCGGCTGTGCAACTTTGCCGCGTAAACGTCTTTGCGACGGCACA
>Ga0307516_10003298_pt1 | contig 20882 bp, 26 predicted proteins | sample 19_EM_MG_FD_203310 | JGI IMG/M metagenome (GOLD analysis project Ga0307516, IMG submission 203310) | Populus trichocarpa ectomycorrhiza microbial communities from riparian zone in the Pacific Northwest, United States - 19_EM | ecosystem: Host-associated > Plants > Roots > Unclassified | place...
ATAGTTCGCCAGAAGGACTCGGTCGCCGAGGGAAGTTATGGAGAAGTGTACAAAGGCTCCTACCGGGGTATGGATGTTTGTATCAAAGTGGTTCGTGTGCATCAAAAAACATCGGATGAGCAGAAAGCCCTCCTTTACAAGGTATCCATGCATTTCTTGATTCTTATCTGTCCTCACCTCGTTTATATCAGGCATTTTACAGAGAGGCTGTCCTCTGGGGTCAACTTTCGCATCCCAACATCCTCCCATTCCTTGGCATATATCACCTCAAGGATTCGCGTAAGAGGATAGGACTTGTCTCTCCTTGGATGAAGAACGGAAACATCATCGAGTTTCTCCGAAAACGCCGAGAAGCTGATCCACATCTCCTAGTGAGCACTTTCACATTGAGAAAAAGGAATTTGACACTACCTCTATGGCTAGGCTCTGGACATGGCGACAGGCCTCTGCTATCTTCACGAGAACGGAATTGTTCATGGAGATATAACGCCAGCAAATATTCTTGTGAATGATTCCGACCGAGCTTGTTTAGTCGACTTTGGGCTTTCTACTGTCGACGATTTGGACGGCTTAAAGGGCTCCGTGTTATCGTCTGCAAATCCTCCGGGAGGAGCCGCTCGTCGATTTTCCGCACCTGAGTTGGCTGACCCCGATATCGAATGCAAACGAAACAAGATGAGCGATGTCTTTTCTCTCGGCATGGTCTTTTACCAGGTACGATGCAACCTATCTCGCGTCCGAAGAGGCTTATCTCAATATCGGCGTGCAGATCTTGATTGGCAAAATTCCTTTCGAAGAAAAGAATGACTGTGCTGTTCTCCTCATGCTCCGACGCGGCGATCGCCCTCCTCGTCCCAAGAACAAAGTGTCAGACAGCCTGTGGAGGTTGATCGAAGATTGCTGGGCGCATAACCCTCTTCATAGACCTCATGCACAAGAAATCGTTTGCCGACTCTCCCAGGGGCTAGAAGGGGGAAGGCTCACCTCGGGGTGGGGAAGCTCTTCATCTCAACCCAACAATGTCCGTAGATGTGTTTCCCTCCGTTACCTTCGCCTCATCTTGGAGGCACCTCCCTCTGCTGGCCAGTTTATATAGGTACACGCACTATGTAGATATTATATATTGGCCAGAATATACATATGTAAGTATAAAGTGTGGGGACTTCGGAGCAGACCAGCTACCAGAGGAAGACGTGGATCATAACCACCGAAGACTTCTCATCGTCCTCCAACTGCAACATTCTGCACAGTTCGCCTTAGATGGGACAACCGTTCCATGATTTGAGTCACATTCAGTCTGTCCTGTGGGTCGTGCTCCCAATAATCCTCCATAAATCTCCACATCGGCGCTGTCAATCCACGTGCTTTGGATGCTGCATAGTGCTGCATAGAGGAGGTCGATCATCGCCACGTGTGACGTAGTCTTACCTGTGCCTGTCCCTGCTCTGAACTTTCACGATGGACGATTTCACGACGCTAACCCCCCACAAGGTGGAGAGATTGCTTTGAATCCAATCTCTCCACATTCGTCGACTGGGAACTTTCCTTGCAGCAACCACTGGTCGTTATATCACGCCTCCTGGGCGACGAAATAACTTGTCCTTTAGATTCATGTCCATGAGATCAAAGAAACCGTTCCAAGTGTGTCATCACCTATCTCATTCATCAGTGAATTGGTAGCCGACGAGTCTGTCTCGCTTACCTTCGCTTACCTTCGCTTACCTTTCGAAACCTGTCATATCGGAAATCCCGGTTCACTGATGTTTGCCCGTATCTCGGAAATTGCGGAACACCTCGTTGGCCATGGGGCCGACCGCGCGGGGGGGTCACAGTATTTGATGGATTACCCTTTTCGATACATAATCGAGCATAATCGTGGGCAGGGTTGCAAAACCACGTATCCCCCCAAGTAGCCTCGTAGAGTATCACTCGATCAATGAGTGTATGCCTCTGTCGAGAAAACGCTTCCAATGGATGGATTCTATAGCTATAGACACATCATGACAATAAGAATTTGAACTACCTGTTTGTGCCTTATGATCGCAGCGTCGCACAATGAAACACGGCTCCAATTGTGTGGCATGTACAGAGCCAGGAGAAAGCAAGGCAATAATTATGGCATTGGCAAGTTCCAGGCAAGTCCCCGTGGCCAGTGACAGAAAGCTCCGCCGATTATGTAAACCCGCCAGGCCGTTGTGACGTCCCACTTCGATCGCTGGCCCCTACCTCAGCGCGAATGATCCTCTCTTCTTCACTATGGTCGTCATTACATCCGCAAACCTCTCATCTACTAACTGGTCAGTCAAGACACAACACTTCTCATTTGAATGCCGCCTGGTTCTCAAGGAACTTACGTTATTTCAATTTCCTGCCTTGCCACACCAGGAAGGCCAGAGCCGTCGTTGCAGCCTCATTATGGCAAGTCCTATCAGCCCTGCCCTATTATCCTTGAGGTTTATGTGTGTCAGCTTCTACGTCCTGACAGATCTCTTTGACATTACATGAAGAAGATTGGAGATACCCATTCGGCTAGGTGTACCATGCTGAAGGGGGGAGGGAAACCCTTTAAAACAATAACAAAGCTCCGAGACGGGAAAGTTGATGCAATGCTTGCCTCTCCAGAAGCAGCATAGCACCACGCAAGCTCCAATGGTGCAGGCTGGCGAGCATCCGTTTTCCCTTCGTCGAAGATCTCATACTTAATCCTTCTCTCCAGGATCACTATGTTCTCCTCGCGCTGCTACCTGTGCTCGAAGACCCCCGTCTCTGTGTATACCCGTTCCGACACAACCAGATGTATCGACAACCCCCGTGCATGTAGAAAGCCCGAGTCGATCTCGCTTTGGGGACGATTGGCATTTGAACAGAAACAATGTTCTCACAACCCCACCGTCTTCACCTCTTATCGAATCACTACATTCGATTCTGTCTTCGTACAGGCCGTTTCAGGACGACAGTGACGAGAAATATCTCGAAATCACTGATGAAAAGTCGCACTTAATAGTGGATTCGGGTACGTCGGGTCGTCGTCATGCAAGGACTCTGACTCATTCAATTCGCAGATACCTCCCTTTCATCGCAAGAAGATAAGCTCGTTCTTCAATCGCCATCTGCTGGCCTCTCAAGTTTCTTGAGAAGTTTCGAGATGCCTGAATCACAGAATGCCGACATCTACTCGTATCTCTTGGTCGTGTTGACTGACCAAGTCAGCTACAAAAATTTTCTGAGTCGTTGTAACGGATCTGCACAAATCCTGCTTGACACCTTGCAAACCGTAAGCGGACACCGAAACAGTCTACACGCATCGTTGAAACATTCTATTACAGCTCTTGGATTGTCACCAGCGCAGAGATCGCCTGAGATTGGTTCTATACGTCGCCATCGTTCGCCTCACCAGGAAATCTGAGAAGTACCCCCAACGTTTCAACCTGCTGGATATAGTTCACGAGGAGGAATCGGTGGCGGGGGGAAGTTATGGAGAAGTATACAAAGGCTCCTACCGGGGTTTGGATGTTTGTATCAAAGTGGTTCGTGTGCACCAGAAAACATCGAATGATGAGGAAGCCCTCCTTTACAAGGTATCAACGCATTTCTTGATTTCGATCTGTCCTCACCTCATTCATATCATAGGCATTCTACAGAGAGGCAGTCCTCTGGGGTCAACTTTCGCATCCCAACATTCTCCCATTCCTTGGCATATATCACCTCACGGACTCGCATAAGAGGATCGGACTTGTCTCCCCTTGGATGAAGAATGGAAATATCATCCAGTTCCTCCGAAAACGCCCAGATGCAAATCGCCATATACTAGTGAGCACTACACATTGCGAAAAGGAATTTGACACCACCTCTATTGCTAGGCTCTGGACGTGGCGACAGGTCTCTGCTATCTTCACGACAACGGAATTGTTCATGGAGATGTAACGCCGGCAAATACCCTCGTGAATGATTCCGACCAAGCTTGTTTAGTCGACTTTGGGCTTTCTACTGTCGATGATCTAGATGGCTTAAAGGGACCCGCGCTATCGTCTGCAAATCCTCCGGGAGGAGCGCCTCGACGATTTTCGGCACCAGAGTTGTCTGATCCTGATGAGGAGAACAAACGAAACAAGATGAGCGATGTCTTTTCTCTCGGCATGGTCCTTTACCAGGTATGCGGCATATCTCGCCTCTAATGACCCTTGTCTAAATATCGGCGTGGAGATTTTAACTGGCGAAACCCCTTTTGAAGAATGGCATGACTGCTCTGTTCTCCTCAAGCTCCAACGCGGCGAACGCCCTGCTCGTCCCGAGAATAACAAAGTCTCAGACAGCCTGTGGAAGTTGATCGATGATTGCTGGGCACGTAACCCTCTGAGTAGACCACATACACAAGATATCGTTCTCCGACTTTCCCAAGGGCTAGAAAGAGGCGGAAGGCTCACCTTGGGGTGGGGAAATTCTTCATCTCAACCCACCAACGTCTGTAGGCCTGTTTCCCTCGATGAACTTCGCCTCATCTTGGATGCACCTGCCGTTGCATAGTTACAATCCATTGTTTTTCTCGTTTACTGTGACATCCGCCAGACGGTTTCTATAATTATACACGATATTGTTCGGCCAAATGGAATATGTTATTATTATAAAGTATGGGGACCTCGAGGCAGACCTGCCTGCCAGAGGAAGACATGCGAAGACCTCTCATCATCCTTCAACCGTAACATTCTACACAGTTCGCTTAACCTTTCCACGATTCGAGCTGCGTTCGGTCTGTACTGTGGGTCGTGCTTCCAACAATCCTGCATGAATCTCCACATGGGCGGAGTCAATCCACGTCTAATGGATGCTGGATCGGTAGGGAGAGGAGGTCGATCACCCCGGGCAATCTTCACAAGCACCTTGCCATCATTCCCGATCTCATGGAAGGGGTGATTTCCACTGAGGACGAAATAGCATATGAACCCGAAGGCAAAAACGTCACTGGCCGGGATCTTGCGCGCCTTCAAGTCTGGGTCAAAGGATTCAGGTGCCAAGTATCGGATGGTGCCGTTTCTAGGAACTCCCGAGGATAAGGATGAACCATTTAAACCCAGACCGTCCCTGATGGACGATAGACCGAAATCACCCACAGCAGCTCTCCCATTCGCATTCACGAGGATATTCGGAGGTTTCAGATCCCCATGAATGACTCCGCTCTGGTGCAGATAGTTCACACCAGCAGCCACATCCGAGATCTGATACAGGATAGAGGAAGAGAAGGCATGAGACAAAACAGTACGTCCACACTCAATGGATCAGACATACCAGGAGGAGGCGGTCTGCATTGGAAACGTTTTTTAGGTATTCCTCGAGGTCACCGTGCTCCATCCAGGGAGATACAAGACCTAGGCGTTGCTGCGAACCATAATGAATACCAAGGAACGGAACAATTCTGGGATGTGATAGTTGGCTCCAAAGAACCGCTTCCCTGGAGAAAGCCTACATAGCACGGATGTGTTAGGGAACCCAATTTTTTACCGAGAGAGAAAGATCTACCATGTAAAATGATTGGTCGTGGGTCTTAACAGCCTTGACACAAACAGGCTGACCCTGAAATGAACCTCTATAAATATCGCGAGAGGGTCCTGTGACAATCGGAGGATCCTCCAAGGCTACATCTTCAAGGTTGAATCGCTTAGGATAGAGTCCAGACTTCCTCGTGAGGCGAACCAGTGCTACGAAGAGAATGAGCCTAAACTGATCGGAAAGTTGGCGATAGTCTAAGAGCTAATGGTTCATGATAAGTGTTGCTCAAGTGTTAGTCATCGACACTTACTGTCTGAAGGAGATCCACGAGATACTGTGCAGGCTCGTTGCGATAAGTGAGGAAATGCTGATATGCGTTTAGATCACAAAACACTTTTGAGAGGTAGGTACAGATATCGACAAGGATGGGTGAAATGTCGATCGTATGAGAAGCTTTGAAGATCCTCGACCTGTTATGATCGGTAGCAGAAGATACAACGAAACGATCCAAATGGTCGGCACTTGAATTTGGAAGAAATGGAATGAGGGGGGGTTCTGATGACGGAAGGGACGTCCCAAGAGTGGATAATGCAGTTCCCGAGTGTTCACAGTTTGCCAAGGTTCTTTCCTCGTTGTCCTTGGCTAAGCCCTCGACAGCTTCATTAAGTATATGTTCGGAAGGCTGAATGGCTCCTAAAGGAAGCGTCACTGAGTGAGACTATTGGCTGCTTGGAGTAGTTATAGGAAGGTTACCATCATTACTAGCGCCGTCAGCCTTAAGATCAGGGTAGTCCTTTGCAGCAAGACGTGCGAAGGTGTCCTTGTTTCCCCACTGGTCAACTACCTTGACCTCCCCTGGATGTGTAGACAGGCCAAAGATGTGAGATGGTTGCTGGCCATCGAAGTGTGCAAGACTCGACAAAAAGCGGTTGAAGTCGCCCGGAAGGGGTGAGGGTAGATAGCATTCTACAGGTTGGAAATGGTCCTCCGGACGCTCCTTGAATTTCCCTTCCAAAGTTGGGGAGGCTGGAGAGGGTGAAGTGCTAGTGGAATGGGGATGGTCCATTGGCACACATTGGCCATCCTGCGGAGATAAAGATGTTGGTCCGCCCTCGGCGAGGGCAGGGTGCGGATGGGGCGAGAGGGAGTGCCCATTTGAGGAAATCTCTGGTGTGCCGTGCTGCTGGTTGTGATTTCCTTTCAGTAGATCGCCTGTGAAATCCGGAACGAGGGGTGCATGACCATCGAGGTCAGCTCTCTTGGGTAGGTCAGCTGATACGGTTGATGACGGTCGCGCCTGGAGCGATGTAGTGATAGCTAGAAAGAACTTCTCTTGGGCACATCTTTGGAGGGCTTGGAGAAGGACTTACGGTATCGATCCTGGTAATCATCTGAAACGGTAAAACGGAGAGTTTCCATTTCGTGGAGTTGAAGAATTGGAGGAATGGTATTTGAGAGAGAAATTTGCAACCGCTCAAGTCCGAGGGTGCAAACGGTTTGGTGGTTTTAACTTGCCCTCGATGTCTTGGGCTGAGGAGAGTAAATTTAAAGCACGAGGGAGACGAGCGTGCACACGGTGGAAGGAACATGCTTTGCCTAGAATGCATGGTAGCCACGATGAAAGTGCGTGGAGTCTAGATGGACGTCTATCTGTGACCACACTGACGAGGCGAGGGAGTGAAACAGGACCGGGATAATAAGTTTCCCACCAACCCTGTAGCCAGTATCGCATGAAAGACGCTGATTGTCTTGCTGCTTCGAGACTATCCTTCCCTGTGATCGAGTCCGATGCTGAACTCGTGGATACCTTCGCCTGACCGAACAACTCGAAAGACAAATAGAGTCCTTTACATAAAACGGCCAACCAAGTGCGATTCACCATTCAACTCTAAGCGCGCAAGTCCTAAATTAATAGATCCATCGAACAAATATGCACAATTCCTTTCTTGCTCATTCACTCCACTTCAAAGAATTGTAGTGTTATACACGTGTATCTAATAGTACTGGCCTAACTCAACATCAATACGATCATGGATAACGATTCTCGACTTGGACATAAGTACATACCGGTACCGTAAGCAAAGTTCCTGATGATAGTGTTGAAAATACCCAATAATATGTGTAGGTTGGCTGGTCGCCTTCACCCACCTTGTTGGGAACGGGGATATATTGCGGCTTGGATCCTACCCGCGCGCTTCTCTTTACACAACCAAGCACGCCAAAAACTAACAAGACCAGTCCAATCACGATATTCGCTCCCAAGAGCCTGATAATAATGAGCACGTACTTTTTCGTGTCATTGGCGGACCACTCTGCGGCTATCGAAGACGGGGAGAAGTCAGATCCATGTTGGAATTCGGGATGCATGCGAGCGTGCACGATGCATTGCCTGCACCTTTCCTTTTTTAGTTCTTCCTTTGTCGTCTACATTCTAGTACTAGTCTAGGTACATATTTAATATCCCCATTGTTTTGTACATATATAACTAGCCTAGCTACGGAGTCATACCTCATCCGTTTGCCTCTCGAGCTCACCGAGGCCAAACGATAATCTCATCCTTTGTTTCTGTCGTCCTCCGTCGAATTGCGTCGCTTATCCCAACAATCCAGGCCTGGTGCATTCGTATTGGTGCTCCTTCCGGACTTCTGCATGATTTTGAGCAAGTCCGACGGTGCCAGTTCGGGAGCCATGCCCGCGAGAGTCTTCGCTCAGGCGGTCACGGCCTCGACAGCGGCCGTCGAGTAGCATGTAAGGCGTGCCTGTTAATTGTGCGTCGCGTCGTAGTCACCGAAGTCGTATCTGAGGAGATACTGTTGTTGTGAGGGTGATAAAAAGAAAAACGGAAGGACGAAGCTGACACCGTGTAGGTGTTCCGAAGCAATGAATCGCCCTATAAATCATCATACTCATCAGAGGAACGATCAATGGCGATGAACGAAGCGAACCATGTAATGTAAGTTGTTCCGTGGAGGTCACCTCATTCGGCATGCTTTGGTTGAGAGGGTGCATAGTGACACTCTGTCCTCTGCTCGAATTCATGAGAATGGTATCCTAGGCTTCAGCAGAGTAGTAGATTAGAGATGACATACGTATACCCGAATAAAATTCTGCATTGGGAGTGACATTGGGTAACCTTCCTGGTCGTAAAAGCGGAAGTCGGGGTACCGGTATCGAGCGCGACAACTGCTTTTGGGCGAAGACGTTGGAGAGGAACGGACCGCTCCAAGTAGCTGTGGGGCCATATGTGCTGATTTTGCGGTCGATGTTCAACGCCGCGCATAAACCTCGAGGATAAATAATAATCTCACGTAAACCTTGTGAGGCTATTATCCTCGAGGTTTACGTGTGTCGGATTCTACGCCCTGACAGATATCTTTGACATTACTGAAGATTGGAGATACCCATCTGGCTGTAACATGCGGGAGGGGGCAGGGAATTCCGCAGAACCATTTAAAAATTGCAAGGGATCGCAGGACCATTGACATTCTCGTCAGGCCTGCCTCCTCAGCTACAGAAAGCATGATGCAAGTTCCAACGGAGCAGCCTAGCGAGAATCAGTTCTCCCTTCGTCAAAGATCTCGTACTTGTTCTCTCTCCTGGGGATCGCAATGCCGCGCTGTCACACGTACTCGAAGACCCCCGTCTCTGTGTTTACACGTTCCGACACAAGGTCCATCGACAACTCGCGTGCATGTAGAAAACCCGAATCGATCTCACTTTGGGGACGATTGGTGCTTGAACAAGAGCAATGTTCCTTCAATCCCCCCGTCCCCACCCCTCATCGAGTCAGCATGCCACAATGGGAGGGAAAGGTTTCTCTTAACAGGCACGAGGGACCGTGTACACTCTTTGTCCAGGCTGTTGCAGGGCAGCGACAAGAAATATATTGAAATCACTGATGAAGAGTCGCAATTAATAGCGGATTCAGGTACGTCGGGTCGTCCTCATGCAAGGACCGACTCATTCAATTCGTAGATACTTCCCTTTCGTCGCAAGAAAACAAGCTCATTCTTCGATCTCTATCTGCAGGCCTCTCAAGTTTCTTGAGAAGTTTCGAGATGCCTGAATCACAGAATGTCGATATCTACTCGTATCTTTTGGTCGTGTTGACCGATCAAGTCAGGTATGAAAGGTTTCTGAGTCACCGTAACGGATCTGCACAAGTCCTGCTTGACACCTTGCAAACCGTAAGCGGACACCGAAACAGTCTACACGCATCGTTGAAACATTTTATTACAGCTCTTGGATCATCACCAGCGCAGGGATCGCCTACGATTGGTTCTATACGTCGCCATCGTTCGCCTCACCAGGAAATCCGAGAGGTACCCCCAACGTTTCAACTTGCTGGATATAGTTCGCGAGGAGGAATTGGTCGCGGAGGGAAGTTATGGAGAAGTATACAAAGGCTCCTACCGGGGTTTGGATGTTTGTATCAAAGTGGTTCGTGTGCACCAAAAAACATCGAACGATCAGAAAGCCCTCCTTTACAAGGTATCCATGCATTTCTTAATCTTGTCCTGCCCTCACCTCATTAATCTCACAGGCATTTTACAGGGAGGCAGTCCTCTGGGGTCAACTTTCGCATCCCAACATTCTCCCATTCCTTGGCATATATCACCTCAAGGACTCGCGGAAGAGGATCGGACTTGTCTCCCCTTGGATGAAGAATGGAAATATCATCCAGTTCCTCCGAAAACGCCCAGACGCAGATCGCCATATGCTAGTGAGCTTTCTCACACTGAAAAAAGGATTTGACACCACATCTATGGCTAGGCTCTGGACGTAGCGACAGGTCTCCGCTATCTTCATGAGAACGGTGTTGTTCGTGGAGAATTAACGCCGGCAAATATCCTTGTGAATGATTTCGACCAAGCTTGTTTGGTCAACTTTCGGCTTTCTACTGTCGATGATCTAGATGGCTTAAAGGGACCCGCGCTATCGTCTGCAAATCCTCCGGGAGGAGCGCCTCGACGATTTTCGGCACCAGAGTTGTCTGATCCTGATGAGGAGAACAAACGAAACAAGATGAGCGATGTCTTTTCTCTCGGCATGGTCCTTTACCAGGTATGCGGCATATCTCGCCTCTGATGACCCTTGTCTAAATATCGGCGTGGAGATTTTAACTGGCGAAACTCCTTTTGAAGAATGGCATGACTGCTCTGTTCTCCTCAAGCTCCAACGCGGCGAACGCCCTGCTCGTCCCGAGAATAACAAAGTCTCAGACAGCCTGTGGAAATTGATCGAAGATTGCTGGGCGCATAACCCTCTGAATAGACCACATGCACAAGAGATCGTTTTCCGACTTTCCCAAGGGCTGGAAGGGGACGGAAGGCTCGCCTCGGGGTGGGGAAACTCTTCATCTCAATCCACCAATGTCTGCAGGCGTATTTCCCTCAATGAACTTCGCCTCATCTTAGAGGCACCTGCTGTTGCGTAGCTACAATACAACCCATCGTTTTTTCTCGTTTACTGTGACATCCGCTGGCCGGTTTATACACACACTATATACAAGCACTGGCGGCTGCGCCGCGCGCAGCAAGCTGTCATAACTTTATTCTGTCTCCTGGTCTGTTAGACTGTTACAATGATTTCCTATGTCCGACATTGTCTTAATTTTCTCTCCATCTCACACGCAATATATTATATTGCTGTTGGGCAGTCTTTTTTTGTCTCATGACAAATGTAGGCGACGCCGCCATCGTCGCGATGTTGCATTTCAGTCTATTTTTTTGTTTCCTGCGTTACTCACCGTCAACAGCAGTTGTCTGATGATAGTCGCTAATCGCCCCTGCTGGCATCAAGCGAGCTCCCTGACGTGATGGGATGCCTTTTTCGGTAGCGATTTTTGTGGTTAAGCTCCAGGAGTCCAAACATACGGGAAAGCTCGGGTTTTTCGCAGGAAAAAAAAAGACAATGGGTATTGGGAGGATGTAAAATCAACACATGAAGCGGTGTCTAAGGTGTAGAGGAGGAGGTAGGTGCATCACGGTCTGACTATTGACCATAGCTGTGGATCATTGGTCTACCGGTCACTGTCATCGATGAGAAATTTCATCACTCGGATGATCAATTGTCACCCTTGACTGCCCTACCATTTCTACGGTAGTTGGTAATATCTAGGCCTCGGAGAATATAATTTCTCCTTGAATCGAATGAAGCAATTGTATGGCGCTGTGCACCCCAAAAATCAATGTGTGGATCGTAAGCGGTAGCCGAACAAAATATAGAGAGGGTGCGAAAAACGTTCCTTTGTATGAAGAAGTGACCGGAAAAGAAATAATGTTGAAATGGAAAGGTCAAGTTGTAAATGGTCACGACTATCGTAAGATAACTGCTGTTGACGATGAGTGGCGCAGGAAACAAAAAAAATAGACTGAGGGAGAGACTATTGAAATGAGACAAAAAAAAGACTGCCCAAGAGTAATATTGCATGGAAGACGGAGAAAAAATTAAGATAAATTGTGGTACATAGAAAGTCGTCGTAACAGACCAGGAGACAGTATAGTGTTATGACAGCTTGCCGCGCGCGGCGCAGCCTTCAGTGCTTGTACGTACGAAGTGTGGGGACTTCGGGGCAGACCTCCCTACCAGAGGAAGACGTGTGTGGATCATCATCAGCGAAGACTTATCGTCCTCCAACCGCGACATTCTGCACAGTTCGCTTTTGATGGGATAACCGTTCCACAATTTGAGTAGCGCTCGGTCTGTACTGTGGGTCATGCTCCCAACAATCCTGCATGAATCTCCACATGGGCGGAGTCAATCCACGTGCTATGGATGCTGGATCGGTAGGGAGAGGAGGTCGATCACCCCGTGCGATCTTCACAAGCACCTTGTCATTACTCCCGATCTCATGGAAGGGATGATATCCACTGAGAACGAAATAGGATATGAGCCCGAAGGCGAAAACGTCACTGGCAGGGGTCTTGCGCGCCTTCAAGTCTGGATTGAAGGATTCGGGTGCCAAGTATCGGATGGTGCCATTTCTGGGAACTCCAGACGACAAGGATGAACCATCTAACCCCAGACCGTCCCTGATGGACGATAGACCGAAATCACCCACAGCAGCTCTCCCATCTGCATCTACGAGGATATTCGGAGGTTTCAGATCCCCATGAATGACTCCGCTTTGGTGCAGATAATCCACCCCAGCAGCCACATCCGAGATCTGATATAGGATAGAGGAAGAGAAGGCGTGTGGACAAACTGTACTTCCACACTCGAAGGATCAGACATACCAGGAGGAGATGGTCGGCATTGGGAGCGTTTTTTAGGTATTCCTCGAGGTCACCGTGCTCCATCCAAGGAGATACAAGACCTAGTCGTTGCCGCGAGTCGCAATGAATACCAAGGAACGGAACGATTCTGGGGTCTGATAGTTGGCCCCAAACAACCGCTTCCCTGGAGAAAGTCTAACACGGATAAGTCGGGGAACACAAATTTTTACCCGAGAAGGATCTACCGTATACACTCCCTCATCGTATTGACCGCGGGTCTTGACAACCTTGACACAAACAACCTGTCCACGAAAAGTACCTTTATGGACATCGTTAGTGAGTCCCGTGACAATCGGAGGATCCTCCAAGGCTACATCTTTGAGGTTGAATCGCTGAGGATAGAGTCCAGACTTCCTCGTGAGGCGAACCAGCGCCACGAAAAGGATGAGCCTAAACTGATCGGAAAGTTGGCGATGGTCCAAGAGCTGTTGGTTTATGATAAGGTGAGTTTTGTCGAGTGTTAGTTATATCGACACTTACTGTCTGAAGGAGATCCACGAGATACTGGGCAGGTTTGTTGCGATAAGCGAGGAAATGCTGATATGCGTCGAGATTGCAAAACACTTTTGAGAGGTAGGTACAGATATCGACAAGGATGGGTGAAATGTCGATCGTATGAGAGGCTTTGAAGATCCTTGACCTGTTATGATCGGTAGCAGAGGATACAACGAAACGATCCAAATGTTCGGCGCTTAAGTCTGGAAGAAACGGAATGAGAGGGGGTTCTGATGACGGAAGGGACGTCCTAAGAGTGGATAATGCGGTTCCCAAGTGTTCGAATTGTTCGGGGTTTGCCAAGGTTCTTTCCTCGTTGTCCTTGGCTAAGTCCTCTACAGCTTCATTAAGTATATGTTCGAAAGGATGGATGGCTCCTAAGGGAAGCATCACTCAGTGAGACGATTGGCTTCTTGGAGTAGTTAAAGGAAGGTTACCGTCATTTCTAGCGCCGTCAGCCTTGAGATCAGGGCAGTCATGTGCAGCAAGACTTGCGAAGGGGTCCCACTCATCAACTACATTGACCTCCTCCGGACGCGTAGACGGGCCAGACATGTGAGATGATTGCTGGCCATCGAAGTGTGCCAGGCTCGACAAAATACAGGTAAAGTCGCTTGGAAGAGGTGAGAGTAGATAGCGTTCTGCAGGTCGAAAATGGTCCTCCAAACGCTCCTTGGATTTTGCTTCCAAAATTGGGGAGGCCGGAGAGGGTGAAGTGCCAATGGAACGAGGATGATCCGTTGGCACGCATTGACCATCCTGCGAACATAATAATGCTGGTCCGCCCCCGACGATGGCAGGGTGAGGATCAGGCAAGGGAGAATGCGGATTTAAGGAAGTCTCTGGTGTGCCGTGCTGCTGGTTGTGATTTCCTTCGGATATATCTTCTGTGAAATCCAAATCCAAAATGAGGGCCGCATGGCCATCGAAGTCAGCTCTCTTCGGCAGCTCAGTTGATACGGTTGATGACGATGTATATCCCGCCTGGGGTGATGAAGTGATGACTAGAAAGGACTTCTGTTGAGCACATCTTCTGAGGGCTTGGAGAAGGACTCACGATCCCGGTAATCATCTGAAAAGGTGCAACGGTCGAGAGCTTCCATTTCGTGAATTTGAAGAATGGCGGGCGGGGTATTTGAGATAGGATTTTGCAACCACTCAACTCCGGGGGGGCAAACGATTTGGGCCATGGTTTAACTTGCCTCCTGGCGTCTTGGGCCCATTGTGGTGGAGGAAAGTAGCATTTAAAGCACGAGGGGCGAGCGGCTGCACACGGTAGGGGAACGTGCCTTGCCTCTAGTAGAATGCATGGTAGCCATGATGAAAGTGCGTGGCGCGTCCTGGGGTCGCGATGGGCGTCTATCTGTCGATCCGTAGCACCACGCTGGTGAGGCGAGGGAGCCAAAAGTAGTCCGAGGACTGGTTCAGTTTCAACCTGAATCTGTCGTCCATGACCCGCCCCTCAAACCCTGCCCTCAATGCCCCCGGTAATCGTAAGAAAGATGCTGATTATCTTGCTGCTTCGAGACTATCCTTCCCTGTGATCGAGTCCGATGCTGAACTCGTGGATACCTTCGCCTGGCGGAACAACTCGAAGGACAAACGGAGTCCTTTGAAACGGTCAACCAAGTGCAATTCACCACTCAGCTCAACGACAAACAAACCCGTACCGACAACACCATCGAAAACTGGACATCTGCCTGATAGACTGGTGGATAACGTACATTCTGGAGTTCATGATCATGCTGGTGCTGATGCTCATCCTTCAAGCTGTCCATTGTTCCTGACTTCTTGTAGGGGTGTTCTCTCATAAATCACGCAACAAAATACCTCAAACGAGGCACAACACAGACATTAACGAGAAGAAGGGTTGGGTAGTGATCAACGAGGATGAAGGTAATTTTACGACGTTTGTTCCGTGGTTTCTCAAGCAAGCCTCGTCCCTTAAGATGTCGACCTTTCAGCCAGGAATTTTGAACCTCGAGAAGTCGCCGATGCATGCGCCTATCTTAAAGACTTGCTTCTTGATGCAGAGAAATGCGAGAAAATTCTCAGCTACGGTGAAAAAACCGCACAAAGACTTCTTGATGTGCTGCAAATGGTGGGTAGGAAGATACCATCCCATTTGAAGGCCTGCTAACTTGTCAATTAGCTTTTGAACCATCCCAAGGTAGCCAAGCGATCGCGAAAGCTATTCCTCGCGGCTTCACTCCAGCTTTCTTGGGAAACCAATCTCTATCCATCTCCTCTCAATTTGCCAGACGTCGTTCGGAAGGGCGAATATCCCATCATTGATGGGCATTATGGAGAAATATATCAGGGGAGCTCCCGCGGTAGAATCGTGTGCATAAAATATTGCAGGATAAACAAGGCGTCGCAGACAACACTTTTTCATAAAGTAAGCACGGTGTCCCCTCCGATTTCTGCATTTCCTGATTTCATAGGCACAGGCTTTCTCCAGAGAAGCTATTATTTGGGGTCAGCTCTCACATGCGAATGTTCTCCCCTTTCTCGGCGTACACCGGTTTGGAGATAAGCACAACAGGATAGGCTTAGTATCCCCCTGGATGAAAAACGGCCGTATAACCGACTTTTTGAAGGTGAAACCTTCTTCCGGTCGGCTCTCATTGGTACGTACGACCGCTCTGATCATCAGAAAGTAGTGAACTTTTAGTGTCTTTTCCAAGGTCTCCGATATCGTTGCAGGGCTGCTATACCTCCACACCAACAACGTTGTCCACGGAGATTTGGCCCCGACGAATGTGCTTGTAAATGACCAAGAAAGGGCTTGTATCGCAGGCTTTGACCTTTGCTGTATCACGGAGGCAGATGGTCTGCCAGCCTCAGATGCACCCCTTGCAGATGGCACGACTCGGTTCCAAGCCCCAGAGCTGGTAGACCCCGATTGTGACAGCTCTAGGAGTACGGCGAGTGATGTATATGCATTTGGCATGTTATGCTACCACGTCTGTTTCCTCCTTATATATCCTATCACGGATCCTCATCAGCGTTTAGATCTTCACAGGACATATCCCCTTCCCAGACGTGAAGCACGACTTCACTGTGTTGATGAAGATCTTAAAAGGAGAACACCCGCCACGACCTTCGGATTCTGTCTGTTCGAATCGTGGCCTTACGGACAGGGTATGGAAAACCATGCAGGATTGCTGGCAACGCAAACCGGAGAACCGACCAAGCATATCCCAGATCGCAAAACAGCTCCGGTACAGACATGAAACACGAGACAACGGATGGGGGGGTCCCTCACCCTCGCGATTCACAGGATCGAATTGTTCAGGAGATTCTGATGACTGTACATCGCTGACTTCAGAACTACTTCGCCTTCTTCACCTGCCAGCCTGAGATAATAAATTCATCAAACAACTATGCATAATTCCTTGCTCCAAAGAATTGTAGTGTTATACACGTAGATGTATTGCATATAATAGTACAGGCCCAAGTCGATACGATGGGTGCCACGTAAAATGATACATAAGTTATTACAATCTTTTTTTATCGACTTCGACATACAGTACCGTAAGATGATACAGTGATCTGGCGTTCCTTGACACACCTGCCCTCCTTGACACACTCGGCCATTTCTCGGTCAATTATGGTCGTCTCGTCTTCTAGGCTGGAATCTTGGTAGATATACATTAGATGAATATATCATTGCAGTATACAAGCCTGGAGGAGTGTTGTTCACATTCCACAAGGCAATCAGTACCGAAAATGCTCAATTTGGATTTGTACAAACTTTTATATGACGAATAGCTCAGGATTTCAGAGGTATATGAACATTGTAAAGGTACAGACATCATTCCCGGTATCCTACCTGGCTATGGTAAGAATGCCGGGGACCCAAGAGCAAGTTTCATGAACAAAAAACGAGGCGGAAGAAAGGTATCGAAAAAGCGTGACAGCGTGGGGGGAGAAATTGATGGTATCTTTGATGATCTTACATCATTTCCTTTTTCATACGCAAATCTTCTCATGACTGGCCACGCTGTCTCAGAAGCTGTCAAACGAAAAGCATCGCGACGCGCCGAAAACGCGCGTTACCAGGCCGCTGTCGAGGAATACCAACGGGAGCTGCAAAAAGAAGGTAAAAAACGCGGTGTTCGGCCCATTGCAGAGAAGCATGGTGTCAACCCACGAACGCTCCACCGTCTTGCCAATGGTGGTAATTTCATCCTAGCCTCGGCACATCGTGCTCTGCCCTTAACACGCAATAATATCATACGACACGCCAATGCAATCCTGGAGGGAAAAGGAAGGGACAGCCCTGATGAGAGGGTGGGGTGGGAGAGATGTGGGTTAGATGTGGGTTGGGAGGCCATTCGGGAGAGACGGAGACTGGCTGAGGAGAAAAAGGCAAAAGAGGCTGCCAAAGAGCGACGAAATACAGCAAAAAATAATAAGAAAGAGAGGCGGGAGAGACTTGAAGCACGGTGGAAGGAGGTGTGTGAGGAGCATGACCAAGCTGTGGCTGCATGGGAAATCCAACAGGCAAAACTGCGCGCGGAGGGGATCAGGGTGGCAGACCTACCTAAGAAACCCAAAAGACCCCTGAAATCAACGGTGGCAGAGCTGGATAATGTGGAAGATGAGGAGGAGGATGAGGACAGCGACGTCGAGGAAAGCTGATCGCTGGCCGCCATTGATAAGCGCATCCATCACTGGACCATCAGATCGTCACACTGTGTCAAGGACCGAAATGTGTGACTAACAGGCTCTCCGTAGTAAATCGTGCCGATAGTATACCCAGCCCCCACGGATATACCTGAGCTCGTGTACGTAGATACCTTGAACCTTACTCTTGAGGTTGAAAATACCAATAATATTTACTATGTGTCATATTGACCACCGTTATCACCTGTGTAGGTTGGCTGGCCGCTTTCGCCCATGTTGTCGGGAACGGGGATATATTACGGGTTCGATCCACTCCTCGCTCCTATCTGCGCGCTTCTCTTTACACGCCCGAGCACGCCGAAAACCAACAACACCAATCCAATCACGATATTCGCTCCCAAGAGCCCGATGGTGATGAGTGCGTACTTTTTCATGTCGCTGGAGGACCATTCTGCCGCTAACCCTGACGGGGAGAAGTCGATCGCAGATCCAGTCCCGGTTGCGTTTGTATTGATGCTCCCTCCGGACCCCTGGATGATCTTCAGCAGGTCCGACGGTGCCAGTTCCGGAGCCATACCCGCGAGAGTCTTCGTGCGGGCGGTCACGGCCTCGACAGCGGCCGTCGAGTAGTTTGTTTCAGCGAGGAGTTGCATGTAAGGTGTGCCTGTTAATTCTGCATTCGCGTCGTATTCACCGAAGTCGTATCTGAGTAGATGTTGTTTTTGTGAGGGTGATGAAATAAACATGGAAGGGAGAAGCTTACACCGTGTAGGTATTCCGAAGGAATGAATTGCCCAACAAGTAATCATACTGGTTAGACCAGCCGTCATTGACTTTAAACGAAGAGAAGCACCCAGTGTAAGTCTTTCCGTCGAGGGTCACCTCATACGGCGTACTTAGGTCGAGAGGGTGCATAGTGAAACTCTGTCCTCTGCTCGAACTCATGAGAATGGTACCCCTAGCAAAGTAGGAGATCAGAGATGACGTACCCGAACGAAAATTCTACATCAGGAGCGGCATTGCAGGGCAGGATCCACACATAGTCTTGTGGAGCATGGACCGCCCCCGCCACAGACCTGTATATTTGATTAACAACCTTGGTCGTAAAAAAGGAAGTCGGGGTGCCCGTATCGAGTGCGGCAACGGCTTTGCCGTTTGGAGCTCCTTGGACACCCGAGGTAATTGTAATGTCTTTTCCATCAACCGTTATCCCGTCCAAAAGTGTCTGCCAGGAATCAGAGCCAGCCGGAAACTGAGGTAGCTTCGGGGCATTTTCGATCGCCACATAGCGCGAGTCATATTCTCCGATGTCAAAGGAGCCACCGGATGTGTCCTCGAGATCATCGGTACGCGCCAGGTCAATGGCAATGAAGTTGGGAGATGAGGTGTTTTGGGCAAAGACGTTAGAGAGGAACGGCTGGCCCCAGGTAGCTGTGGCGCCATATGTGCTGCGTATTGTGCCGTCGATGTTCGACGCTCGTGTGCCGTTGAAACCAAGTCCCAAAAGACCATCAATTCCATATTCAGTGATCCCGCTCAACGAAATCTGGGCAACTTGAGTCTGGAAACATTGTTATAATAAGGCTGCTGACATACTTGATCCACATCCAAGAAGGCTGACGAGGGTGATGAGCGGAAGTGATTGCAGTCTGGTGATCGAGATGCTCACCTTGTTTCTCGACCTTGTAAGGTCCGAATTCAAGGGGAGCAATTACGATAGTTCCATTCACGCCATAAGAGCCATCGCCGTAGGCCACTCCACTGCGTATGTGTGTATCATTGACCGTTCCTAGTCCACTGGGATGATAGACCCTGTGTAGTGTAAGACATAACGACAATCTATAGCGTACGGAATGATTACCATAGATCAGAACTTCCGGTATCGAGTGCAACGACAACGTCTTGTGCGCGAATCAAAATCGAATCAAGGGATTGCAACTAACAACCGCACCTTTGCCGTTCAGATTAATGGTTGCAGTGTACTGCCAAATAATCAAGATCAATCTTCAATCCAAAATGTTGCAGTGGTGTCACTCACTCGGACGTCCTTGACATTTCCGATGTTACCTGTACTATCATTGCTTGCGGCAAGGACTCCGTTGATGAGCTCTTTCAAAATTCCAAAGGTAGCCTTGACGATGGGGCGTCTGAAAGGAATTTTGACGGCGGACACAGAGAGGGGAAGGAAGAACAGATTCTTCATCTTGGGATGAAGGCTGCAAAAGAGGGGAGGTAAGAATGTCATCATGCGGCATTCCACTTGGATTTTTATAAGGAGACAAGGAGTTCCGAGGAAAGCGTTTCGATCAAGTCGGTCGCGCTGAGCAGATAACAACGAAGATAGGAACGCAATTGGGCTGAACGGTCAAATTTCAAACGTCGTGTATTATCAGTAGGAATTCGACGAGCAGAGAATTGGGGACGAATATCTCTCCAATGTAGCAGTCTTGCCTGGGGGTTGTGGTCATCCAGCCTGCTCAAGGCGGAAAGTTAAATTTACGAGGTTTGTTCCGTGACCGATTTCTCAAGTAAGCCTCGTCCGCACGTCCTTTGAGGAATTCTGAACCTCGAGAGGTCGCCGATACATTCACCTAGCTTAACGACTTGCTTCTTGATGTAGAAAAACGCGAGAAATTTCTCGGCTACGGTGAGCAAACTGCACAAAGACTTCTTGATGTGCTGCAAAATTGAAAGAGTTGGTAGGAAGACGACAGTTTCGACAGTGTTTGTATTTTTTGGTGATTGTCGCCAGTGGTCGCCCTTCAGGCGAAAGGAATGGGTTCACGGAAGCCAGTACTAGTGGCCATCGGGGTTTCGGCGGGGGGCCGGTATGTCTAGATGGATAAGGTCAGCATTTGCAACTCCGTGACGACTAAACAAGGTAGGACAAGAGATTACAACCGACTGAAACTATTGTATTCAATGATCATCTGCTGATGCTTCATCCAGCACACTGATAGATTACAACCTAAATATATCAGTATTAGAGTATGT
>Ga0307516_10003300_pt1 | contig 20879 bp, 28 predicted proteins | sample 19_EM_MG_FD_203310 | JGI IMG/M metagenome (GOLD analysis project Ga0307516, IMG submission 203310) | Populus trichocarpa ectomycorrhiza microbial communities from riparian zone in the Pacific Northwest, United States - 19_EM | ecosystem: Host-associated > Plants > Roots > Unclassified | place...
TACTGATTCAGGCGTGTCTTGTCAACTTCGGAAGCAATGCCTCGTTTTCGAATTTTTGGGTCACCTTGACCTTCCTTCTTGAAGGTCCGCCGTATAATTACTCGACGTAAGGCGGAATTTAAAGATCCTTCCTCGAATCTGATGTCTTTTATTTCTTCAGATTGCTAATAGGCTTTTTTGGTCTTGTTGGAATGTTTGGAGTCGCCATGTCCCCTTTGACAGGACGGCTGATTGACCGATTGGTGCCGTGGTATGCAGCTGTAATAAGCACCTTCGGTGTTCTGTTATCCCAAGCCATTCAAACTGGAGCTGGTGGGATCAACATTGCTGCAGTCGTCATCTCGATTTTGGGATTGGACTTGTTCAGACAGTCAGAGCATGTCGCTTTAACGACGGCTGTGTTCCAGTAAGTCATGTGCATAAAGGACCCTAGTACGTGTAATAACATTCCAAACAGAATTTCTTCCACCGCGCGTTCACGTTTAAACGCCGTTTTGATATTATCGGTACGTAGTACTTGTACCTTTTTTTTATAGCTCTCCATCTAAGTTCTCACACGAACTTGGTTAGATCTTTGCTGGTCAAGTGATGGGATCGTCGGCTGGTACATATATATTTTTGAAGTATGGCTGGCGCGCTGCAGCTGCTTTCAACCTGGCACTGAATACCTTCGATCTGGCCGTCCTGCTAGTGCGCGGGCCTCATTGCAGTCGTTATGCCTGGTTTGGGTATGAAGGTGGGATAGAACCACGAAAGTCTGTCATCGAGGAGAGAAAGAGGCTTCAATCAGGCGCCGAAAATGAGGACCAGGAGTGCGGCGAAACGGGTTCGCCGCTCAGTCGTACTGTCTCGGGAGACTAGAAGGAAATCGTTGCCCCATCTGTACTGGTATGGGAGAGGGATGATGAAAAGAGTGGGAATGGGATTGGGGAGGAACCCAAAACACTATTGATAGGTATACTTAGATATGTATATTTAGTGGGATTAATCTAAGAATACCTAATGGGATGGTCTGTAGTCATCTCTCTGCTTGGCACTGATGCGACGATGTTCAGTATTGATGCATTGATGTGCCGATATCTCTGCCAATTTGCTGCCGATGTCAAGACTGATGTAATTGTTCGGACGTTGCGTCCACAATCACATTATGATCCATGTGGACATGGACCACTTGATGCACTGGTACCTGTGCATGCTGCCGCGCACAGACCCAATTTGCAAGAGGTCAAATCATGGAATGCAAAGGCGGGAGTGGCGGGAAAGTTATTTGGATCATGATATATCCGCGGAGTCGAAAAGTGATAGTAGCATTGATCCCGCTATTCGGACGCTGATCGAAGTTCATCGAACATCAATCCTAAGGCAGGCTCCTAAAACCATCCGCACACTGAGTGTGAGGCCTACTGGTAAGTAATCCCATCAACACTATACTTGTATAGACTCGGTATGGAAAGAAAGATGTTGTTGTGATCAGGTTGCCCCATCGAGCACGCCCCCCGAGTGTGACCTCGCACTCGGCTTCATCTCTGTGTTCTGTGATACTTTCGGAACCGTGACGCGTGAAGGACAGAAGGGTTTTCTTCGAACTTAGGATGAGCTGATATCTTTTTGCTTTGGGTTAGGATCGTCCAAAGACATTGATTCACTTCCGACTACTTACACATCCCGATAACCTAGGTACTAATCAACATGCTGATCCTCAAGACTAGTATCCAACATTTCTGAACGTTTCTCCTTGCGTTTCCCTGAAATCCGAACTGTAAAGACAGCTAGTAGCGTGAATAAATGAGAGGCATGCGGCCAACGCAAGGCGTTTCAACCATCGTCTCGGCTTCAACGCATAAAATGCTGCAGGAGCCTTCACTTTCGACTCGAAATTTCTCCGGTCCAGTTCCGGGCTCAGCGCTCACATGCAACATTAACGGGGATGTCCTCTCCCACTCACTGAACATCAATGTAAGACGATTCGCAGTCCCACTCCTGTGGTTGATGAAGTGTCGTGTCTTCATCGCCAGAATAAGTCAATTCGGCCCTCTCTCCTTGAAGGGAACAGTAGTACTATCAGATATACTATAGTACCTGTTGATTACATGAAAATTGAGATCACGGTTGCGTATAATACGGAAGAGAGGTAGGTGCGCATGCTTCCAGAGGATAGACTGGAAGGGCGGCTACGGAAAGGAGGGAGACCGCCGTAGCGAGGGTAAGAAGAGGGCAGAGAAGTTCATTAAAAGTGATAGTGGGTATAGTTTGTGAGGAGACCGGCTCTAAGGCAACTTACGTCGTAGACTGGCCGCATTTTATAGCATTCATGAGTCAATGTTAGCAATCTGAGGGTCATGCCACCAACGACGGGCGACAATTCAGAAGTGGGTTCGGAGTTCGACTTGGTGAAGGCTCTGTTGAAACATTGCGTTGGTCTACCGGCGGTGTCAATTGAGAAAGCTTGATCTGATAATATTGGATTTGTCACTTTGGCTTCAATGAAGTCTACATTATGCCTCATTGAGCCGAATTATTCAATTTGTGATCCAATGAATCCAGTGTGGTTCTCCTGATGTTTAACTGGGGCAAACTCACATGTACATGAACAGAAAGCCTCGCCAGAACAGGTCAATCCCTTCATCCTTTGCGTTCCCTGTAAGTCGGAAGTCCAAGCAACCCTAAACATGACGTCCATTCTAAAACACGATGCTCGTCGATGCCCGCTTTCGAGCTCCTGCAGCGACTATTACAAACTCATCAAGCACATTGATATCATGATCCGCCAACCGCGAACGCAAGGTGCGGCATGGTGTCACCGACCCTGAAGGAGTATCTGTTACATTTAATTACAGGCTAGTTTGGCTCCCTGGAACATATTCGTATGAGACTTCACTCATGGAAAACTATCTTATCAAAGGACAAAAGGGTGAATGGCGTTTTGCTTGAAAAACATAACATCTGATCGATCTGATCAGCAAGACGTCCAGAAATTTGAATTGGCACAATAAGGTCACCTTTCAAATCCTGCATTAAAATCACAATTCTTATCACCGCGACGCAATCCGAAGTCGAAGCGGCAGTTGCGCTCCCTTCTCCAACTGGCCCTCCACCACAGGTATACTCACCAACGATGATGCCGATACGACACGCCGCGCTTTCGGAGTGAGTTCAAACTCAAAGGAACCTACAAGCTCAACAACGAACGCCTGGAGTTCTAGTACGGCAAACTTCCACCCGGTGCACGACCTGCCGATGCGGAAGGGATGTGTTAAACCGATTATGATCGATTCACAAGGGTCAACGAACCGGACACCAGAAGCAAAGGTCATGCTAGGTAACAGGGCAGAGTAAGCCATGAAATCTCATCGACAATATCAGGGAGGACATACAGATTCCCGATAGGGCCAATCGTGGACATCTTCTTGGTGCGTGAATCCAACCAACGTTCAGGGTCAAAGATGTGAGAATCCTCCCCGAATATCTCTTTGTTTCTTTGCAAACGGCCACAAGTAAGATTTTCTCAGCAACCCTGCACCAAAGGGAGCAACACTTACCTATGATAAGCACTGACCGATGCTAAGATGCGAAGGCCTTTGGGAATGGGAAGTGCAGCGAGAGATTCACCACTCATGGTGATGACAGGCTTTGAGAGGGGTAAAATGTCATCCTTCATGGCTTGACGGAAGAGAGTAATAGCAGCGGGATATAATCGAAGTCCCTCCTAGTATGCGGTAAGTAATAGTGACATTGAACCCAGGGGGTATCTTTACTTTCACAAATGCATTGAGATACGCCATAGATTCCAAGTCGGCAGCCGTGAATTCGCGATCGACTCGAGACTGTATGATTTGTTCCATTGTTCGGATTTCGTCCCGCAGTTTTATCTGCATGGAAGAGTTTCGCGCTATCTCAAAAAGAATCCAGCTGAGGGTGTTTGCAGTTGTCTCGTGGCCACCCAGTATAATTGTTCTGAAGATGTTTGAGGTCACAACCGGTCATCACGATATAACTAACATACCGCATCTGTGACAAAAGTTCCTCTTCATCTAATCTTCTGGTCTGGTCCTCTGATGTGTTGGCTTTGACTTCAAGAAAACAAGTCAGAAGACAAAGTACGGCCCTCGGTGAGGCTGGCTTACTCAACGAAGTCATGATGTCGTTGCCACCCCTGCCTTCGAGCAGGGCTTGTGACTTCGATTCCATGAGTTCCTTAGTAACTTTGGTTGCAATTGCTTTCGTCAGCCGAGTATGGGCCATTCTAGAGCCTGGCGCATGGTCCATTATATATTCGCGGATGGACTGCGGTAAATAACCGATGAGAATTTGTGCAAAGATTTCGCCTTTCGTTGGCATGCCGATGAGATTGAGTCTATTGTCAACAGATAAATGCATCCCCAAGGCGCGACGCGAGGGATGGGACTTGCACTACATTGGAATAGGCCTGGCCAAGTGCATCATCAGCATTGTCCATCGTCCCAAATTCATGATCGAATGCCACTGTGAAGAGTAACATAAGTTCTGGAGGCGCACGTAGAATGACTTTTATCACCTATTCCAATAGCATCCAAAGTTGCACGCGAAATATCGTAAGGTACGTTACAAATGGTTGAATCCTCGGCCGTCGCGGATATATTCTCCTTCCACTTGGCTGCAAGCTTCGGATGAGGGGATGGTTATCTATCAGTCTGCATGTTCATAGTTGAGATTAATAATAGCCTCAGACCTTCGAGGCATACGCAAAGAAAATGGGGGTGCACGCTTTGACGGCAGGTCCAGAAAATCCGGGAAGAACTACTTTCTTATGTCTTCTATGAATCTCACCTAGGAAAGGTTGAACGCGACGTAGCGAATATTGCGTGACAATTGAAAAACATTTACCATCTGCCCATATAATACCTCTACCGCTATGAACTCTGGATACCTCACGGAGTTCAGGCAGTTTCTGAAAGTTGTATCCCGATGTTGGGAAAATATATTGCATAGCGTCATGGTCCGATACGAATAGGTAATCTGCCTGTGGATTTATAATGGTCAGCGTCCATGCCAAGGCGGGCTTGAGGGACTAACCCTCAGGGGACCTTTCAACCGGATGATATCTCCATACTGGGCTTGCCATTTGAGATCGGCCTGTTTGCGATGGACGTGAGCTGAATGGCTGATACCATATGCAAGAGCGGGAGATCTACATTGGTCGCCGGTGACATGAAGAATTTGTGATAATTTCCTGGAAGGATGCCATTGATTTATGCTAGCGTAACGAGAAAAATGAAAATAGGACTTCCTCACCAAGTAAAAATGAATCCGGTTTAGGCCCAGGTATTTGAGCAATGGAGATGCGACTCAATCGACAGTACAGTTTGTACAAAACGGAGAAGAAACAGACGAATCCGATGGCGGAAACGAGTTCCACGGAAGGAAACTTATCCATGACTTGAATCCTTCCCGCGGGCGTGTTGACAGACTCTAGAATATCCGCCGCACCTTCACTGATATATATATGCAAGAAGGGGAGGGTGGAGATAGACCGAAATATGTGCCTCCGCGCACCGCACATGGATGACCTTGTGTGCATCGATGATCGACTATTCGGTGCGATAAGAAAACCGGAGAAGCTCCACTCCCGATCTTCCGGGCCGTTCTGGACTCTGGTCTGTAATCGTAACAGCCCCCCCGAGAAGGTCGCGGCATATCAGCCATCTTGCCTATTCCTATCATACTGCGACGACTTGCGTATTGCGGTGGAATGCTGTTTGAACTCCAAGTTTTTTCTAGTACCACCTGCCAAAATGGATAGTGTGGAAGGAGGGTTGCTCGTCCCTGAAGCCGCTCAATATCCGCTCTCATTCTCAAATACCGGCGAAGACGTCAGATTAGGAATCTGGACGAGTCGATCGGCCAAGTCAGGGAGTCAACTCCGTTGTGGAGATGAGATCTGAGAGTTTGACATATCAGATTTTGATCAGCGCACAAAGTAAGACGAACTACTAGTGGAACTAGTGGCATCGCGGTCCGCAGACGGACTTGAGCCGAGAATCGCTGTCTCAACATTCTGCCCTGTAAAGAATCGCCCATCAATTCAAGATACTATAATGAGTATGGGTAGAACACGGCAGACCTGACGAAGATGAGAGTTGGTTTGGCTCAGTCGATAATCCTCTCTGAACTGTATCGATCATGCCAGCGTGAGCCAATGAAAGATAAAGACGTAAAAGAGGTCGACAATAGTTTGAACCCCCCCAAGGATCAACAAATGACCAGCCGAACTATCTCTCCTCCTCGTCATCGGTATCCGGTTTCAGGAAAGGTTTAGTATAAGACGAGGTGGCATAGGGTAAAAGGATAATATCTGGCCCCACTGCCTTGAATCGCTCATCTTCTCGGAGCCGAGAAATTCGCCCTATAGGTGTCTCAACGCCAAGACGGTTGAGGATAGGGTGTACCGGCTATGTGATACAAAAGTCAGGAAGGCGCAGCACGTGGCAAACTTCGACACACCATTCCGAACCCACCCGCATCCATAAACTCCCTGACAGATGGAGGTCTTCCCATATCCATCGAGCAAACACACATAACCGACAACCATTCTATCCCACTCTTTTGATTCACGATCAGAATCGGTGGCACGAGACGGAGACAATAACGAGGGGCAAGAGAGACAAATTCTTTGAAGGAGATTTTGCGTTTCATCATCAGAAACATCGGTATGGGATACTGGCGGTGCGCTTTCAGCAGGCGCAAGGAAGGAGCCGCTATGTGGGTTGGTGTATGCAAATGGCGGTGGTGGTGTGACCGTTCATGCTAGGGTCCTGCGCGAGGAGAAGACCGGAGTAGATGGGAGAAAAGAAGCACTGCGAGGTGGGTGGAGGGATTGCCGGGTCGAGTGTCGAGGCGGAGACGTCAAAGAGTGTAGCAAGGGGGCCATTACAGGTGTTCCCGACGATCCGCAGCGGTCGCCGCCTGTCCAAACGTTCCCGATGCCGTCGCTTGAGCGGGACAAGGAGGGAGCTCCGAGACTTTTGGAGGGACTATATGCGCACTCCGCTGAGTGCTGTGTGCAACGTCGAGGGAGGGAGAGGATGGACAAGTTCGCTGTCGACGTTGTCCTCGCTTGTGGAAACACGCAGGAGGCATTCGGTCTCGAGGGAGTCGTCCCTTTCGGTGGCTGATAGTAGCTCGGGTAGGTGTAGTGCGGGTGAAGGAGGAGTCAGTGGGGAGTCCGAGCGATATGGAAAAGAGACCTCGCTAATGATGGATTCGGAGGTAAACAATTGTACAACTTCATCAGGATCAACGAAAAAAACCTGCCTGTCATTACATGACCCAATCATGGATACAACTTGAAGCTCAAGGATCATGCCTTTCTTTTACTGGAACTAACCAATCAAACTCCCGTCTCTCGACGTCTGTCAATTTGATATTCCACCCTTCTCCGAGCAATCTTTCCACTCGTCCTGAAGCTTGATATACCTGTGAGAAATTAGAATGTCGTAGCTCGCGAATCCGAAACGAGGGATAGGTTTGTGACGAAAGGAAGTGTGACGATGGCCACGTTGCCGTTGAAAGGTCCACTGAGGCTTCGTCGATGTACGAGAGAGATAAGTTGCATTTGACCAGAGTGGGAGCGCCGACAAAGGGTAGCACTGCATGAGCTGCGGCCATGCGTCTGTCTCTTCTATTCGTTACTCCCATGTAGTATCGACATCGTGGATCGGCGCGCGTGGTTTCCAGAGTCCAGACATGTAAAGGATCCAGGTGAGCAGGGGAGGCGGGCTAGCGCTGGCCCGCGGCCGCAAACTTGGAGGTGCTTTACTGCTGACTGTTCGACCTTCCCACAGAAAACGCAAGGAATGTAGAGATTGACCGCGGCTCGCGAGGACGACATCTACCGCCAGCTTGAACCTCTCAACGTAATCGGGTCCATTCACGTCGTCCCGTGCAGAGAATCCGTTGAAGCTGAGGTCGACACACTTCCAAAGGATGAACGTGTCGAAAACTATCCGCCTTCACTTGGAGCAAACATGCGCCAGAGTCCAGATGGGCTGACGGAAATTAGGAGGAATGGATACTTCCTGCACGCAATGCGTAAAGATTTCGGCGAGGGTTTCGTTAGACAGTAGTTGTGTGGTGAGCTGTGATAGTGGTTTTGTATCACTCGATTTGAAGACACTGTACGACGTCGAGCTTGATAGCTGCTTAGCAGCGAGTGAAGGGATGTAATTTCTTCGTCGAGTTTATGCAGTCGTCAGTTCTAGGCCCTCTCTTTCTCGTGTCGCTTCTGAAAGCAGATCGTCACTACTGGCCACCACGAGTTTCTAGTTTTCATCGAAAGAGTTTGTTTCTGATACATCAGTCCTTGCATAGAATATGTATAATTCAGACGAGAGTGGTCACTGATCCAGGATCCTCACCCTTGTTCGGATAAGCCATTAACTTCAGAAAGGTTCGTGATGGTTGCCTGTCACCACTTATCCGCCGACCAAGCAGGTGCGGTGGCCGCGGCGTTCGTGATAATTACAGGCTAGTCTGGCTCGTTGGAACATATTCATACAACACTTCGCTTATAGAAAACTATCCTATCAAAAAGACAAAGCGGTAAATGGCGTTTTGCTTGAAAAACATGACTTCTGACCGAGATCAGCGAGAGGTCCTGAAATTTTATATTCGAATTGGTAGAAGGTCACCTTTCAAATCCTGCATTAAAATCACAATTCTTATCACCGCGACGCAATCCGAAGTCGAAGCGGCACTTGCGAACCCTCGTCCAACTGGCCCTCCACCACAGGTATATTCACCCATGATGATGCCGATACGACACGCCGCGCTTCCGGAGTGAGTTCAAACTCAAAGGAACCTACAAGCTCAACAACGAACGCCTGGAGTTCTAGTACGGCAAACTTCCACCCGGTGCACGACCTGCCGATGCGGAAGGGATGTGTTAAACCAATTATGATCGAGTCACAAGGGTCAACGACGAACCGGACACCAGAAGCAAAGGTCATGCTAGGTAACAGGGCGGAGTAAGCCATGAAATCTCATCGACAATATCACTAGGCAGGACATACAGATTCCCGATGGGGCCTATCGTGGACATCTTCTTGGTGCGTGAATCCAACCAACGTTCAGGGTCAAAGATGTGAGAATCCTCCCCGAATACGTCTTTGTTTCTTTGCAAACGGCCACAAGTAGGGTTCTTTCAGCAACCCCGCACCGAAGGGGGCAATACTTACCTATGATAAGCACTGACAGATGCTGCGATGTGAAGGCCTTTGGGAATGGGAAGCGCAGTGAGGGATTCACCACTCATGGTGATGACAGGCTTTGAGAGGGGTAAAATGTCATCCTTCATGGCTTGACGGAAGAGAGTAATAGCAGCGGGATATAATCGAAGTCCCTCCTAGTATGCGGTAAGTAATAGTGACATTGAACTCAGGCGGTGTCGTTACTTTCACAAATGCATTGAGATACACCATAGATTCCAAGTCGGCAGCCGTGAATTCGCGATCGACTCGAGACTGTATGATTTGTTCCACTGATCGGATTTCATCCCGCAGTTTTATCTGCATGGAAGAGTTTCGCGCTATCTCAAGAAGAATCCAGCTGAGGGTGTTTGCAGTTGTCTCGTGGCCACCCAGTATGATTGTTCTGAAGATGTTTGAGGTCACAACTGGTCATCACGATATAATCAACATACCGGGTCTGCGACAGAAGCTCCTCTTCATCCAACCTTCTCGTCTGGTCCTCGGATGTGTTGGCTTTGACTTCAAGGGAAAAGTCAGAAGATAAAGCACGGCCTTCGGCGAGGCTGGCTTACTCAACGAAGTCATGATGTCGTTGCCACCCCTGCCTTCGAGCAGGGCTTGTGACTTCGATTCCATGAGTTCCTTCGCAAATTTGGTTGCAATTACCTTCGTCATCCGAGCCTGTGCTATTCTAGAGCCTGACGCATAGTCCATTATATATTCGCGGATGGACTGTGGTAAATAACCGATGAGAATTTTTGCAAGAATTTCGCCTTCCGTTGGCATGCCGACGAGATTGAGTCTATGTCAACAGATAAATGCATCCCAAAGGCGCGACGCGAGGGATGGGACTTGCACTACATTGGAATAGGCCTGGCCAAGTGCATCATCAGCATTGTCCATCGTCCCAAATTCATGATCGAATGCCACTGTGAAGAGTAACATAAGTTCTCGCGGCGCGAGTAGAATGTCATTTATCACCTATTCCAATAGCATCCATAGTTGCACGCGAAATATCGTGAGGTATGTTACATATGGTTGAATCCTCGGCCGTCGCGAATATATCTTCTTTCCACTTGGCTGCAAGCTTTGGATGGGGAGGTGCTTACCTATCAGTCTGCATGTTCATACTTATGACATTAACAGCCTCAGACCTTCGAGGCATACGCAAAGAAAATGGGAGTGCACGCTTTGACGGCAGGTCCAGAAAATCCGGGAAGAACTACCCTCTTATGTCTTCTATGAATCTCACCTAGGAAAGGTTGAGCGCGAGGTAGTGGGTATTGCCCGACGATGGGGAAAATTTTACCCTCTGCCCACATAATACCTCTACCGCTATGAATTCGGGATACCTCACGGAATTCAGGTAGTTTCTGAAAGTTGTATCCCGACGTCGGGAAAATATATTGCATAGCGTCATGGTCCGATACGAATAGGTAGTCTGCCTGCGGATTTATAATGGTCAGTGTCCGACATGCCAAGGCGGGCTAGAGGGACTAACCCCCAGGGGACCTTTCAACCGGATGATATCTCCATACTGGGCTTGCCATTTGAGATCAGCCTGTTTGCGTGGACATGAGCTGAATGGCTGATACCATATGCAAGAGCGGGAGATCTACATTGGCCGCCGGTGACTGGAAGAATTTGTGATAATTTCCTGGAAAGAGGCCGTTGATTTATGCTAGCGTAATAAGAAAACGAAAATAGGACTTCCTCACCAAGTAAAAATGAATCCGGTTTAGGGCCAGGGATGTGAGCAATGGAGATACGACTCATTCGGCGGTACAGATTGTACAAAGCGGAGAAGAAACAGACGATTCCGATGGCGGAAACGAGCCCCATGGAAGGAAGGTTATCCATGACTTGAATACTTCCTGCGAGTGTTTTGACCGACTTTAGGATATCCTCCGCACCCTCACTTATATATATGCGAGAAGGAGGGTAGAGATAGAACGAGAGCATGTGCCCCCGCGCACCGCACATGGATGACCTTGTGTGCATCGATGATCGACGATTCGATACGATAAGAAAACTGGGGAGCTTTGGGAAGCTCCACTCCCGATCTTGCAGGCCGTTCTGGACTCTGGTCTGTAATCGTAACAACTCCCCTGATGGGGTCGCTGTTCCAGGCATATCAGCCATCTTGCCTATTCCTATCATACTGCGACGACTTGCGTATTGCGGTGGAATGCTGGTTGAACTCCAAGTTTTTTCTAGTACCACCTGCCAAAATGGATAGTGTGGAAGGAGGGTTGCTCGTCCCTGAAGCCGCTCAATATCCGCTCTCATTCTCAAATACCGGCGAAGACGTCAGATTAGGAATCTGGACGAGTCGATCGGCCAAGTCAGGGAGTCAACTCCTTTCTGGGGATGAGATCTGAGATTTTCAGTTATCAGATTTTGATTAGCGCGGAAAGTAATACTCACTACTAGTGGCACTGGGCGTCACGGCCCACAAGATAAATGGCATCGCGGTCCGCAGACGGACTTGGGCCGAGTATCGCTGTCTCAACATTCAACTGCCCTGTAAAGAATCGCCCATCAATTCATGAGATTACTATGAGTATGGGTAGAGCACAGCAGACCTGACGAGGATGAAAGTTGGTTTGGCTCAGTCGATAATCCTCACTGAACTGTATGGAACTTACCAGCGTGAGCCAATGAAAGATAAAGACGTAAAAAAGGCCGAAAGTAGTTTGACCCCCCCCCCCAAAAAAAAAATCAACAAATGCCCAATCGAACCATCCCTCCTCGTCCGTCATCGGTATCCAATTTCAGGAAGGTCGAATAGGAGACGAGGTAACATAGGGTAAAACGATAGTATCTGGCCCCACTGCCTTGCTTGAATCACTCATCTTCTCGGAGCCGCCCTATAGGTGTCTCAACGCCGAGACCGTCGAGGATAGGGGGAATGGTCGTTCTTTGACCTCATCAGCCATTGCTCCGACAACACAAACCACGGACCCATACCTCATGATCTCCCCAGGAAGGCACACAAGGCTGGGACCATGGAATCCTGTTCTGACTCTTCCGAGGAATGATCGATAGTGCTCGACGAGCTATGTGGTACAAAAGTCAGGAAGGTGCAGCATGTAGCCAACTTCGACACACCACTCCAAACCCACCCTCATCCAGAAACTGTGAGCGCAAACACACAACCATCCTATCCCACTCTCTTGATTCACGGTCAGAATCGGCGGCACGAGACCGAGACAATAACGAGTGGGAAGAGAGGCGGATGATTTGAAGGAAATTTTGCGACAGCAATTTCTTCCCGGGGCATGGCGGGGACCGGAATGGCATGAGTGGGCCGCATTTCACGCGATATGCTCCCGCGTAGGCCAAGCATGGGATTGGGAACGCCCTTGCAAGGGAGGACGACAACGGGACAGGGACAGGGGCAACAGCAGCTCCAGACGCATCAAGTCCGGCACTGGCATGGATCCGCGGAGGATCCGCGGACGTACGAGGCGGCTGTGCTCGCTCGCAAGGCGCCTACGAATCTGAGTTTGAAGCCGGACGAGGGGGACAAGGGAGGGATCTTCGTCTGGGAAGAGTGGGTGCGAGTCCGATCGTTCCTTCCATGCTGCCTTCTGTTTTTCGTGGTGTTGGCGGGCCGATGATGATGAAGCAAGAGGAGGAGAATGGGAGGGGTGGTGGTGTGCAACGTCGAGGGTGGGATCCGGAGGATGGACGAGTTCGCTTGCGAATTTGGTTGGAAACACGCAGGAAGCATTCACCGGTCTCTGGGGAGTCGTCCCCTTCGGTGTCTGATGGTAGCTCGGTGTGGTGCGGGTGAGGGTGTAGTCGAGGGAGTCTGGGCGATATGGGAAGAGGGGATGCTAATGGTGGATTTGGAAGTAAACAACAATTGTACATACAGTCATAACATCTGCATCAACTTCGAAAGAAAACTTACACGACCCAATTACGGATACAACTTGAAGCTCATTCCTTTCTGTTCCCAGACCTTACCAATCAAATTCCCGCGTTTCCGCGTCTTCCAGTTAATATTCCACCCTTCTCTGAGCAATCTCTTCACTCGTCCTGAAGCTTGAAATACCTGTGAGAATCGCGAATTCGAAACGAAAGTGAGGTCCGTTACAGAAGCAGCAGGATTCGTATTCGATCTTCGCTTCTCTAGCATGTCGCAAAAGAGATTGAGATCGTCCAGAAAGTTGTTCCTCATCAAGGAACAGCGATGCCACATCAAACAAGTCAGCGTCGTAAGGTGTGGTAGAGGCTCCCCGCAAGCCATTCCTGTGAGGATTTTGGCCAAATAAATACCAGGCGCTGTGAGAGAAGTCAGGGAAGGGGTCTCTTCAAGGAGCTGCTGAAAGCGTGTTAATGGCATTGGAAAGCACGCCGAATGTCTTCCAAGCGCAAGAATTGGGAGGCATCCACCGTGGACGATCGATGACAACGAAGTCCACTCAGTCGGCTCTCCGGAAAACTCGAAGTGTTGCAGGGATGGGAGAAGAAGGCGTTGAAAGGCCTTAACAGGTACCTGCTCCGGCGGCTGCATCCTGACAAGGTCCAGAGATAGGTTTGTGAGGGAAAGCCTTCGAGTTGCTTCGACCAATGCACAGGAAACGCAAGGAATGTAAGGATTGACCGCTGCGCTTGCGAGGACGACACCTACCGCCTGCTTAAACCTCTCGACATAATCGGGTCCATTCACGTCATCCCGTGCTGTGAATCCGTCAAACTTGAGGTCGAGACACTTCCAAAGGATTGGCGTGTCGAAAACTATCCGCCTTCACTTGGAGCAAGCATGTCAGATGGGCTGACGGGGAATAGGGGGGATGGATACTTCGTCGACACAACGCGTGAAGATTTCGACGAGGGTTTCGTTAGGTAGCTTGCAGTGAGCTGTGATAGCGGATCGGTACAGGTCGATTTGAAGACACTGTTCCCGACGTCGAGCTTGATACAGTAGCTGCCGAGTAGCGGGCGAAGCGATGCAATTTCTTCATCGAGTTTACGCAGTCGCTCCTCGGCGCTCGGTAACAACGTGCGAGCGCTTTCTTGTGTCGCTTCTGGAAGGAAATCGTTAGGAAATCGTTATTAGCCGCTGCAAGCTTCCGAACTTGAATCTTATCGAAAGAATTTGTGTCTGACATCACACTCTCCTATAACAATCAGACGAGAAGGTTTACTGGTCCAGGAAGCTCACCTTGGTTGTATGGGATCCAACTATCTACTCTTTCACTTAGCGAACGCGTGATTGTCTGCAATAACTTATTTCGACCGTCTGTCGGGCGGCCTCACACGTGCCGCTACTTTGATGATGGGGAGACTACAAGAACGCTGAAAAGTGAAACGAAGTTCTTCCGCTATAAATAACAGTGGGTACAACATCAAAAGGTAAAAATCGCCGCGTCCCCAACAACAGAATACAGAATTATAAGCTCACGAATGCTTTCATGGAGAAGGCATGAAAAGGTTGTTCCCGATCATGGCAGGCTAAATCAGCCGCATTACATTTGGTTTCGAAAACAAAGACGGCAATGGCTGGGGAGGTGGTGCTACCGGAACCGAGGCTCCCAACCGCGCAGCAGCAGCAAATATCTCGGAGGAATTGAGTTCCCTTCCACCCAACAGGTGCGCAACACGTAGTTCCTAAACAGGCAAGCACGATATCAGGGAGATGAAAGTGCATAAGGAAGCGTTAATCGAACGTGTACGGGATGACTCTTGTGAAAAAGAAAAGCGAGTGACCCTCGGATGACTAACCTCAAAGCTGTGGCCTGCAAAGGCAGGTTGGCATGAGATGCTCTGCATTATGTCCCTCGCGGAGAACGCGTCAAAACCAGGTCGGCTCATCATTGCGCCCGACGACCCTGGTGTTGAGCCCAACGAGGTTAGCGGCGGTTCTTGTACAAATGGCGACATCTGGACAGAAGGAGGTGGGACACGGTTCCCTTTAAGGTATGCGTAATAACGGAGCTCCTACGCGTACCAAACATAATAGATATAGGGGTGAGATGGTCGAAGAACCCAAAGATAGGATGTGTACGTACCTCGAAGCTAAACCCTGAAAACAGGGGTATCGCACTAATACTATGGTAGACCTCAGCGTCGTGTGTGGTTGTGAAAAACCCCTGTGCATCGGGCAGCGCTCCTGGGTTGGCAGGTCGCGTCGGTACCGTGGTTGAAGACGATGATGGTAGGAGTGATGGGCCCGAGGGAGATTGCTCTGAGACCGGCTTGAACAGCGGCGGGAGGTTCAGAAGACGGCGTTGGTTTTCATCGGTGGGCTGTGGCGGACATGGAGGAGGCGGTCGTCCAGTTGTAGAATAGGATTTGAGGTAATCTTCAAAGCGGACCTCCTGTGCTTGTGCCGTCGAATGAGAGAGAGTGGAAGGAAGAGAACCCTAACCTCGAAACTCTTTCCCGGAACGTCGTGGACGGCTGTTTCGATGCACATAAACGAGGGGATCACGGCCATGTTCAACAGTTCAAGATGGTCAGAACTTGGTCGATGATCAAGGTTTGTTTTCTTACTTTACCAATTATTAATCGTGCTGGATATGGGCACATGGTGTAGTTGGTTATCACGCCCGCTTAGCATTGTTGGCATTTGCGGGCGGTCCCCGGTTCAATTCCGGGTGTGTCCAATAAATAATATATATTATGGAATTGTTTTGATGAAATTTTATCGTAGGCTATTGTAGGCCTGCATTTCTAACTCAAAACAAGGACTGAACCAGAAAGATATCCAAGAGGTGGATAACTATGTACTCAAACGCAGCACTTCAGTGAGTTATGTTCATGCAGAATGGAGCTCGAAACACGTAAAAACATGGAGGGACATGTATATATACATTGGTATATCATTGGGAGAGAAAACCGAAATTGTGACGGGAGGGTATGTGAGGCTATAAAATACCACGAACAGGAATTTTTAAGAGATGGAAGCAACTGCCACAACTTCAAAAAAAGGAACATGATCGAGATGGAGGGAACTCTGGCGAAACAGAAAGAGAAAGAAAACGCCAGCGTGTCGAGAGACAGACGAGAAATACAAAACCATGGATGGTCACAAATCGAAGAAGTAAATTTCAGGAATGGAACAAATCAAACAAAAAAAATGGGAATAGCGAAGAAGGAAAGCTGAGGCAGAGAAGGACAGTGGAAAGGGGAATGACAGCGACGATATAAACTGAGAGGTGGAACGGAGTTAGCCAATTATGTGCGAAGGAAGTGTATGTGGAGTAGGAGAATATAGTCCCTGTTCTGTATGTAGCAGTTATAACGATATATGTTTCGGAAGAGGTGCATGTTCCCAGGTAGCAGGGATATGATGAGGCGTGGGGCAGAGTATACTGATGGAGGGGCGGAGTGATACAGCTTGTTGCTAGACCAGAGCAGGCGGACGGCGAGAGGGGTGATGTCGGGGAGAACCAAAGGGACGATACAGATATCCCGAAGAGGAGGAATGGCAAGCTACAGCTGGGGCAGGATATATGCGTTGCAGATGGCGGGTGCAAAATCTTGAAACGGGCGAGACGGACAGCGGGAGGAAAAGAGCGGAGACAGCGACTTGGCACCAAAGATCACCGAATCAATCGGCCATAGTCTAACCGGCTCTCTCTTCCCCTCTCGTTCCTTTCCCTTTTCGGGAAAGCGTTCCAAAACCTCAGCGTCTCGTCCCCGGCTCCGGTGACGATCGTCTCCCCGTCCGGGCTCATAGCAAGGTACAGGACACGGTTGCTATGCCCCGTGAGCGATGCGACCATGTTCAGCGTTGGATACTTCCAGATGCAGATCTGATTTTGCGCAGTGGTGGAGGAATAGCCGTGTGTTGAGACGAGCTCGTGAGAGGTAAGTGACCAGATGAGATTGCAGACCTTAAAGGACGATATGAGAAGAAAGACCCAAAGGAACAAAAATAGGGTACAAACCTGACTCCCAGTATCCAACTCATTCAACATCGTCCCGTTGGCCGTATTCCAGAACCGTATATGCTTGTCCTGTGTTCCTCCACCAGTCGCCAACACCCCTGACACGTGTGGGTCCCACGCAAGCGCCTTCACCGCAGCCGTATGCTCATGGAACTTCCAAAGCGGCACATCCCCCTGCCCAGCCAGCCCAGCTCCTGTCGACGGATCCTCACTTCCCGACCACCCACTCCGCCCTGGGGCAGCAGCTCTCCGTGACCCTCGCAAATCCCAAATGCAGACCTTGTTGTCGTTCCCCCCGCTCGCCAGGTTCGCAGTCCCAACCCCACCCTCTCCGCTCCATTTCAGCCCACAGACTTCCTGGCGATGGCCGGTGCACCGCTTAAACGGCCTCGTCGCCTGTTCACGGACATCACGGTGATGAACCATCCGGTCGCGCGAGCCGGAGGAGACGACGTGGCCATTCCATGCCAATGCTCCTATGCGTTGGGCGTGAGCGTGATGATATGTCCGCAACAGTTGCAGCGTGCTGGCATCATATATGTGTAGTTTGCCAGAGAGTGTGCCGACAGCGAGAGTAGTGCCCTGAGTGATAATAAATGTCGGAACGAAACTCGGACAAATCGGGCGAAAGGATGAAAACATACCTTTTGTACCCACGAAACTGAACTTATAGTGTCCGCGTCCTCGGCTAAATCACACAACTTGTTTACTTTTGCGTTATGGGCTGTCCATAGATACACACACGAACCCAACCCGACGCCCAATATGTTGGTGCTTGACCAATCGACCAAGTTCAGGTAAAAGTCGTCCGCTAGATCTGGTGCATCGAGCACTCTGTACGGTGTTTTGCAAACGCTGCGGAGCTGACGCCGCGGACTTTCAAGGAGCTGGCGACTCTCTGCACGGACTGGGCTCATGGAGTAGGCCTCGTCGGTGGGGGTGTCGAGGCGGCGGGTGGGGGTGGCGGGATTGGAGGCGGGGGAACTGTAGGCGAAGAGGCGGCGGCGGGTGGGTGTGGAAGGAGGTACAGCGCCAAGACCGTTCGATGATGATGTGGATGGTAGGACAGGACGTGTGGGGGATATTGGGCGGTGTGGGGACGGGGGGGTGACTTCGGTGTGGAGGATGGAAGTGAAGATAGCATTAGCTTGTTCTGGGTGAAAACATGGGGGTTAGGGTTTGTGACAGCACGATAACAGCATAGGAATAGCACCTTTGAGGGCGTCCGACTCAGATGGGATGATCCTGTTCTTAGAAGGGGTCGAGGGGCCGCCTTCGTCCATGAGATGGTAGGATGTGCGTATATCGCCCGCGTCCCTTGAGGGGACGAACCTGTCCCCATAGTCTCTGGTGAATCTCGGCATCTCAATGGGCGACTCTGGCCCGCCACTACTATCGCTAGTATTTGGTCGCGAATCCAAGGAGGGCGTCGATAAAGGCGCAGTTGCCACCCCGAATATGGGATTTACTCGAGCGCGAGTTCTTCGTGGAGTTTGTTCGTCTGCGTCGAGATGCGAGGCGCGCAGACGCTTGCCGAAGGGCGAGTTCTTGAGCCCGGACATGATGATATCCGGCGTTGGTGAGATTCTGTTGGTTTACTTGGTTCTGCCGGTAGTTTGGCGGTCGATGAAAGATGAAAGATAAAGCAAGGATCGAAAGAGCAGTGAGTTGGACCGGGGAGGGGCTGTTGAGGGAGTTCAGTCGAGATGTACCATGGGGATGGAGGAGAAGAGCGGGCACTGATCTCGACTCAACGCGTTGACCTCGTGACTCATCCCCATTCATCCCAATGCCACGCCTCCAGTCATCCTGACCGGTGTGGGCATTCCATTTTCAGTCCCCCAGCGGGATATAATTGAGCATCATGTACTGCACATGCTACGCTCCGGGTGCAGCACGCTGGCAGCTGAATCATTGCTGAATCTCTTGCAGACTCCATCCACACAATTTTCAACATACAGGGGCGACGGCGAACAACATCAGGGCCACCTAGGGGTACCGCCTCCGAATTTTTCATCATGACGTGGATGGCGTTTGCTGTATAGGACATCACGGCACCGGTACCTGAATTCACCGTCGCCGACTCTGAGGAAAAGAAGATAGCATATGGTGTCCATTCAGACGCTACATACTGCAACTAGAGGATGGATATTGTACATATCAGCACCATGAAGATATCCATCAGACCAACGCTCGACTCGCTGGCTCGTCCTCAAAGCACTTTTACAACCACATTCAAGGAAATCGAACCAAACGTCCTCGAGACTCTGCAAAGATGCAGAGGCAGATTCTCAGTATAACGAGTGAGCGCAAGAGTCATCGAATGGATATGAAGGGTGCGGCATTTGTAAAAATGCGAGACTCGGTCAGTTTCTATAGAATAAATCCTGATGAGCATGTTCTAAGGAAAGCGGAATGCAGGAGGCGGTTTTATATATCATCTCGGGACTCGCCGGGCGGAACTTGAAGTCCATCATAGCATCGCGCATCCTTGATCATAATGGCCCGTTGTTGTGTGCACCGACCATTGTCCATTCCCCATGGGTGAGGCTATGATGACACTCAAGAGCGAATGCCGGAACTCCCTGATTAATTAGATGGTAACTTTGCAAGGACATTGTCCTGTCGCCTTGGTCCCCACTGCTTCATCAAGAACAGGATTTCGGGTATGTTGCTGATATGCGCGCTTTGTCCTTTTTTTGGGCAGCCTTTTTTTGGGGGAACACCTCTATAGGTGCGGGGCAGGACTTGACCGCGATAAATGTCTTCGCTATTGGTCTTCCGGACATGTTCAATGTCCACCGCTCATTCATGGTAGATTCATTAATTTTTGAACTCCCGTGCGAATAGTCTGCCCCATGGACGAAAGTGTTGATATCGTGAAGTGGGATTCTCGATGGTTGCGAGCTCCTCCACTCATTTGGTTGTTAGGAGAGACGACCGCCCACGATCGAAAATTTCATGGTCGCGACCGGTACGATGAAGCAATGTTTCAGTCCCCACCCCACCCCTGAACGGACCCAAAGGACTGCGCGTGCAAGAGGAGGGTCGCTACATACTCGCTATGTACATACGTCGGGGTGGCATTTCGCATCAAATTGTGTCCGTTCTCATCACGAGCAACTAGGAAACACTTTGTTCCGCCTTTGACGGAGCGTCTCATTTTAGGGCTCACATATTGATTTAATATCATGGCGTCTGTACGATCATTGTCAGATCTATCTATCTGATCTTAATTGACACAGCCAGTAGACCGACGCAATGTTTCAACAGAGCCTTCGCCAGAGCAAATCCGATTAGGTGGTCGTCGGGGGCCAAATCCCGAACCGAATTCTGAATTCAGTCATCCGTCGTCCGTGGCATCGCCCTCAGATTCCTAACATTGTCTCGGGAATGGGCACTTTGCCGACACATCATCATGATCACAAAAGAGTCCGCTCACTGGCACACGATGAAAACTATAAAATGCGGCCGGTCTACGCCTCCACTTTCCTTAGAGCTGGTCTCCTCACACAAACTACACACACTACAAATCACTTACAATGAAACTCTCCACCCTCTTCTCTACCCTCGCTGCGGCGGTCTCCCTCCTTTCCGTAGCCGCCCTTCCAGCGTATCCTCTGGAAGCACGCGCACCTGCCTCTCTTCCATCGCACTTGGGCTCTAGTGGTACCTTCTACCGCGCAGTCACTGGTAGGGAGCTCGCGCATGTTTCGACCATTTATAAGAAGGGGCAACACCCAGCAAG
>Ga0307516_10003301_pt1 | contig 20875 bp, 21 predicted proteins | sample 19_EM_MG_FD_203310 | JGI IMG/M metagenome (GOLD analysis project Ga0307516, IMG submission 203310) | Populus trichocarpa ectomycorrhiza microbial communities from riparian zone in the Pacific Northwest, United States - 19_EM | ecosystem: Host-associated > Plants > Roots > Unclassified | place...
GTGAAGAAGAGGGGCGATTACTGCAGCCGATGCGGCAAGTGGGAGGGCTCTCGGTTCGATGGAAATGCGATGGCTGGAGCCTAGAGCGGATGGCGAGAGAAAAGCAAAGCACCGCCAGATTAGATTCTGCCGGTGGGGTGGGTGGGGAGCAGTGGAAAAAAGAAGGAAGAGGGCGACAAAAGGAAAACGCCGACGGGACAAACGCCCAATAGACACTGGAGCGCAGCCGGAAGATGATTGGATGGGAAGCGGGGGGCGCGGAGGGGCAGCGCACACATGATTGGCCGGGCCACCCTGTGTCTCTTGTGCGGCCAAACGAACGCCGGAGCGGATGGGGCGATTCGATTGGATCCCCAGGACGAGAGACAAGACGATGCTGCAGGTGCAAGGGCGGCATGCGGCGCTTGCGGCCTGGGAGGGTGGAGGGGATTCGGGAGATGTGGGTGGATGGAGGGACGGACGGACGGCCGGATGGACGGATGGCTGGATGGATGGATATCTCGCAGGTAGGTACTGCGGAGGAATCGGCGCGAGTCCGGGAGTGCGATAGGTCGGAGACGACGGCGACGACATTCGATGCCGGGCGGCGACATGGACGGATGCAGGGCGAAACGGGAAGCCGAGATACGTATTCCGGATGCGCAGACACTGCGGGGCTGATCTGGGCGGTCTCAGCAGCGAGCAGCGGCCATTCCGGCGGCGGAGCTGACTGGCGGAGCTGAGGGATGGGAAGCGCGTGCCCGGTGTGCTTCTAATGTCGCCATCACGCGCAAATAGCGATGTCTCGCATGGAGATATCTAGAGTATCTACTCTATGTGGAGCTGCGAACGGCGCAGCGGCTGGGACCTGGAGTGGGTGCGTCCGGTCCCCCAGATCCCCGGCCAGCCGCCCAGCTATCCCCGGCCAGGCCAAGGCCTCCGCCGTTCGCTCCTCGCTCGTGCGCGCGGACGCTGCAGACTCGCAAACCATCGCGACTAGACCCCGCACAGTTAGCACTTTCCCCCACATTTCTGCACGCTTGCTGCACCCACATATCATACTTACATAGCTATAATTGATAGATAGCCTAGGCGCATGCAAACGCGGCGTCCGACGATCTCCAGGTGACCGCGGACAAGGAACACGGACAAGGTGGTGGAGGCGCAGCTGTCGGCTCGCGAACATTCCTCGCGTGCGGCCTGCACAATTTCATGGGTGATTGCGAAGCAATCATCACTGCGTGGGTAGACGAGAACGCCTGGATGCGATGGCTGCGGAATTGGCCATGGAGTTGGCCTCGGGCTGGCGGAACTTGAGGCTGGCGAATGTGACCAGTCGTGGATCCCGGCACACCATCTGGGCTAAGGGGGGGGGGGGGAATTATGTATTCAGGCGGGAAATCCTGAGCGAGGAGAGAAGCCGTATGGCGGATCGCCGGAAACGAGATCGAGATTCGTCGTTCGACTGGCGTCCTCGAGGAGATGGCTTCCGCCTCGCATGGCACGAAGGTACCGCATCCAAGCGGGAGACGACGCGAGAATAAAGAAAACGCGCTTGCGAATCCCGCTGAGATGGCTGCTGACTAAGCGTCGAGTGATCTCGCCACGGAGAAGGCGATCCCGCACAGAAACCGCACGTCATATATTTCGGTGTCTCCAAGAGTCGCTCCGAGAAAGGCAAAGATGGATCCAGTCTGGCTGTCATGGACAACGCACCGCTCGGTCTGCAACCTGCGCAACGCGGGCGGACACGCGACTGCTACGCCCAACTTGCGTGTGCGGCGGCAGTTGCAGTTCCGCACTGCAGGAGTGGGCGGAGAGCCCGGGAAGGTATTATACGAATAGGGGAGTGGAATATAGCCCGTTTACTTCGCCGATTCCATTCTGTTTCAAAAATGCAACTTGTTATTGTCCGCGATCCAGAACAACTGAGAGACGGACCATGCATACTAATACAAAAACGAGGATGCCAGTAGAACCACAGCGACTTCCGGCAGTGACTCTATTCGACGTATACACGGTGTGGACGTCTTTTCCAGCTCGCTCAAGGCTTCGGAACGAGGGCTGCATTGTTGAGCGTCGGCCTGTTGTATCAGTGCTCACTCGACATATCACATACTTCAACAATTTTCACTGCTACTGCAATAAACAACACAAGACAGCAAACACAGAACAACGAGGGCTCCACGGAAACAAACGGATAAAGCACACCTATAGGTGGCTGTCGTGGCACGATCACTTGTTGCAGTCTCAACTGCAAATCTCGCTCCCGCCGTCGCTCTGTCCTAATTCCTTCCCAATATACTTCTCCGAATCCCCACTCCTACCCATTATCTGCCTCCCCCTCCCCTTTCTACAATTCTTGTCCATCACGCTGCCCACATTTTCAGCCACTGTAGTGGAAGCCGTCCCTTAAAAGTAATGTCTTGTAACTTGAGAAACGAAAGGAGAAGAGAGAAGACCACATTTATGTGATTATAGCCAAGGTCAGAACACTGGCGTTGACGGATCTCTTACTAAGTGTCCGCCTTCCAAACCCTCTCTCTAGACTATGGACATAAGTGGCGGACTGATATAGAGTACTCAGTATACCTCCCAAGTATGGGCATACGTCCAATACTTACCGAACCCCGTGACATTGGTCGGGAAGGCAGCTCGTCGTTCCGAGGCACCGACTAAACCTGCAACGACACCACCACCGCTTCTATACGAATGGGGACTGCCTACTAGGAATCCATGGGTCCTTAAAGTCGCCCCAGAATATATTCTAGCATGCGCTCTCACTAATTTTCATAGACCAGAAAAGCACCAGGGTGTCTTCAATTGGGCACTTTGGCCCTCACCCACCGCCGCATATCCTCCCCAACTGCTACCCAGGAGGGCTTCACGTACTTAGGCCAATAGTCCCAATAAATACCCCCCCTTGGCTGACGCTAGTCTTGATCCTCGGTCTTCGGTTCTTAAGATCATCAGATCATCAGCTCCTCGGTTCCCCGGATCTTCCTCACGTCACAATACGCGATACCATTAGCTACGAGTACTCCGGACTGGAAAGAATATAAATTGTCCTACAGTAGTTCCCTTTTCCCTAGAGAGAGAACCCTACACATATCCCACAATTCTGTCACGAACAGCTTCCCCAGAGTGATCGCCCCTCCGAGACGAAAGACCTTCCGACAATTGCACCGCACTTTTTCAAACCGTTGTGGAAATAACCCCACCCCCCCACCAAAACCTTCACAACAAACGCCTTCTGCATGTGCCCTCGGATTGGTCGTTGAAGAGAACTATCGCTAAGGACAGTTTCACAAGGGCATTCCTCACAGTGGGAGTGTTATCGGCCCTAGGTCGAGGAATCGTTACCGCCAGCAGCAGCTCTCTGTATCGACGTATTCTCCCCGAAGCCGACAGCTTTCTCGAGCAGAAGCCGGACCGTGCTTTCGTGGCCAGCCGCAGTTGCATGGGAGATCGCCGTATTTCCGTCGTCGTCTTTCGCCTCGATGTTGGCACCCTTCTCAAGTAGGAGCCGCACCGTGGTTAAGTGGCCACCCCAAGCAGCCATGCAGATCGCCGTACCACCGTCATGACCTTTCGCCTCGATGTTGGCGCCCTTATCGAGCAGAAGTCGGACTACGGCTTCGTTGCCGTGCCAAGCCGCCAGACAGATCGCCGTATCGCCGTCGTTATTTCTCGCCTCGATGTTGGCACCCTTCTCGAGCAGAAGCCGGACTATGGCCTCGTGGCCACCAATAGAAGCGGCGCAGATCGCCGTACCGTAAAAACCCTTCCCTTCAATGTCGGCGTCCTTCCCTTCAATGTCGGCGTCCTTCCCTTCAATGTCGGCGCCCTTCTCGAGCAGAAATCGGACAATGGCCTCGTGGCCACCCGAAGCTGCGTTGCAGATCGCCGTACCGTAAGAACCCTCCCCTTCGATGTCGGCGCCCTTCTCGAGCAGAAGTCGGACAATGGCCTCGTGGCCACCCGAAGCTGCGTTGCAGATCGCCGTACCGTAAGAACCCTCCCCTTCGATGTCGGCGCCCTTCTCGAGCAGAAGTCGGACAATGGCCTCGTGGCCACCCGCAGCTGCGTTGCAGATCGCCGTACCGTAAGAACCCTCCCCTTCGATGTCGGCGCCCTTCTCGAGCAGAAGTCGGACAATGGCCTCGTGGCCACCCGAAGCTGCGTTGCAGATCGCCGTACCGTAAAAACCCTTCCCTTCAATGTCGGCGCCCTTCTCGAGCAGAAGTCGGACAATGGCCTCGTGGCCACCCGAAGCTGCGTTGCAGATCGCCGTACCGTAAAAACCGTTCCCTTCAATGTCGGCGTCCTTCCCTTCGATGTCGGCGCCCTTCTCGAGCAGAAGTCGGACAATGGCCTCGTGGCCACCCGAAGCTGCGTTGCAGATCGCCGTACCGTAAAAACCCTTCCCTTCAATGTCGGCGCCCTTCTCGAGCAGAAGTCGGACAATGGCCTCGTGGCCACCCGAAGCTGCGTTGCAGATCGCCGTACCGTAACAACCCTTCCCTTCAATGTCGGCGCCCTTCTCGAGCAGAAATCGGACAATGGCCTCGTGGCCACCCGAAGCTGCGTTGCAGATCGCCGTGCCGTGAAAACCCTCCCCTTCGATGTCGGCGCCCTTCTCGAGCAGAAGCCGGACTATGGCCTCATGGCCACGCGAAGCTGCGTGGTAGATCGCCGTACCGCCGGATTGTTCTTTCGCCTCGATGTTGGCGCCCTCCTCTAGCAGCAGCCGGACTGTGGCCTCGTGGCCGCCGGACGCTGCCCTGGACAGCGCTGTATATCCCTGCGAGTCGCTGAAATCGACCCCAAACTGCTTTTCCGCAAGCACAGCCCTGATGGTGCCACATAGCCCGAAGATACCAGATGCATGAAGAGGTGTTAGTTTGCTCGGACTCCAGTTGAATCCGTAGTCGTTCGTGTTTTCTGGAGAAAAATAGACTTGGAATATAAGATGCAAGCGTGCCGAATCCTTTAAGACAGTAGGGACTTTTGTAATCACATCGCCGCCTTCGTCCTCTGTTTCACATGAGATACGGCAGTGGTTGCCCCAGTGCCGACATGCATAGTCCAAGAAGCTGTGTCTCCCGAGTACTGAATTGAAAGTCTCCTGGGAGTCGCAGGGTCCAGTCCGAAAGTCATCAAGCAAGAGGTAACTGAGGCATGCTTTTGCAATCATTGTGTGCGCTCCATTCTGGATACTAGGAGCAGCTGAGAGGTATTCTTGAACCGTGTAATGGACCAGTCGGACTGTCTCTGTCTGCTCGTCCACGATTACAAGACTTGCACATTGCTCGACGATATCATGTACCTCGATGAAGTCGTCTTCGTCTAGCTCTGACTTTGGTTCGCCCTCTGCGATCGCAAGGGCAATCTGTAGTTCAGTGACATGGAGCGGACGGTCGGCGTTGACAATCCATCTCAGTGCCTGCAATGCTAGCACTCGGTCCTCGTCCTGTTGTGCCTCAATGGTTTCCATCGCCCTTGCATAGGTTGAGTTCAAATCTTGTGGGATGAGACCAAGTGCACGCCTCTTTTCATTCGGAGTCTTCCTCCGCAGAATGGATTCGGTGTGAAGGATGGCCAACAGGAACCTAGTCACATCCAAGTGAGCAGGCGACGAACGAATCGCTAATCGAAAGCGACTCAGAGTGGGTGACTCACATTCCGTCGGCCTTTTCCAATACTGTGGCTACTATGTCCAACTCTAGTTGTGTGGAAATTTTGTGCCTCTTCTTTGCGGCTTCGATCTTCTCCTTGATAGCTAACTTCATATCCTCCTTGACCGGGACGATAGCCAACTGAAGTGGAGCTTCATCTGCGAAGGCGTGTTGCATATGCGGCCGTCCAGTGATCAAGATTTTGAATCTCACCTCTCCTTTCCGGTCCAGGGGCAATCGCATCATGAACGGTAATAGCACCTTCCTTTCGTCTTCGTTGCATTCGTCCAAGGCATCGAAAATCAGGTACACTTCCCTGAATTCTGCAGCAAAGGAGATGAACAGCTCTCGCAAATCACTCATGGTTGGTCGCTTCCCAACAGGATGCATTTTGCTATACATTTCCTCGATATGCGAGCTAAGCGATGCATCTGATTGTGAATTTGTCCGTCGGAATGCAAGCTGTTTAATCAGCGTCGCCAGAATAACTTCAGGGGTCTGTCTTGCTCGATCTTTGTAGTCGAAGTACACGTATGCCAATGCTGCCGAGGGGTTGATTGGCTTTTGAATACGAGCTTCGATGTGTTCAATCACGATCGACCTAGTATCGTTAGCTCGGGCCAGCATACCTACTGCGGAATGGATAATACAGACATCAAGCAGCTCTTCCCGGAGCCCGCTAGTAACCACCGCATCAGCTTACGATCAGATAGTTTTGGAAATAACAGTAGGAGCTTACGGATGCCGGGACACCACAGGATCGGTGAACCCGACGAGTCACCGCCGAGCCACACCTTGAAAGTAGAAGCATCAAGGAACCACTCCCCAGTGCGATCCTTTACACTCTTGTGAACCTCCCTGTGCCGCTTGTCGTGCTCGTAAGGTGATAACCAATCGAGAACTCGGAGGCGATGGGCCGCTACAGAGTCGCCGCGTTGCCTGTTAGCAAATAACTAACTGCCGTAGCAAAGGAGAAGGAGTGGGACATACCCTGCTCTGCCCGCTTCCTTTCTAATCCGTCATCCCGTAAGTCGCCCACGATTTTCTTAACCTCTCTGCTGCTCTCCAATATGGACAACGACGCTTGGCTAACCAACTCATCAGTACGGCTGTCGACCAAATATGGGGCCAGAGATCGCAAACTCAGTACAGATTGTCAGCCGTCATCGCTGCAGTGATTGTACTCTTATGTCTTTCGATTCTCTGCATGAGATCGGTTATCTCCGTCTTCTGTAGCGGCCACTTCATGGCAGTTCTGAGGTTCGACAACGTTTCTTTCCGCCGTAGACGGAACTGACTAAGGGCTTGCTCAACAGCCTTCAGGTCATCGTGGCAAGCAGTGAAGCTCAGGTTGGGCATGTTGTCTTTCAAATATTGTCATGTTAGCTGAGTATGGCGAAAACCAAAAGCCGCAGACACCTGCGACTGGCCGCGTCCAAACGAATGGAGCCGGAAGGCGTCATACGAAGATCCTCCAAAGTGGCCTCTTCAACAAGTAGTTGAAGTACTTCGAGAACGCCTTTGAGACTGTTGATTTCCAAGACAAGCGCCTTGACTTCCTTCGGACAGTCTTTGCATTCTCGCCAAAACTCGCGTCCGTGCTTGTAAACCACCTCGGCCAAACTGAGGATTCCAACCACTCCAGCTGCGATCGAAAACGGATCAGCCATGGTTCCTTCGCGGGAGATGACTGCGGTAGTGCGGAGTGGTCTTCTGCGATTAACTGTTGGGAGAGCGAGGAGTATTCGTGGTGGCGTTGACGCTTCGGTGCGGCGATTGAACTCGGGCGGGTTGATGGGCCATATTCATGTAACCAAGCGGGGCGCACTTCACCACGCAACCCCCGCATGCAGGGATCGGGCCTGGAGGCTGAAGCGAGTCCTGAAGTGCAAGAGTTCCTTAGTGATGTATCCATGTCAACTGAGTACGTACATAGCTAGTTACCTGATGGGCTGAATGCGAGTAATGAATAAACCAAAAAAAAAGAGAAAAGGTCTACATATAATAGCGGTCCTCAAACCTCCAAATGGAATGGGAAAATGGGGTGGGTTGCGCGAGTCCATTTGTATGATGATATAAGCAGGAGGGTCACAATGCGGCCCGCTGCCGGGTGTTTCCTAAAGGCCTGTGTCGTTCGACCACATGGCGATGGCGGGCACACTTTCAGCCTCGCTAATAGCCAATTTTCAGGCCAATCCGATGAGTATCGGTAGAGTTATATGTTATTCAGTTGTAGACACTGGTGACATTGGTCGCGGCGTTGGCGGGGGGTGCATGCTCAGTCTCCCCCGCCGTACTCTATCTACCCTTCCTGCAATATTCCGAGCTGAGAAAATCCTTACATGGAAGAAGCCTTGTGGCATTGTGGACTTTTTTAGCGAATGTTCTGGCATTGTAGCCTTTTCTCAAAAAAAAAGCCACTTACATAAATACCATCGAGACGCTTGTCTCCATCGGACCCTTGGCTTCTATCTACATACTCTACATATCTTCCTCCTATTTTATCTAGTCTTATCGCGCGTTGTTATCTCGCCTATCTCATTCGGTACGAGTTCTGGATCTCCGGCACGCGCCGCAGTGGGGCTGATGATGATGATTCAGTGATCGTATGCGACCCTATTGCATGAAGATAGCTCCCCGCCGACGACGGAAGTCTCGATTGAGATGAACAAGGAGCAGGGTTCAGTTGTCGTCATATCAAAGCGGATGGATTTTTTTTTTGTTTGTTCATTACTCGCATGCGACCTATCAGATCGATATGAGGCTTCCTCGACCTGCGCTGAGGACCCTCGCCCCCTTAGAAGACGGAGAAGGCGACACCCAGCGATCTCAACCAAATAGACGATACATCCACCGACGGCTGCACGGCGGGCGCGTTCACCGCTGCTGTAGTGTGCGCTGTAGTGTGCGCTGTCTGCAGTCGGCAATTAGCAGAAGGGCGAAGGAGGGGACGGGCACAGAAGTGGGACGAGGATGCGGACTGCTGAGTAAATACAGAGACGAAAATCGGGGGATTCTAGTTATACATAGCAGGCAGACAGCATGCGCCGCTACTACTGTCTCCTGGTATGTAATAAAGTCGGGTTCCTTGACATCGATGATTCCGACAGAGGCGCGGGCGGGACACAGCCGTAGCCGTAGCCGAGGCTTCCGACAGATTCACAACACACCTTTTCTAGCTAGGCTATTTCCAAAACATACTGCATGCAACCTTGTCGGTTGACTTGGAGATTAGCTCGGCTGTGATGTTAAGTACATGCTTAAGTACTAGTAGGTTTGAGCCAGCCTGGAAGCGGCGCCAACCCAGGTAACAGAAGGCGATTAGAAGTTGATACCGACAGCGCAGCCGCAAGCAGTCGGCCTTCCCAGAGCTCTCCGGGGTACCGAAATCAAGGCACAGTCACACCTTGACGTTACGCGGGTGGTCTATCACGGAATCGAAATGACAGGTTTCGGTGGCAAGGTAACCGTGATTCGCCGAGAGGGTTAGGAAGTCTAGCTAGGTAGTGACCTGCATGCGGTGATATCTACTCTACGTGGTAACTACAGTCCAATACGGCCACGGAGGTTTGAGGCAGCCAATGCGGTGCGGGCCCGCGAGGGCTGCGGAAGTGGCCACGGAGTTGGCCTCGGGCTGGCGGAACCTGATCTGGCGAATGTGACCAGTCGTGGATCATTCCGGCAGGAAATCCTCAGCGAGGAGAGAAGCCGTATAGTATGGCGGATCGCCGGAAACGGCATCGGGATTCGTCGTTCGACCGACGTCCTCGAGGAGATGGCTTCCGCCTCGTATGGCGCGAAGGTACCGCATCCAAGTGGGAGACGACGCGAGATTAAAGAAAACGCGCTTGCGAATCCCGCTGAGATGGCTGCTTACTAAGCATCGAGTGATCTCGTCACGAAGGGGAGTGGAATATAGATTATTTACTTCGCCGATTCCATTCTGTTTCAAAAATGCTGCTCGTTGTTGTCCGCGATCCAGAACAACTGCGTGACCGACCATGCATTCTAATACAAAAACGAGGACACCAGCAGGACCCCAGCGACTTCCGGCTGTGGCTCTATTCGACGCATACACGGTGTGGATGTCTTCTCCAGCTCGGTCGAAGCTACGGAACGAGAGCTACATTGTTGAGCTTCGGCCTGTTGTATCAGTGCTCACTCGACATATCACATACTTCAACAATTTTCACTGCCACTGCAATAAACAACACAAGACAGCAAACACAGAACAACGAGGGCTCCACGGAAACAAACGGACAAAGCACACCTATAGGTGGCTGTCGTGGCACGATCACTTGTTGCAGTCTCAACTGCAAATCTCGCTCCCGCCGTCGCTCTGTCCTAATTCCTTCCCAATATACTTCTCCGAATCCCCACTCCTACCCATTATCTGCCTCCCCCTCCCCTTTCTACAATTCTTGTCCATCACGCTGCCCACATTTTCAGCCACTGTAGTGGAAGCCGTCCCTTAAAAGTAATGTCTTGTAACTTGAGAAACGAAAGGAGAAGAGAGAAGACCACATTTATGTGATTATAGCCAAGGTCAGAACACTGGCGTTGACGGATCTCTTACTAAGTGTCCGCCTTCCAAACCCTCTCTCTAGACTATGGACATAAGTGGCGGACTGATATAGAGTACTCAGTATACCTCCCAAGTATGGGCATACGTCCAATACTTACCGAACCCCGTGACATTGGTCGGGAAGGCAGCTCGTCGTTCCGAGGCACCGACTAAACCTGCAACGACACCACCACCGCTTCTATACGAATGGGGACTGCCTACTAGGAATCCATGGGTCCTTAAAGTCGCCCCAGAATATATTCTAGCATGCGCTCTCACTAATTTTCATAGACCAGAAAAGCACCAGGGTGTCTTCAATTGGGCACTTTGGCCCTCACCCACCGCCGCATATCCTCCCCAACTGCTACCCAGGAGGGCTTCACGTACTTAGGCCAATAGTCCCAATAAATACCCCCCCTTGGCTGACGCTAGTCTTGATCCTCGGTCTTCGGTTCTTAAGATCATCAGATCATCAGCTCCTCGGTTCCCCGGATCTTCCTCACGTCACAATACGCGATACCATTAGCTACGAGTACTCCGGACTGGAAAGAATATAAATTGTCCTACAGTAGTTCCCTTTTCCCTAGAGAGAGAACCCTACACATATCCCACAATTCTGTCACGAACAGCTTCCCCAGAGTGATCGCCCCTCCGAGACGAAAGACCTTCCGACAATTGCACCGCACTTTTTCAAACCGTTGTGGAAATAACCCCACCCCCCCACCAAAACCTTCACAACAAACGCCTTCTGCATGTGCCCTCGGATTGGTCGTTGAAGAGAACTATCGCTAAGGACAGTTTCACAAGGGCATTCCTCACAGTGGGAGTGTTATCGGCCCTAGGTCGAGGAATCGTTACCGCCAGCAGCAGCTCTCTGTATCGACGTATTCTCCCCGAAGCCGACAGCTTTCTCGAGCAGAAGCCGGACCGTGCTTTCGTGGCCAGCCGCAGTTGCATGGGAGATCGCCGTATTTCCGTCGTCGTCTTTCGCCTCGATGTCGGCACCCTTCTCAAGTAGGAGCCGGACCGTGGTTAAGTGGCCAGCCCAAGCAGCCACGCAGATCGCCGTACCACCGTCATGACCTTTCGCCTCGATGTTGGCGCCCTTCTCGAGCAGAAGTCGGACTACGGCTTCGTTGCCGTGCCAAGCCGCCAGACAGATCGCCGTATCGCCGTCGTTATTTCTCGCCTCGATGTTGGCGCCCTTCTCGAGCAGAAGGCGGATTATGGCCTCGTGGCCACCCGAAGAAGCCGCGCAGATCGCCGTACCGCCAACACTCTTCCCTTCGATGCTGGCGCCCTTCTCGAGCAGAAGTCGGACTACGGCTTCGTTACCGTGCCAAGCCGCCAGACAGATCGCCGTATCGCCGTCGTTATTTCTCGCCCCGATGTTGGCGCCCTTCTCGAGCAGAAGGCGGATTATGGCCTCGTGGCCACCCGAAGAAGCCGCGCAGATCGCCGTACCGTCAACACCCTTCCCTTCGATGTTGGCGCCCTTCTCGAGCAGAAGTCGGACTACGGCTTCGTTACCGTGCCAAGCCGCCAGACAGATCGCCGTACCGTCAGAACACTCCCCTTCGATGTTGGCGCCCTTCTCGAGCAGAAGGCGGACTATGGCCTCGTGGCCACCCTTGGAAGCCGCGCAGATCGCCGTACCGAAACGACCGTACGCCTCGATATCGGCACCCTTCTCCAGCAGAAGTCGGACTATGGCCTCGTGGCCACCCTTAGAAGCCGCGCAGATCGCCGTACCGTCAACACCCTTCCCTTCAATGTCGGCGCCCTTCTCGAGCAGAAGCCGGACTATGGCCTCGCGGCCACCCAAAGAAGCGTCGCAGATCGCCGTACCGTAAAAACCCTTCCCTTCAATGTCGGCGCCCTTCTCGAGCAGAAGCCGGACTATGGCCTCGCGGCCACCCAAAGAAGCGTCGCAGATCGCCGTGCCGTAAAAACCCTTCCCTTCAATGTCGGCGCCCTTCTCGAGCAGAAGCCGGACTATGGCCTCGTGGCCACCCTTAGATGCCGCGCGGATCGCCGTACCGTCAACACCCTCCCCTTCGATGTCGGCGCCCTTCTCGAGCAGAAGCCGGAGTATGGTCTCGTGGCCTCCCAAAGCAGCCCCGCAGATTGCTGGACCGCGAACACCTTGGGCGTCGATTTCGGCGCCCTTCTTGAGCAGAAGCCGGACTATGGCCTCATGGCCACGCGAAGCTGCGTGGTAGATCGCCGTAACGCCGGATTGTCCTTTCGCCTCGATGTTGGCGCCCTCCTCTAGCAGCAGCCGGACTGTGGCCTCGTGGCCGCCGGACGCTGCCCTGGACAGCGCTGTATATCCATCCGAGTCGCTGAAATCGACCCCAAACTGCTTTTCCGCAAGCACAGCCCTGATGGTGCCACATAACCCGAAGATACCAGATGCGTGAAGAGGTGTTAGTTTGCTCGGACTCCAGTTGAATCCGTAGTCGTTCGTGTTTTCTGGCGAAAAATAGACTTGGAATATAAGATGCAAGCGTGCCGAATCCTTTAAGACAGTAGGGGCTTTTGTAATCACATCGCCGTCTTCGTCCTCTGTTTCACATGAGATACGGCAGTGGTTGCCCCAGCGCCGACATGCATAGTCCAAGAAGCTGTGTCTCCCGAGTACTGAATTGAAAGTCTCCTGGGAGTCGCAGGGTCCAGTCCGAAAGTCATCAAGTGAGAGGTAATTGAGGCATGTTTTTGCAATCATTGTGTGCGCTCCATCCCGGATACTAAAAACACCTAAGAGGTATTCTTGAACCGTGTAATGGACTAGACGGACTGTCTCTGTCTGCTCGTCCACGATTACAAGACTTGCACACTGCTCGACGATATCATGTACCTCGATGAAGTCGTCTTCGTCTAGCTCTGACTTTGGTTCACCCTCTCCGATCGCAAGGGCAATCTGTAGTTCAGTAACACGGAGCGGACGCTCGGCGTTGACAATCCATCTCAGTGCCTGCAATGCTAGCATTCGGTCCTCGTCCTGTTGTGCCTCAATGGTTTCCATCGCCCTTGCATAGGTTGAGTTCAAATCTTGTGGAATGAGACCAAGTGCACGCCTCTTCTCATTGGGGGTCTTCCTCCGCAGAATGGATTCGGTGTGTAGGATGGCCAACAGGAACCTAGTCACCACATCCAAGTGAGCAGACGATGAACAAATCGCCAGTCACAACCGACTTAGAGGGGGTGACTCACATTCCCTCGGCCTTTTCCAATACTGTGGCTACTATGTCCAACTCCAGTTGTGCGGAAATTTTGTGCTTCTTCTTTGCGGCTTCGATCTTCTCCTTGATAGCTAACCTCATATCCTCCTTGACCGGGACGATAGCCAACTGAAGTGGAGCTTCATCTGCGAAGGCGTGTTGCATATGCGGTCGTCCAGTGATCAAGATTTTGAATCTCACCTCTCCTTTCCGGTCCAGGGGCAATCGCATCATGAACGGTAATAGCACCTCTCTTTCGTCTTCGTTGCATTCGTCCAAGGCATCGAAAATCAGGTACACATCCCTGAATTCGGCAGCAAGAGAAATGAACAGCTCTTGCAAATCTCTCATGGCTGGTCGCTTGCCTTTAGGTTGCATTTTGTTGTACATTTCCTCGATATGCGGGCTGAGTGATGCATCTGCTTGTGAATCTGTCCGTTGGAATGCAAGCTGTTTAATCAGCGTAGCAAGAATAACTTCAAGGGTCTGTCTTGCCCGATCTTTGTAGTCGAAGTACACGTATGCCAATGCTGGCGGGGGGTCGGTTGGCTTTTGAATACGAGCTTCGATGTGTTCAATCACGATCGACCTAGTATCGTTAGCTCGGCCAAGCATACCTACTGCGGAAAGGATAATACAGACGTCAAGCAGCTCTTCCCAGAGCCCGCTAATGATCACCGCGTCAGCCTACGATCAGATAGTTTGGAAAATAGTAGTAGGAGCTCACGGATGCCGGGACACCATAGGATCGGTGAACCCGACGAGTCACCGCCGAGCCACACCTTGAAAGTAGAAGCATCAAGGAACCACTCCCCAGTTCGATCCTTTACACTCTTGTGAACCTCCCTGTGCCGCTTGTCGTGCTCGTAAGGTGATAGCCAATCGAGAACTCGGAGGCGTTGGGCCACTACGTACAGAGTCGCCGTGTTGCCTGTTAGCAAATAACTAACTGCCGTAGCAGAGGAGGTAGAATAGCACATACCCCGCTCTGCCCGCCTCCTTTCTAATCCGTCATCCCGTAAGTCGCCCACGATTTTCGTAACCTCTCTGCTGCTCTCCAATATTGACAACGACGCTTGGCTAATAAGCACATCAGAACCATTGCCGACCAAATATGGGGCCAGAGATCGCAAACTCAGTACAGATTGTCAGCCATCATCGCTGCAGTGATTGTACTCTTGTGTCTTTCGATTCTCTGCATGAGATCGGTTATCTCCGTCTTCTGTAGCGGCCACTTCATGGCAGTTCTGAGGTTCGACAACGTTTCTTTCCGCCGTAGACGGAACTGACTAAGGGCTTGCTCAACAGCCTTCAGGTCATCGTGGCAAGCAGTGAAGCTCAGGTTGGGCATGTTGTCTTTCAAATATTATCATGTTAGCTGAGTATGGCGAAAACAAAAAGCCGCAGCCCCCTGCGACTGGCTGTATTCAAACGAATGGAGTCGGAAGGTGTCATACGAAGATCTTCCGAAGTGGCGTCTTCGATAAGCAGTTGAAGTGCTTCGAGAACGCCTTTGAGACTGTTGATTTCGAAGACCAGCGCTTTGAGTTCCTTCGGGCAGTCTTTGCATTCTCGCCAAAACTCGCGTCCGTGCTTATAAACGACCTCGGCCAAGCTGAGGATTCCAACCACTCCAGCTGCGATCGAAAACGGATCTGCCATGGTTCCTTCGCGAGTGATGGCTGCGGTACTGCGGAGTGGTCTTCTGGGATCAACTGTTGGGAGAGGAAAGAGTATTCGTGTGTGGTAGGGTTGACGCTTCGGTGCGGCGATTGAACTCGGGCGGGTTGATGTGCTGTATTCATGTAACCAAGCGGGGCACACTTCACTACTTTCTGCAACCCCCGCGTGCAGGGATTACGTCTGGAGGCTGAAGCGCGTCCTGTCGTGAAAGATTTCTTCTTTTTTTTTTGTTTCTCCACCACTCGCAGGCGGATGCCGTGGCACGCGTCGTCCGGTCTACATTTGCCTTGACATTCTGCGTCCGGAAGACACGCGCTGCGTTCAGAAGGCAAATGCCCTGACAATCCTCGTCTGGAAGGTAGATGCCGTGGCATGCGTCATCCGGAAGAAATTTGCCTTGACATTCTGCGTCTGTAAGACACGCGCTGCGTTCAGAAGGCAAATGCCCTGACACTCCTCGTCCGGACGACATCTGCCTTGACACTCTGCGTCTGTAATACACGCGCTGCGTCCAGAAGGCAAATGCCCTGACACTCCTCGTCTGGAAGGCAGATGCCGTGGCATGCGTCGTCCGGAAGACATTTGCCTTGACATTCTGCGTCTGTAAGACACGCGCTGCGTTCAGAAGGCAAATGCGCTGACACTCCTCGTCCAGAAGGCAGATGCCGTGGCATGCATCGTCCGGACGCTGTTTGCCTTGACATTAGTCGTCCGGAAGGCCAATGCGCAGCCCACTTCTGCCTAGTACGCATATGCACGGGCGGGTCGAGTTCGGTGCCGCATGTGCGCTGAAATGCATTGTCTGGACAGAGAATACATACCTTGCCGGGTTGCGTCCTGAGCGTCTAGACGTTTCCGACGCGTATGCAGCGTCCGGACGCAGAATTTTTTTCCTGATGTGACTGCCGGCGCCTTCCTGGTCTAGGTATCGGGCTGCCGGGAGGTTTCTCAATAGCATGACGTACTCCTTCCGTGGCATCGTCAGCTTCTGGTTCGGGAATGACCGATGGCTGCCTCTACCCATGGTGTGCAAGGTGGGTACGTGGGGAAAGATCTCACTGCTTACTACAAGAATTTCGGGACTGGTCTATCTCAATGGCAAGACGTCCCGATGGCTGATCAGCAAGTATCTCATCCTTGTATTCGCTCAGTGAACCCATAGGACTATACTCTCTGTGTTTCAACATCCTGCCACTATCTACCGGACATGGTGTCTGGAGCGTTTGGTAAGTCTAGACTGGCTTCGGTGCTAGCGGCTTCTCGTCTCGAGCGGGTGGTGTGCTCGATAGTCCGGACGAGCTGCGATAGATCGAGCCGAGGTTGGACGAGCTGAAGCTGAACCTTGCGTTTCTTGCTTGAGTTCTCTACCTGGATAGGAATGAGAACAGTAACTGGCGAGCCGGGTATGGCGCTAATACTAGCAGGGAGTTCGTACTCTATTTGCAGGCGGCGGTGCACAGTCTGCGGGGCAGGCTGTATGGACAGTCCCTGAGCCTGATGAACAGGGTATATAGACGGTTCTTGAGCCTGATGAACAGGGTGTAGGGACGGTCTCGGCGCGGGGAAGGGAATACCTTCGGAACGTGCCCAGTGGATGGTATTGACCAGTAGCCGATCCTCAATATCGGATAGACTGTGAGCGGCAAGGAAGGAAGTAGGAGTAATGGTATTAGTGACGAAGTTATCAAGGAAGGCTAAAAGGGAAGTGGTAATAGGGGTAGGAGAAGGTGCGGCGGGAGAGCTGTAGTAGCGGGCTAGCAAGGTGAAACTCCGACTTATATCTTGTGGAACCTCGTAGTTATCTGGAGTCCTCAAACCGTCCAATCTAGAAGCGGATACATTCGTGTAGCGAATGAGCGCGTTGTCTTCCATGGCCTCTGCCTCGAGTCCTACCTCGACCTCGACCTCTGACGCCACTTGTAGCGTCCTCCTGGGAGGGAGCGATCCCTTCGGCTTCGTAGCGATGTGGCTCTCCGCCTTGGCGTGGCTCACTGTTGCGGTGGTTGAACCTTTTATGTGGGCGAGCTCTCTCTGGTGCGTAAGGATGTCTCGAGGGCAAGTGGGTACGTTCCGTGTAGTCGGGGACGTACCGATCTGTAGCTTGTCTCGATGGTTGGTTCTCAGCCATGTAAGTATCCCAGCCGATGACCGATGGGGTAGGGGAATGCTGCTCTGGAGCGTCTGGCAGTGTCTCTGAGTCCTCCCTTGGAGGCTTAGGGGATGAAGATGGGCGTCGGGGAGTAGGTGGGGTACAAATCCCTAAAGGGAGTTGGCTGGGTCTCTGCCTGTAGCTGGCTGTAACCCTCAGCGGCGAGGGAGAGAGAGTGCGGGCACGAGGGCGTGGGCGGTTCTGCTCGCGGCTTTCCCGTTGTAGCTGGTTGAAAGCCTCAAGCTGGGTTCGGGCAAGGTGCTGTTCCGGCGAGGTGCATCCGGTAAGGTGCTGTTTCGGCATGGTGCCGTCCGGCAACCTGCCGCCATGAGCAAACATGCACCTGTATGAAACTATCCCATATACCTACACCCGGCTTAGGGTCACAGCAACCAGGAAGCCTATGATGCAGAGTGCGCTGCTCTCGCCTATGCTTTGGAGATAGCAACACAAAGGAATACAACTCCGAAACGATTCACAATCTTTTCGGATGCACAGACAGCCATCAGACGGGTGGCATCAGACCAGCCCGGGCCAGGGCAGAAATGTGCAATCCAGGCCCAAAGGCACATCGCGGCTCGAAGGCGGGCTAGAGCAGGTATCACCATAGAGATCCGGTGGTGTCCTGTGCACAAAGGAATTGCGGGCAACGAGAAGGCAGACGAGTGGGCCAAGGAAGCGGCAGGGCAACCAGGCTCCCAGTGCTGGTGGTGCAAGTGCCCCTCGCAAAGGAGAGACCACCTGTTCAAGGTGTGTCCGGAACGGAAAATGCAGCAGAAGGTTCTGTGGGCGGAGGTGCTGAAGGAGACCAACAGGTGGAAAAGCAGGTGGACGGTCCGGGATTTGCTGGCCGATAGAGATGCGGGCGGGCAGTGCTGGACTTCCTCTTCTCCACAGACGTGGGAAGGCTGGTGCCGCCGCTGGAAGAAAAAGGCGACGCCGGAAGTGAGGTGTCTGAGTGGGAGCTCCGGGAGCATCAGGAGCGGCAAGAGGAGCGGGAGGAAAAGGCGGAGGCGCTGGGTGCCGAGGACGAGATGGGCGCCGGAGAGCGACTCCCACTGTTCCTCCCCACACCCTATTTCATGGCATCGGCAGGCGAGGACTAGGGGGACGGGTCGCACATTTCCTTCGTTCTTTCCTTTGTTAATTTCCTAGGGCGCGTCTTCTCTTTCTTGGGACAGGCCTGGGCGGAGGGCAAAGGGGAGCTTGCAACGAGCCGCCACTGCGTGGACTGCGGACAGGAAAAACTGGGCAAAATGTACGCCGCCATGATCTATATATAGGTCGAATGCGAATATGATTAAACAGAAAAAAAACCGCACCAACAGCCCCGTGACATTTGTCGGGAAGGCAGCTCGTCGTTCCGAGGCTCCGACTGAATCTGCAACGACATCACCACCACTTCTAAACGAATGGACACCACCTACTAGGGATCTTTGGGCCCTGAAAGTCGTCCTAGAATATATTCTAGCATGCGCTCTCACTATTTTCATTGACCAGAAAACACCAGGGTGTCTTCAACTGGAAACCCTGACGCTTACCTACCGCCGCATATCCTCCCCAACCGCCACCCCGGAGGACTTCAGAAACCTAGGCCGATGGTCCCAATAAATACCTCTCCTCCCCCTGGCTCACGCTAGATAGTCCTCAATCCTCGGTCTTCAGTTCTTAAGATAACAAGTCATCAGTTCCTCGGATCCTCGGTCCTCGAATCTTCCTCACGTCACAACACGCGATACCATTAGACACGGCTGCTCCGGACTGCAAAGTATATGAATTGTCCCATAGTAGTTCCCTTTTCGCCAGAGAGCGAAACCTACAAATATCTCAAAATTCCTCCACCAGCAGCGTCCCCAGAATTATCGGCCCTCCGACACGAACGACCTTCCGAAAATTACAGCGCATTTTTTCAAACCGTTGGGAAAATAGACCTAGCCACCCACCAAGACCTCCATCAAAAACACCGTCTGCATGTTAACTCGGATTGGTCTTGAAGAGAACATCCCCAAAGGGCAGTTTCGCAAGTGCCTTCTTCACAGAGGCAGCCTTATACCTAGGACGAGGAACCTTGGCCGCCAGCAGCAGCTCTCTGTATCGCTGTATCCACCTGGGAGCTTGCAGCTTTCTCGCACAGAAGCCGGACTGTCGCTAGGTGGAAACCCGCAGCTGCAGCTGCGATCGCAGTATTACCGCAATGGTCTTTTGCCACAATCTCGGCACCATTCTCGAGCAGAATCCGGACCGTGGCTTCGTGTCCGCGCGAGGCAGCATAGTACATCGCCGTACGGCCGTCATGGTCTTTCGCATCGATGTCAGCGCCCTTCTCGAGCAGAAGCCGGACTATGGCCTCGTCGCCACGCCGAGCTGCGTTGCAGATCGCCGTACGGCCAGATTGACCTTTCGCCTCGATGTCGGCACCCTTCTCCAGCAGAAGACGGGCCGTGGCTTCATGGCCAGCCTCAACAGCCATGCAGATCGCCATATCGCCGATATCGTTTTTCGCTTCGATGTCGGCGCCCTTCTCGATCAGAAGCCGGACTATGGCCTTGTCGCCACGCGAAGCGGCGTTGCAGATCGCCGTAACGCCGTATAGACCCCTCGCCTCCATGTCGGCACCGTTCTCGAGCAGAAGCCGGACTACGGCCTCGTGGCCACACGAAACAGCGTTGAAGATCGCAGTACCGCCGGATGGATCTTTCGCCTCGATATCGGCGCCCTTTTCGAGCAGAATCCGGACTATGGCCTCGTCGCCACGCGAAGCTGCGTTGCACATCGCTGTACGGCCGAATTGATCTTTCGCCTTGATGTCGGCTCCCTTCTCGAGCAGAAGCCGGACTATGGCCTCGTCGCCACGCGAAGCTGCGTTGAAGATCGCCGTACGGCCGGATTCATCTTTCGCCTCGATGTTGGCGCCCTTCTCGAGTAGAAGCCGGACTATGGGCTCGTTGCCACACGAAGAAGCCGCGACGATCGCCGTACCGTAATAGCCTTTAGCCTCGATATTGGCGCCATTCGCGAGCAGAAGCCGGAATACAGCTTCGTGACCACCCCGAGCAGCCATGCAGATCGCCGACCCGCCTTGATGGTATTTCGCTTCGATGTCGGCGCCCTTCTCGAGCAGAAGCCGGACTATGGACTCGTCGCCACGTGAAGCTGCGTTGCAGATCGCCGTACGGCCGAATTGATCTTTCGCCTCGGTGCGGACGCCCTTCACAAGCAGAAGCCGGACTATGGACTCGTTGCCACACGAAGAAGCCGCGACGATCGCAGTACCGTAATTGCCTTTAGCCTCGATATTGGCGCCATTCGCGAGTAGAAGACGGAATACGGCTTCGTGACCACCCCGAGCAGCCATGCAAATCGCCGTCCCGCCGTGGTGGTATTTCGCTTCGATGTCTGCACCCTTCTCGAGCAGAAGCCGGACTATGGACTCGTCGCCACGCGAAGCTGCGTTGAAGATCGCCGTACGGCCGGATTCATCTTTCGCCTCGATGTCGGCGCCCTTCTCGAGCAGAAGCCGGACTATGGACTCGTTGCCACACGAAGAAGCCGCTACAATCGCCGTACCGTAGTAACCTTTCGCCTCGATGTTCGCGCC
>Ga0307516_10003302_pt1 | contig 20874 bp, 24 predicted proteins | sample 19_EM_MG_FD_203310 | JGI IMG/M metagenome (GOLD analysis project Ga0307516, IMG submission 203310) | Populus trichocarpa ectomycorrhiza microbial communities from riparian zone in the Pacific Northwest, United States - 19_EM | ecosystem: Host-associated > Plants > Roots > Unclassified | place...
ATGTTCCCAGGCTTTGCATGCTTCACCATTTTGGCCAATTGAAGTAAAGTGGTAGGAGGTAACGAGGCATGGAATATGATGAAGGGATCCACCACACTTTGCACATGATTCTTCAAGGGTGGTACGGCGTGACGAGGCTTGTGTTTTGGTCTTAACTGGTCGTTGACAGCTAGAGCACTCGATGACACCAACACATAGACGGCGTTCAGCAATGCGGCCATTGTAAGGGACCTTCCCATTGGAACGCCAAACCCACTTGGTCTGCTTCCAGTCTGAGTTGGCATCGGCATCAAGAGGGGCCTCACGGCGTTGGAAACCTTGAGGATAATCAAAAGCATCTTTCTCCTCTGTATGTCATGTTAGTGCCCATCCAAGATCCAATATAGACAATAATACATACCAGGAGAAATTGCCTGAGGTTTCTCATCCTTCATAACCTGCTTCTTCACTTCAGCCATTCCCAACTGTTCATGACCAAGGTTGACACCAGTAGGTTGGGGCAGTGGAGGTAGGCTGGTAGGATACTCAGGGGGCACAGCAGATTGGGAAGCTGATCAAGGTATTCAGCATTCTAGCATGCTTTGATTTTTGGAAATTGACATACATCCAGGATGGAAAAAGTACTGAGATTGTGGGAACCCAAATCCAGGCTGCCAAGCTTGGAATGGATAAGGATTTGGAGGATTGGGCTGTAGTCCAGCTACAGGAGGAGGGAGTGTTGAAGGATAGTTCCTGGGATATTGAGGGGCAAAGAAATGGTGGTAGCCAGGTGGAAGTTGTGGGTAATTGTGAGGTTGAACCGGGACAGAAGGTGAAGCTTGTGGGTCCACAACCGGATCCTGTTTTGTGAGGCCAAGGAGACGAGCAAACTTGTAAAAGAATGACATTGTCAAACTAGTTGCCAGCAACGTAGGGTTTGAGCGGATGGAAGCGATGAGATATGGACAGTGAATGGTCAATGGAAGATGGCACTCGATCACCGAAATTTTTTGCGAGGACACCCGCCGGCATCCCCGGCCATACTCGCGCTCGACAAAGCATGAAGGGACAACATGCGTCCGGAGCGCGCGGTTGGAGACGCGAGCACCAACAGCCCCACAATTGAATTAATCTATATATGTATGTATATTTGTACATACACCGCTGGTGCTCGTCGCCCGAATGCCGGCGATCAAACTCGGGAAAGCGGGAAGGCGAGGTAACTTGAACCCGCGCGGATGTCCGAACATGAGAAAGACAAATGTAACTTCAGGTCACGCGGAGTTTGTAAGTTAACTTTGTATTGGGAGGGACAAGTTAACTTGCTAAGTTAACTTAGTCGATGACAAGTTAACTTAAGTTAGAAAAGTTAGCTTGGTACGAGCCAAGTTAGAAATTCAAGTAACTTTGGTCGCAACCTAGGAAAAGTGGCGAGTAAAGACAGATGTCAACGTGCATACCGTTTGGTTTTCGTCGCGAGTTAGAGTCCCCACATATACCAGAACACCATTAATCGCTCTAACTCACGTGTGCCGAGCTTGGAGGGAAATGTTCGTCTCGCGTCCCTCTTTGTGGACCCACCTCGACTGTATGAATCTGGGAAAAACTCGCGTCTACCTCGAACGCTCAAAGTCCTCCCCCATCGACCTGTCATTGGGAATCGACCGTCTGCCTTTCTCCGACCCTTTCTTCAAGTTCATCCTACACGCTGCTGGACGACTTAAATCCCTGGTTCTCTATGGAATTCCACCGGTCATCACTGCCTACCCGTCCCGCTCTGCTCCTTTTGTTGAAACGTTGGCGATATGCGGTGATGGTTTCGACCCTGTGCTTCCATTGGCATTTCTCAACTTAGATCTCTCTTCGTTACATAAGTTGCACCTGAAGTGGGTTCATACCGAGTTACTTTGGAGGAACATGGCCAACCTCACGTCGTTCGCACTCGAATACGGGTCGCCGATCCCCATCGGACACCTTCTCGACTTCTTCGAAAGCGCCCCTCGCCTCCGTGAAGTCGACCTCTACTCCGAAACCCTAACTACTGGCGCTCAAAACGGGCGGTTGGTGTCACTGGCATGTCTGAAGAATATGGACACCGGTTACCCTCTATCTCACCACTTATTTGACCACCTGTTGATTCCAGTTGGCGCACGATTGAGGATGGAGCTTGACCCACAGTCTCCTGGATGAAAGCCGCCCAAAGTTCATCGATAACCTCAAGAATCTCTCCCACTTCACCACAGTCAAACTAAACGTCGACCGGCCAGGTTTGCGATTCAGTGGATCGAACGGGACGGTCGAGATGTTCACCTGCGGCGTCGGTGGGAACCACTCGCTGCTCAAATCTCTCGCCCATTTTGACACCTCGAAAACCGAACGGCTGGAAATCAACGACGGCAGATCTCCGACCAGCCATCCCTTATACCGAACGCTTCTTCCCATGAAGGACCTACGAACTCTTGTACTTACTAGATGCGAAAACTCACAAACCTCCGTCCACGCCTTACGCCCCGCCATGAGTTCGTCGGGGGCCCTAGTCTGTCCAAAATTGGAGGAGCTTGTTATCAAGGGTTGGGGGCCGCTTGACATCAAGGACGTTGTCGGAACGGCGGCAGCGAGGGCGTTGAGAGGGGTAAAACTGAAGACCGTCACGATTGTTATCTGGGATAGAAATGGGCATGCCCTACCAGACGTGTCGGAGCTTAAGGAACATGTCTTGCGTGTGGAAACCCGAAGAAACTAACCCGACATTGGTGGCGATGAGGGAGAGAAGAGGGAGGGATTCTGTACGTCCTCCGTGAGTGGGATCACTCTTTTCTTGGGACGTTGCCAATTCTCAATGAGTCATCAGAGTGGCGTGTCCTACCGACTCCAGGTCATACAATAGTACCCGGCGAGTAGACGCGCGCCGCACTGTTATCCTGTCTTTCCCTACGTTCAATGCCACGCGATATGCTCCTCAAACGTGATGCTCATATGCCCCGAATAGTTTGGGCCCTGGCTATAGTGTCGCCTCGCGTCACCAAACGTCTTTCTGCGGCCACGGGCCTCAGAATTGCTGCCGCGATGATTGTTGAGTATCCTAAACATCAACCTATATGACTTGGCGTCGTTGAACCGAATGTGTGAAGGGGGGCGCCGGGTCAGCAAGAAATGATATTGTGCACGCCCCTAAGATGGTGTGAGGGGGGAAAGTTCTGCCGATGAGTAAAGCTCCGACCCCGAACCTTTGAATATCGGAATCGAATCCAAGCCGAAGTCGGTTTCCACTACAACGAAACCCTGGCGGAACGGAACCACCGGAAGAGGGGATAGGTATTGCGAGATTGACGCTGACCTTGGCTCGAAAGACAAAGTCCCGAGTGGAGCGGTGGGGGTGATTCAAACGAAAGCGGTGGTTTGATTGGAATAACCCTGGCAGATCAAACAGCCATCCTGCCGCTGGGGTGAAGGATATACCCGTCGCCGCCCATCGCGATCACGAATCTCGGCGACTTCGAGATTGAGTAGAGTGTGACATGTGAAGACTTAGCAAGGGGATTGCGAATCCGTGCACTCTCTTCTAGTTCAGTGAATTCGATATATATAAGCGGTGGGGGCAAGTCGTGCGTTGTATTTCCTGTCATAATGATCGTCTCATGAATCTACGGGCGGCCTGGGGGACGAGATCCTTACCGCAACGGGGGTAAGGAGCCGTTTGCCAACGAGAAGCTTCCAGGGCAATAACCCCTATAGGAGGGGACAAGCGGCAAGAGAAGTTGCCAGGCTCACAAGGGAGGCGCCGAATGAAACGGTGGCCGTCTGAGCTTCAAACTGCTCACTTAGCCGATCAAGCTTTAAATTTTCGAGCGCCGCACCCCCTATCCGAACCCCCATACCACCGGTGAACTCGCCCCTCCCTAAAGCGACAACGTAGGTAAATCACCAAGTGCGAGGCCCGGTGGAAATTTCGGCCAACCCCAAGTGGTGGGTCGGCCTTGTTCTGTTGACCCATTGACAACCTACAGAAGTATCCTCTATTCACCCCTGAAGGGTCCCTCGAACCGCTGAGTGGCTCAGGACTAACGACTTTTGTTCCAACACCTCTGCAGCTCATTGAGGGGAACCCGGAGACTTTGACAGAGACTAGGCGAAGGTATGGTGGAGGTCTGAAGGCACCCCAACGTCCTCGTGAGCGATTCGATGTACTCATTCGTGGCTGAACCTACTTGAAGGCGCACTGGCCGGCCTGCCCTGTATTCAGCCCGGTGTCCATCGTCAACGCCCACTCGAAGCTCAAGTGAAATCTCAACAATGCGACTCCTGCCTGCATACAGCCCCTATCCCCACTACGACCAACCTCCTCTTTCCAGACGTGGGGTCCAACCACTATCTGGACTAGTCCTCCCCTTGGGGCGTTACTGCTCAATTATTGGTCGTGCCAGCCTCCCGACTTTGCTCTGTTCGGGACTTCTCGGGTTGCTCGGGATGTGGTGGGTCAGGCGATATCTCCGGAACTACGGGAACTCTGTTGCCGACGGGGGCCGAGTCGGCAATAGAAATAGGTCGGACCCGAAAAGTGCTTCCGCCCAGCCGTCGAGAGCCTCCCTGTGGTGCTCCCTCGGTTTGCTATTGCTCGGTTCTGCCACGCCGCAGCGCCTCCGGCTTATTAACCGCAACACCCCTGAGGTGATCAATGCCGTCATGGCCTTCGGGTCATATCTAACTTCCTCGGTCTCCTGGAGCCATTTTTCATACCAAAATGCCCCTTCCATCTCACGCGTGTCCCCGTCGAACACCGTGCACCTACTATGGTTTCTCGGAACGCCTCTGACTGATATCTTCCTCTCCCCTACCAAGAGCTTCGCCCATTTTCTGGAGCATCTTGATCTGGGAGGTCTTGGTGCGCTGGACTGTCTGGGTTTCCTTGTACACACCCTCGCCGTCGTGATGTCGCCGATCTGGACCGTGGGGGAGCTTTCCATCAACCGGTGGGTCTTCAAGGTGGGCGTGCGTTGTATCTCTCAGGTGCTGTCTCGTTCCAGACTGGTAATATTTTCCACCATTTGGTTCACCGGGGACGCGATCCGTTAACCGGGGATCGCAGGAGTCCCCCCGCCTCACATTGTCAGCGGCTCTTCCCGCACGTACGGCGAGAGGATTCCTGACGAATCTAAGCTTGGGACTTCAGTTGAGACGGGATTTCATTTTATCTACCCGAACACGGTATATGAAAGGTAGGGACCTTGTGAATGCCTTACATGCATGGTGAGTGACATTTGTCGAAGTGATCGCGATGGCGTGGGATTTGTCTACAGCTCGCACACGGAGGTGTAGACGAACCCCACATACCACGTAGCCACCGCGTAATCTCTTAGTTTATAGTTCGTTCCAACTCTTCCATCAACGTTGTCGCCAGCCCACCCACTGCAATAAGGACCCCCGAAAATCCTGCAAGACTCTTCAACTGTTTGGTTCCTCGTGGGCTTCCTCGCATATGCAAACACCACAAATGACCGTCACGCCACACTCTCACGGCTGCCGGCCCGTCAAAATTCAGCCCTTATCCCCTTCCCCGTGGTCGGCAGTCCATTCGGTTGGGATACTTGGTACTTGAAGCCTGACCAACTGCACCATTCTTTATCGACCCTACGCGATGTTTACCGCGGGGTCGCTGGTCTCTGCCTGAACGACAGCTCTTCACCGAGGAAGGTACGTTAGGAGCCTCGCGCTCGATCGCGACTCAGAACGACAGGGATCAGACATGAGATGTTTGAGTTTTACGTTATTTTGTCGGTTTGTAACCCCCCGCAAAGTGGGGGAAGTTCGGCAACAGGCTCACACCAGGGAGGAGGGGAGAAACCCGGAATTATTGTTTACGTGGCGTGCTGGTCGAAGTCGTCTGATATGTACTGACTCTTGGGGCATAACTACATGACGGGGAGAGTGGTGGCACCCGCCAGTGCGAACGATGTAGTGCCGCGTTCGAAACTTGGTTTATTGGAGAGGTAGGCTGGATCCCCGTACGTTTCTTGGATTATGGGTGTTGCTGCGCATATGACGGGTCTCACAGCACGCACGGATGCGGATGTCGCAGGGATGGATGGGAATCGGTGGCAGTCTGTCGATCGCAACTCTGCTTTCCGTCCTTCCTCCTCCATCCTCCCGGTTCTCTCTGTTGATTTCGTTGATATACGGTTCGTTCGTTTCAAGGAAGGCTTAGGCTCGTGTAACGCTCGTGTCCTCCGCCACAAACGTCAATACGTCACGGCTCCACCGGCGCCAAACCTTATCAACATTCTGATCAACGCCCAACGTAACCAATCATCCACCAAAATCCCTCAAGGACCAGACAGTATCAGACTAGTAGTACATGGGTATCCGTGACGAATACCAAGGCTGGACAGGGGAGATGGGAAAGCAATTCGAGCGGCAACGCTGCGTTCACGACTCCGGCATACCACACCGATGATCGGACCTCCCGGCGGATCCCGGAGTTGTGTTACGTGTGACCTTGATTAGGTAAGCACACGTTTCATTTTGTGGCGTCAATACTTCAGTTCTTGAGCTTGACAGCGGGTTGCGAAACGATAGACCACTTTTCAAAAAAAACAGGACACGATTTCTTTGTTTACACCGTGACAGGTAAACAAAGATTTTGAGCGTAGAATCGGAGCACGGATCAATAGAGTTGATAGGCGCTCGGTGGGCGCTTTTCACCACCAGCCGCCCCCGACCATTCCATTTCCCATGCCTTGCAAACCAGTACCAAGGCCAAACGACGCCACAAGCTAGTGGATCGGCATGGGTGTATGTCCCATATTTTTAATCCTGGCTCTGAGGGTGTGCGAGAGGGTGTGCGGGCTGTAAGACCCCCATCACTCGACGGCGATAATCTTTGTTTACATGTCACGGTATAAACAAAAAAATCATGTCCTGTTTTTTCAAAAACCGGTCTATCGTTTCGCAACCCGCTGGAACCTCGACGTAAGCAGACTCCGGACCTGTTTGTCATTTGCACCTGAAACCCGGCGATCCCCAATGATCAGGAGTCCTGGACTACAGAAGAAGGCCCAGAATAACCACAGTGAAATGACTGCCGCGATTGGGGGGCTGCAGCCGCTTGCTCTGCGACTGGTGAAAACGAGGGCCCGTCGTTTAGCCGAAGTGGCGTGTGGAAATGGGTGAGACGAATTATAGTACAGATTTCCCCCCGAAGTGGTCCCGAGGAAGGAGCTCTCGGATCCCAACGCCTCACCATCCATTGGCACGCACATGCACTGCCGTCCACGGGGACCCGAAATGGGCATGGAACCGACCATTCCTTTCGGGAGATAGTGGTGTTGATGCAGACAAATGTCGTCACGAGGGATGATGGGAGCGCACGCCGCTCAGACTTTGGTCTCATCACCCGAACACTGGGACGCGCCAGTACCGATATGTTTCGTCGAAGGGGGTGTGTTTAAGTCCTATCCGGTGGATGCCCAAGTCGCCGGGTGGTTGGAGATAAGGGTTATAGTGATCAGCTATCAAAAACCGCGATAGGCCATTGCACGTGGAGAAAAACTTCCAACCTAAGCGATTATTCATGTGCCGGAAACGCTCGCTGAGTATAAGCACGTAGCCCTTTAGTGTATCTGACATACAAAAAGACACGAGACGTGCGTATAGAGGGAATGAGGAGTAAACATAGGACCATTGGTCCTATCATGAGTTAGAACTCTTTTGTATGCCAGAACCACGCTGCGCTGGTTAGGCGAGGGGGGATGACCTCTACCTCAGGGCGTGCATTACGATCCTCCAGCCAGCATAGTTCAACGGTCTCCCACAGCTCGTCACTGAATCCGAGCCGTTTTGCCGCTTCCGGTTTCCTTGGCCGGACCCCTTCCATGATCGCTTGGGCAACTAGGTTATCCGATGGGATCTCGAGGTAGGGGTGGTGCCCGCACAAGACCTAGGAATATCATCGGCTAAGTATTCGCAATACCAAGCTCGCTCGTGAACCCCCACCTCATAGATGACCATCCCGAGAGCATAACAATCGGATTTTCTAGTCGGCCTATTGTCTTCTAATTCTGGTACCCCAAACCTGTCCGGATCCAGAAGCTCGGGGCTCATCCACCGACGGGTTCCCCCACAGGTTAATGACATGAGCGTGTCATTCGATATCAATGACGCCCGAGAAGCCCCAGCAGCAATTGCGATGCCGGTGATGGTCGAGAGGCCGAAATCGGCGATACAGGCTCGCCGGTGCCCGTTGATCAGTATGTTCGCCTGCGTGGATGAGGAGGATGTGAGCGCGGAGAAATGTAACTCGATCAAAATTCGTACCCCCTTCAGATCTCCGTGGACCATACGGAGGTCGTGAATATACTCCAGGCCATTCGCAACGTCAAGCAACTAAACAGTACGTTAGTGGATCTCCAGCAGGATCAAGTAGTAACGTACGAGCTCAACGCGGTTAATATTCTGATCCGTCGTGACGAAGTCGTTGATGTTTCCGTACTCCATCCATTCCGAAACGAGAGTGAACCGGCGTTCACTCACGGTGACCCCAAGGAGTGGTAAGATGTTGGGATGACGGAGGTGCTTCCAAGCGACGCACTCGCGACAGAATCTCTGCAGCCCGTCTGTTCAAACATGCATGACAGCGCAGGTGGGATACTCACGCTGAGGATGACGTCCAGATCGTTGTTGGTGAACAGATGCACAACCTTAAGAGCCACACGACGTCCTTCGTATGTGCTCCGAGATACGTTAGCAAGCCCTTCTCGTTCGACTTCCACATAGTCTTCCGAATAATCTGGGATATTCATGGACTCCGGGATTACGCGATGTTGGTCACATATTTTGCAGAGTTTATTGAACAACTTCAACCGTTCCCAATCCAGTATTGTGCGATCCTCTAGACGCTGCAGCTCGAGTTAGCCTTGGGAACGGCAGAAACGCAAGATGGAAAGACCTCCCTTATCTGTCTTGTTAACACGCCTCTGGGCTTCCGACTCCGAGTCCCGCAGAAACCGGAAGAGGGAGGCGACCCGTGGGATGATTTTTCCACGTTGCTGGCCTATTTCAATGGCTGGAGCCTCTCAGCTATATTGAAGTTTCGATTGGTTTTAGGACTGAATTCACCTGTTTCAACCGGCTGTTGACTCGATGTCGAAAATGCGCTGTATACAGCGGGGAGCTTACACCGCCGCCCCGGTACTCGACGCCAACTGGTTGTAATCACGTTCCAAACGGGGTCCCGCAACCACCGATTCTGACTCGGGTCGGTCGGTCGAGATGGCCGCACACCACCCGCAATAGCCTCGTATATCTCTGAAGGGCTACGGTTTTCATATGGCAATACGCCAGTGAGGACCTGATCGGGATATTATATCAAGTCGAAGGACCACTCACGACAGAGGAACATACCGAGAAGGAAGTCACTGCAAGGCAGTACACATCGCTTTCTTTTGTGCCAAGACCCTGAAGGCCCAGCGAAAAACATTCTGGGGCCATGAATCGAATGTTTGCTAGTTCGTACACCCTAGTCCTGAAACGGGGGAACGATCCTGTGATGCCGAATTCTCCGAGACACGCTTGACCATGCCGAGTAATCAAGATGTTGTTCTGGGTGTTGGAAATCAGTCAGAACCCACTAGTCCCGTCGGTTTGCTTACCGGAGTGATATTACCATGAATAATATCCAACCCATGGAGATACATGAGACCGCGGCACACTTGTGCGAGCTGTTGTGCGAGTAGTCAGTGGGTTATCCTCACCGATCTTCAGGGTCGGCGGGCGCGTACCAATACCAGCCGATTCGCACCCGGCTTCGTCTGGGTGTACTGGGTGATGTTCCCATCTGGCATCCATGGGCTCATGATGCAAAGTGGGAACAATGTGTCCGAAACATCGATAACGGGGAGAATGTTCGGATGAGGATCGAGCTTCCCCTCTTGGTTTACGCGACGGTATATCTGGTATGAAGCATGCTGAGCACGTCGTTGATAGATTAAAAGAGTCACACACCTTTTGGATGTTCACCAGGGGGATCCGAGCCCGCGACCGAATCACCTTGATACACACCGTCTGTCCGCGGTAGTCCCCCTTCCAAATATCAGCGAACCCGCTGCGCGAATATTCCGGATATTTATCGCTCAGTCCTACGCCAGGGAATATTAGCGATTCACGGAGAAGGGCGTGGGCATAAAGTCTGAGCCACAAATCGAACGTGGGGTAGTGACGTGGCAAGGAGGATAACACTGGAACAGCCTAACCGTCAGAGCCGTCAGAGACTGGGGTAAGCACCATTCAAAAGATGTACCTTGCGAAACGGTTCCACCAACGCTGCCGCGTCCGCAAAGGTCAGGCCTGTTGGAGAGGTTCTATCCTTTGTCATTATGTCGGAAATTATCAATAGATATTGACTATCTTGTACTGTCGCGACAGTGAGGTAGTTGTTTTTGGTGGCGACCGAGAATGCGTGCAACAAATCCTCCCCGAGTCGAAGGAGGTTCTGGGGACGAATCTGGGGGAATTCAACTAAACCGTTTACTCGTCAGCCACCATTTCTCGGGGTCAGTTTGGTTGGCGACTCACTATCGAAAGGGTCTGTGTTTGACATGGCTGCCGTCCCAGTGAGAAGACTGCGGCGACAGGGAAGGGAACGCTGGGATTGGGGGAGGAGTGGGCTGCCACCTTCGCGGAAATTTCCGACTCTTAGGCTTCATTCCGTTCACGGCACTTATTATCTGAATTGACCAGGTGAGGGGACACCGGACACCCGCGGGGTTTCGATCATGACGCTGTCAATCGCAGTCCTTCCAAGCCATTGATTGCCCGGCCTTACCTTTTACAGACGTTTCGGGGTCCGAGCATGGCCTTCAACCTGCCAGCTTGTCTCCTGTCTGAGGCTTTGATGGAGTCGAAGGTCGTGCGCTGCCTCCGCGAGCTATCGGGGTGATAGCGTTGGCTCCAAACGGGATCGGAAAATTCGTACAAACTTCTTTGTACGTCGCACGTCGAAGTGGGCCGAATATGAACCTCATAATGAAGGATGGGGCAGTAAATGACCCGGTAAATATCAATCGTCATGCTATACCCGCCGCCCTTTCCAGCGTAATTCCCAACAACACAGATCCATGCGGAACGGCGACTTATATTCGACCCCGATTACCAGCAGGATTGTTACATGATGCCGTATCAATAGAGTTGCTTTGCGTGGTTCAATGGTGAGTCCCGCCCTATGAAATACAAGCCATTCCGGACGCGACGGACGTTGGTGGTAATGGAGAGAACGAAAATGCGTCGTATTGTACTGGGGGAACTCCGTGTGGAACAGAAGCAATTCTATTGTGAGGTTGGTGCAGTCGTTGAGAACATGGGCCATGGCCGCAAATGTTGGTGAATACTTGAGCTTTGGGGTCAAATGAAGACTCGAGACGCGGCACGTACCACCCTCCAACGCAGCTTCAGTTTGTAGGATTAGTATGCGATACCGTGCCGAGTACTCCATCGAAGACGAGCAGAGCCGAGATTTGCTCGTGCGAGGTCTAATGGTGAGGTTTTGTCCTTTGGAAGACTAGCCATTCAGGGAGTGACGCGAGCGGTACCAGCGGTGGTGGCGGAAGAGGTGAAGAGTGGATCTGTTACAAGGTCTAGGTGGGGAGCGGGAGCGAAGAGGTCTTTTCTAGACGGGTACGGGTTTTGAACGAAATCGATGCAGGATGAAGCAAATTGAAGGTCACGGGGTGGGTTCACGGGATCCCCACTCCACTATCACGAGCTAGAACTCACGGTCTGAGTCGTTACCCGTAGGTGTCCCCTTCCCCGACCTTTGGATCGGGCACTCGTAAACACAATGTCCCACCATGTACTTGATACACAGTATAATAAGGGGTACGAGTAGGAGAAACGGCGAACCAAAAGAGGAGTCTGGATCGTCACGATCTAGAGTTCTCTCATATACCAGAACATCGTCGCGTCGTTTAAGCAGGAAAGCACATCATCCACCCTGGGCCGCGCCCTGCGGTCTTCCAGCCAGCATAGCTCGACGGTCATCCACAGACTATCGCTGAATCCGAGCCGTTTCGCCGCCTCCGGTTTCTTTGGTTGAATCCCCTCCAGAATCGCGTGTACAGCCAGGATATCCGACTGAAACTCGAGGTAGGGATGATGCCCGCATAGTACCTTGGGTACTGCCGGTTAACTCATCGCTACGGCAGAGTGACTTGTACGAGGACCCACCTCGTAGATGACCATCCCGAGGGCATAACAATCAGATTGCCGGGTTGGCCTATTATCTTCTGATTCTGGCATCCCAAACCTTTCCGGATCCAGAAGTTCAGGACTCATCCACCGACGAGTCCCTCCACCGGTGAATGACATGAGCGTGTCGTTGGAGATCAACGATGCCCGAGGGCTCCCATGAGTCGCAACGCCAGTGATTGTTGAGAGGCCGAAGTCGGCGATGCAGGCTCGCTGGTCCCCGTTGATCAATATGTTCGCCTGGGTAGGGGAACGTCAGTACAGAGACCTTTCATTTGAGAAACGTGTGTACCCCCTTCAAATCTCCGTGGACCACGCGAAGGTCGTGCATATACTTCAAGCCTTTTGCAACGTCAACCAACTGAACATTAAATTAATTAGGCTCCTGTGGGATCAAGCGATAACGTACAAGTTCAGCACGGTTCACACGCCGGTCTCTCTCGATGAACTCGTTGATGTTTCCATTTTCCATCCACTCGGAGACCAAAGCGAACCGGTGTTCACTCACTGTCACGCCAAGGAGCGGTAAGATATTGGGATGCCGGAGGTGTTTCCAGGCAACTCCCTCCCGACAAAATCTCTGGGATCCATTCAGACAGACATGTGTGACGGAACTGGTAGAAGACTCACGCTGAGAATAACTTCCAGGTCGCTAGTGACATACACGCGCACAACCTTGACGGCCACTCGACGCTCTTCGTATGTGCTCTGCGATACATCGGCAAACCCCCCGCATTCAACCTCCACGGAGCCTTCTGAACAGTCCGGGATGTGCATGGATTTTGGAATGATGCGATGTCGACCGCACGTTTTACAAAGCTCATTGAACAGCCTCAGTCGTTCCCGATCCGACAGAAGGTGATCCTCTAGACGCTGCAGCTTGTGTTAGCAGTGGGGTGGGAAATACGGAAGGTGGAAGGACCTGCCTCATCCATCTCATCAACGCGCCTCTGGATTTCTGACTCTGAATCCCGTAGAAACTGGAAGAAAGAAGTGATTCGTGGGAGGATTTTCCCAAGTTGCTGTATGCCTGTTTTCATGTTCGGGACCTTTCAGCCATCACGAGGTTTCAGTCACTTTGAGCACCAAATTCACCTATTTTGGCCTCCCGTTGGCTAGACGTCAAAAATATGCGATACGCAACGGGGAGTTCGCACCGCTGTTCCGGTTTGTGACGCCATCCAGCCGTGATCATATCCCAAACGGGGTCCTTCAACCATTGATTTGCACCCGGTTCCGTTGGGCGCGGTGGCCGTGCGCCGTTAATAATATCCAAGCAGATATCGTAATAGTCACCACTATCGTATGGCAATATCCCTGTGAGGACCTGATAGTAGGGGGGATCGTATCAAGTCGCAGGACGGTTCACAACAGAACAACGCACCGAGAAAGAAGTCATCACAAATGAGTATACATCGCTCCCCTTCGAAGGTTTGCTGATTCTCGGACTCGACACCCACAAAAAGCATTCTGGGGCCATAAACCGAAGGGTCCCTAATTCATAGGCATACAATTCGGGGCGATGGGACGCTCCCACAATCCCAAATTCTCCGAGACATGCATGACCGTTCCGAGTAATCAAGATGTTGTTCTGGGCGGTGTCAGGCATCAGCACACGGCGCACTCATCCCCTTAGTTTGCCTACCGGCGTGATGTTACAATGTAAAATGCCCAACTCATGAAGGTGCATCAGGCCGTGGCACGCTTGTGCGAGCTATTCCGGGTGTGGTCAGTGGGTCATCTCCATCGATCTTCAGGGTCGACAGGCACGTACAAGCCTCAGCCGGTTGGCACCCGAGTTCGTCTGGGTGTACTGGGCGATGTTCCCATTTGGCATCCACGGACTCATGATGCAAAGCGGAAACAGCATTTCGGAAACTTCGACGATGGGGAGCACGTTCGGATGAGGATTTAGTTTGCTCCCTTCACTCACACGACGGTATATCTAATACGAAACGTCCTGAGTGCGTCTCTGATAAAACGAAAGAGCCACGCACATCCCTGATTTCCACCAGGAGGGCCGGATCCGACAGCCGAATCGCCTTAACACACACCGGTTTTCCGCGGTAGTCGCCCTTCCAGATATCCGCGAACCCATGGTGTAAAAAACCTGGGGATTCATCGCGCAGCTTTACACCAGAGAAGATTCGAGATTCGCGAAGGAGTGCGTGGGCGTAAAGTCTTAACCATAGGTTGAACGTGGGGCAATACGGTTGTCGGGAAGATAAGGTAGATACAACCTAACCATCAGAGGGGTCAGAGACTAGGAGGGGTTCCAGTGTGGAATGCGTACCTTGCAAAATATCTCCTCCAATACTGCTGCCTTTCCCGAGGATGAATCCTTTGAAGTTTCATCCCTTGATATTAGGTCGGAGACCGACGATAGGTATCGACGGTCTTTTTCCGTGACGGGGTGATATATGTCCGCGGTCGGAAGTGAAGATACGTGGAGCAAATCTTCCCCAAGTAGAATGAGGTTCTCGGGACAAACTGGGGGGAATCCAACTAAATCGTCGTCAACCACCACTCCTCGCGTTCGGTTGGGCTGGCAGCTCACTTGTGGGGGACATGGCTACTCGTCCAAGCGGGGGGACCGCGGGGGAGGAGAAGGAGATATCAGGGTTCCAGGTGGAGTGCACCGCCTGCCTCGCGGAAACCACGCCGAACCCTCATTCCGGTCACGGTACGCTCTATGTGGTTATCTGAATTGATTGGGTTTTTTGAGGGTTTTTCCACGACGCCACTAATCGCAGTCATGCAGGGCCAGTTGCCTCCGCTTCCTTCTTGCAGACATTCCGGGACCCGCGCATGCTTTCAACTTGCGATCTTGTCTCCTGTCCGAACTTGCGATGGGTCGAAGGTCGTGTGACTCTGCAAACCATCGTATAGGTGAGAGGTCGGAAGACCCCCGATACACCGGAGATCGTACCCGTCAGTACCACTGTTATCCTCAGAAACGATGCACCCAGTACGATGGTTGGTCGTCATGTTCTCTATAATCTAACATCCAACAATGCAGACGCAGAATGCCAATTTACATTCACTCTACCTGCAGGACTATATACTGTCCCCCGGAGAAGGGTCAGCGGAGTGGGGGTTTGCTGGTTTACGCGGTTTCGTAATGAGTCTTGTACCTTGGAACATCGTGGCGGGCACCAGCAGTGGCGGCGGAAAAAGGGACTGTGTTGCATTGCACTGGGGAGTTCCGAAGTGGTATCGGCGGGGTGAAGGGGTAGCGGAGAGCTCTTTTATGGAACCAACGTGGTCATTGGGCAGCCTAAGAAGAGGCACGTGGTCGTGAATGTTAATGAGCCCTCGAGTTGCATGAAGACGCAGGACGTAGTACCTTTATTCAATACAGTTCCAAGGAACGCAAAATCAGAGTTTGACGCAGATCCAGGGGTAAGTAGAAAAGTGAATTGAACGCCGTTTTCGATCCTAGTCCATCGGAACCCGGGTCGTTAAGGAGAGGGATGGCCTGCATTGGCGGTTGCGGCGGAAGGAGCGAGAGAGTCCCATCGTTGCGTCACCGCATGGCTAGGTTCGGAAGCGAGGTCAGCGGGGGGAACGTGGGGCGGAGCGGGAAATTCTTTTACGCAATTGACGCGGTCATTGACGGCCTGAGAACGGGGTCGCGGACGAGTACCCGATTTTTGAGGGTTGGTGACGACGGGGGGGAGTAGTACTTTCGGCCCTGACTTGTAAACCTTGAGTGCCTTTGGGGCGATGGACGCAACGTTAAACCAGTAAAACAACGCAAATCCCGAGAGGACCTAATCGAAGGGGGGAGGCGTTCGTTAATGGCACAGGCCACGAGGTGGGAAGGAAATACCTCGTAGGTGGTCATCGCAAAAGAGTAGAAGTTGTTCTCCATTTGCGCATGAGACCAAACCGCGGTTGGTTCAGGAGTGATGCAGGTGTTACACCCAGAATTGACACGCGGCAGCCTTTGACCCCCTCTACCCCTCACCGGAGTAATGCCACGTATGGTGCTCAGCGGGTGGAGATGGTCAAGATAGCAGGCGCCTTGCGCAAGTTATCGAGGGGGGGGGTGTCTCAGATGGTTTGCCTGTGTGGGGTTATGACGGCTGCTTACCAGCTGCAAGCGCACCAAGCAACGTCTCCGTTCGGCGGTCAAGGGCTGATAATGTAAAACCGTAACAATGGTTCGGTGACCGCAAGGGTAGGATGTTCGGATAGGTTGAATTCTTGTTTGGAATTAGATCACCTCTCGTCGGAGAATGGAACAGCTACGTACCCTTGTGATCCAGTCCGGATCCCCCACGCCGGGTCCGAAGAGCCTCGAGGTATACCCAGTTCCCATCCTACCAACCCTTCCAAATATCTGCGAATTCTCCCGGAGCGCAATGGATGGTATCACTTTGTGTCCCTCTGGGTTGGAAGTGCGATTTCTGTAGAGCACCGTATGTTGGTGAAATCTTGCGCAGAACCGGTGGATAACGCGACCTGGGCCTGATCGTCGGGGAATTAACACGCGGGGAGGTGTACCGTGTCAAGAGAGATCCACGAGCTGGGTTGAGTGGGGGCGAGCCTGCGATGTCGTGAGACGATGAAGTGTGTAAGTTGCGGCTCAAGCGCTGAAGACTTCGGGGCGTCTCATCGTTGGAGGGCGGCGGGGATTTGAATACGAGGGCGAAAAGGAGGTCGTCTCAAATCGGAGCACGGGCGAAGAGGGCGATCCTCCGGAATGAACGCGGCGGGGTTTGAATTTGACCTTGGTGGACCTCACATGCACGAGGCTGGGGTGCTTACGCTCCTCGCGTCACCTAACAGCGGCCGTAATTTCTTTCTTCACTACCATGGCCCCCTGGATGGGCGAGCGGTCACCGGGCACGCCTGACGCAGGTCTCTTCAAGAGTGAGTACTTGAGTCGCCGACCAAATCGCACCCGAAACGTGGTGGCTGACGAGCAAGATGATCCAGTTGATTTCCTCTCGGTTAGCCCCAGGAACCTCATTCGACTGGGGGAAGACCTGTTGCGCGCATCCTCAATTCCAACAACGCTCACAAATTCCCCCACCACACCAGAAGATCGACAATATCTATCATCGGTCTCCGACCTGATATCAGGAGATCGAACTTTTACGACCAACCCGTCCCCGGTGGAAGGGGCAGCGCTATGGTCCCCGGAGGAAACGGCAGCAGGGTTGTCCCCAGCGGAAGTGACAACATTGGCGGAGACATTTCGCGGCGTACGTCTTCCACCCTGGGTCTTACCACAATACCTGACGCGTCTGATCTCTAGGCCGTATCCGCCTTATCCTCCCGGCCGCGGTACCTTCCCAGGTTGGACATATCACTCAGACTTTACGCCCATGCCCTCCTCGGTGAATCCCAAATCTTTCCTGGCCTAAAACTGTCCGATGAATCCCCGGGCTGCTCATGCAATGGTTTCGCGGATGCTTGGAAGGGAGATTATCGCGGGGAGTCGGTTTGCGTTAAGGTGATCCGGACACAAAATCGGACCCCCTTGATGAAAATCGAAAAGGTGTGTGACTCTTTTCCTTTATCAGAGACGTACTAATATAATTCGTACCAGATATATCGTCATGTAAGCGAAGGGGGAAAGTTCGATCCTCACCCGAATCTACTCCCCTTCATCGAAGTTTCCACGGCCCTGTCTCTGTTCTGCATCATGAGCCCGTGGATGCCAGACGGGAACATCATCCAGTACACTCGGATGAACCCGGATGTAGATCGGCTGATGTTGGTACGTGTCCGACGACCCTGGAGACCAAGGATGATGACCCGCTGACTGCACCAACAACAGCTCGCACAAGTGTGTCGCGGACTGATGCACCTTCACGGGTTAGACATTTTACATGGTAATATCACTCCGGTAGGTTTTACAAAGGAACGAGTGAGCATGCATACTGATGCCTGAAATACCCAGACCAACATCTTGATCACTGAGGACGGCCAACCGTGTCTCGGAGAATTTGGGATCACAGGATCGTTCCAGCGTTTCCACTTCTACGCCTATGAACTGGAAACCCTGCGATACATGGCCCCGGAGAGTTTTCTTTTCCCGCACTTCCCTAACAGTCCGAAAACCACCGGTCCTTCAAAAGAGAGTGACGTTTATTCCCTTGCACTGATGTCTTTCACGGTGTGTTCCTCTGTTGTGGACCGCCCTACTATTCGACATAATCTCGTTACGATCAGGTCCTCACAGGGGTATTGCCATATGACGGCCGTGACTGTTTCGGGATCTCATGGGATGCTTGGCACGGTGTCCGACCGTCCCGCCCAACGGACGCAAGCCAGACCAAATGGTTGTATGACCCTGTTTGGAACGTGATCACGGTTGGTTGGCACCAGAAGCCGAAACAACGATGTGAACCCCCCATTATGTACCGCGTGTTTTTGACCGCCAGTCAACAGGGGGCCGATATGGGTAAATTTGGTCTTCAATCCAACGAAAACCTCATGATAACTGAAAGGTACCAGATCTTGAAGTAGGGCGCCAGCAACGCGGAGGAATTCTCCCACGGATCGCCTCTCTCTTCCAGTTCTTACGAGCTTCGGAGTCGGAAATCCAGAAGCGCGTTGACGAGATGGATAAGGCAGGCCGTTTCACCACCCGCCATTCTCCTATCTCAAGACTAATGTGAGACGCAGAATCTAGAGGATCGTGCTCTGTCGGATCGCGAACGACTCAAGTTGTTCAACAAGCTGTGCAAAACATGCAGCCGACACCGTGTAATCCCGAAGTCCATGCACGTCCCTGACTGTTCGGAGGGCTCCGTGGAAGTCGAATGCGGGGGGTTCGCCAACGTGTCCCAGAGCATGTACCAAGGGCGTCGGGTTGCTCTCAAGGTTGTGCGAGTTTATATCACTAGCGACCTGGAAGTTATCCTCGGGGTGAGCATTCCCTACCTGCACTGCCATATCGATCTGAACGAATGGATGTAGAGATTCTGCCGAGAGGGTGTCGCTTGGAAACACCTTTGGCATCCCAACATCTTGCCGCTCCTTGGAGTGACAGTGAGCGAACACCGGTTCGCTTTGGTCTCCGAGTGGATGGAAAACGGAAACATCAATGAGTTCATCGAGAGGGACCGTCACGTCAACCGCACTGAACTCGTACGCTCGCGTTATCACTTGACCCCGCACGAACCTTACTGATGTCGTGTTCAGCTGGTTGACGTCGCGAAGGGTTTGAAGTATATGCATGACCTTTGCGTCGTTCATGGGGACCTAAAAGGGGTACAAATCTCGCTCAAATGAATTGTCTCAGTACTCACATCCCTCTCATCTACTCAGGCGAACATCTTGATTAACGGAGACCGGCGAGCCTGCATTGCCGACTTCGGCCTCTCAACCATCACTGGCGTTGCGGCTCCCGCTGGGGCTTCTCGGGCATCAGTGATCTCAAACGACACGCTTATGTCGTTCACTGGTGGGGGAACTCGTCGGTGGATGAGTCCTGAACTTCTGCATCCGGAACGGTTTGGCATGCCGGAATCGGAAGAGAATCGGCCGACCAGGCAATCTGATTGCTACGCCCTCGGGATGGTCGTTTACGAAGTGAGTCCCCACCCGAGTCAATTCACCGTCGAAAACGCTTAACCGGCGGTGCGCTCTAGGTACTATGTGGCCACCACCCCTACCTTGAGTTCGAGTCGGATATTATGGCCGTCAGTTCGATTCTGGAGGGGGTTCGACCGAAGAAACCAGGGGAGGCGAAAAAGCTCGGATTCAACGATGAACTGTGGAAGATGGTTGAACTATGCTGGTTGGAGGATCGCAGTGGACGGCCCAGCGTGGGTGACGTCCTTTCCTGCTTGAACGACGCTGTGGCGTTCTGGTACATGAGGGAGTTCTAAAAGAACAGATCGTTATGCGCATTGCCTATCTTATCTTCACTTATCAGTTTTTCGACCTGCATCTCTCGTCATGTTTGTGTAGTGGAATTATATGTACGTTCACCAAGCATCCAAGAGGTTACGTTCAAAACGAGGGGAGGGGCATCCGCGTCCACGATTTCGTACGATCTTTGAGTAGCGGTCGCCGGTCACCCTTGGCGTCGTTGGCCTTATCTGCAACCTCTCTAACAATTTCCGGGAGAACTCAGCCTTCTATATCCCCTCTGAGGCCTCGCGAAATCTTCGCTATCCAAGGGCTCTAGGTTCACCTGATCTTGGTATCTGGCGTGCCGGAAGCTGGGCACCCCAAACCAACCATCCAAGACCCGCGCTTGGACACCAGTAGGAGTGAATGATAAAATATGTGGGCGGCTTGGGTCCGGCTGGATATTACGCGTTCACGTAGTGCCAGGCACGGTGATAGCGACTCCCCTATAAACCACGGCTTGGATATTGTCCCGCCCTCCGGCACTTACCGTACACCTACCATACAATCACGGCACGCTAATCCTGTTGTTTCTGTTCCCCGCTACTGTGATCCGGTGAAGCTTTTTTGGTCACCGACGGACGGGAGTTGGGAGGACTCTTTCAAAGGGACGGGAACAAACGGTGCGGAGTTTAAATTCGCCTCTGCGGTGCCAGTCCGTGCTCCCGGGGTCCTACCTGGGTTCCCAGACCCTCAAGATCTTCACCATGGCAGAAAGCAGCGTATCAGGCTCGACGACACTTGTGGTTAGCGGACTTGACGGACTTTACTGCGCCTGCTAAAGTT
>Ga0307516_10003303_pt1 | contig 20871 bp, 17 predicted proteins | sample 19_EM_MG_FD_203310 | JGI IMG/M metagenome (GOLD analysis project Ga0307516, IMG submission 203310) | Populus trichocarpa ectomycorrhiza microbial communities from riparian zone in the Pacific Northwest, United States - 19_EM | ecosystem: Host-associated > Plants > Roots > Unclassified | place...
CATCCAGCGCACCAGTGGCTCATGCGTTTGCGCGGCCAGGTCGACGAGGATGCGGCGCTGCGGCTGGTCGACCGTGGCTTCGACGATGGCGTCGAGCGCCTCGTAGCGGTCCACCACCACCGGCGAGGCATAGCCGGCATAGAAGCGCATCAGCGCGCCATGGGAGCGGTCGGTGTCGAAGCCGAGAAACGGCAGCTGCTTGTCGATCATGTACTGCGCGAGAACGCGCGCCACCAGCGATTTGCCGACGCCGCCTTTTTCACCACCGATGAAATGGATGTTGCTCATCGAGACCGTTCTCCTTGTTGGGGCTGCATGGTTGGGACCGTCCGCATTGTGACGGCAACTGCCGTGCTTGCCGGCGTGCTGTCACCGAATCGTCACGGGGCTGTCATGGACCTTTCACGCCTTCTTTCTATGGTGCTGGGTGCCAGACGAAGTCCCATCCAGCCCAAAGAAGCATTCATGACAAACGCTCACAAAAACGATCTCGACACCATGATTCAGGCGCCCAACGAATCCCGCCGCCGGCTGCTGAAGGCCTTCTCGGGCGCACCGCTGCTGCCGTTGGCGGGCTATGCCGGCGCTGCCGGCCTGCTCACCGCCTGCGGCGGGGGCGACGATGATCCGGCCCCGGCCACGCCGGCCGCCACCATCACCTCGGTCAGCTTCACCGGCATGGCGGCACCTGCCACGACCGTGCCGCTGAGCGCGGCGCAAGCCGCCGCCATGGCCACTGTGACGGTCGGCTCGCAGCTGGTCGCGAAATACAGCGACGGCAGCACCCAGACCTTCGCGCTGAAGTACGAACCCTTTTTCGCCACCGGTGACATGGTGTCCGACGGCAAGGGCGGCACCGTGCTGAGCGGCGGCTATGTGGATATCCACGGCCAGCCGATCATCGACGCGTCGGTCCCTGGCAAGGAGCGCCAGTTCTTCTCCGACTCTCCCGATGGCAGCTCGCTGCTGACCCTGCCCAGCACGACGGTCGCGGGCATCAAGGGCAAGCCGGTTTTCGCGGTGGTGCAATTCGAGTACACCACGCGCAACCAGGCGCTGGCCGACACCTACGGCACCTTGCCCTCGCCCATTGCCGTGCTCACGCTGGACCAGGATCAGACCACTGGCAAGCTGAGCCTCGTGAAGTACCACAACGTCGACACCTCGGCGGCGCACGGCCTGTGGATCACCTGCGGCGCCAGCCTCTCGCCGTGGGGCACGCACCTGTCGAGCGAAGAGTACGAGCCGGATGCGGCCTTCATCGACACCAACGCCCAGTTCAAGGCCTACAGCAAGAACACCTTTGGTGACGAGACCACCGCCAAGCCCTACCACTACGGCCACCTGCCGGAAGTGACGGTCAACCCCGATGGCACCGGCACCATCAAGAAGCACTACTGCCTGGGCCGCATCTCGCACGAGCTGATTCAGGTGATGCCTGACCAGCGTACCGCGATCATGGGCGATGACTACACCAACGGCGGCTTCTTCATGTTCGTCGCCGACAAGGAGAAAGACCTGTCGGCCGGCACGCTGTACGTTGCCCAGGTGGGCGCCGGTTTCTCGATCGACCCCGCCGCTGCCGGTGCGCCGCTGAGCTGGATCAACCTGGGTCACGCAACGAGCGCCGAGATCGAAGCGCTGGCCAACACGCTCAAGGCGAGCGACATCATGGCCGTCAGCAAGACCGACCCGGCCGATGCCAGCTACACCAAGGTCTTCTGCGACGGCAAGGCCAACTGGATCAAGCTGGTGCCCGGGATGGAGAAGGCCGCGGCCTTCCTCGAGACGCACCGCTATGCCAACCTGATGGGCGGCAGCATGGCCTACACCAAGATGGAAGGCACGACCGTCAACATCAAGGACAAGGTGGCGTACTCGGCGCTGCAAAACATGCAAGCGTCGATGGTGCGAGGTGACCTCGCGTGGCGCGAGTCGATGAACGTCACGATCGAGAAGAAGCTGGTGGCCGGCGGCGTGATGCAGCACAGCCTGGCAGGTGGCCAGAAAGACACGGCGGGCGCTGCGATCAACAGCGAGTGGGTGCCTGTGCAGACGAAGGCCTTGCTGGTGGGCGAAGACCTCGCCGTGGCCGATGCGCTGGGCAACCTCTCCAACCCGGACAAAATCGGCAACCCCGACAACCTCAAGTTCTCCGAGAAGCTGCGCACGCTCTTCATCGGCGAAGACAGCAGCACGCACGTCAACAACTTCCTGTGGGCGTACAACGTGGACACCAAGGTGCTGTCTCGTCTGCTGTCGGTTCCGGCGGGCGGCGAGTCGACCGGCCTGCACGCCGTCGACCAGATCAACGGCTGGACCTACATCATGAGCAATTTCCAGCACCCGGGCGACTGGAGCGCGAGCTTGCACGCCAAGGTGCAGGCCGACCTGGACCCGCTGGTGCGCGCGAACTACAAAGACCGCTTCGGCGCGTCGGTGGGCTACCTCACCGGCTTGCCGGTGATCGGCTGATCAGAACAACTCGAACAAGAACTGGGATGCGAGTCTGGCCACGGGCGAAAGCCCGTGGCTTTTTTATTGGGCGACTCGAATGACTGAAGGCGTCAGCCGCGGCCGACGAAGGGCATCTTCGTTGCCATGATGGTCATGAACTGCACGTTCGATTCGAGCGGCAGCGCGGCCATGTGAACGATGGCGTTGGCCACGTGCTCCACGTCCATGCGTGGCTCGACCATCATCTCGCCGTTGGCTTGCGGCACGCCGCGCGTCATGCGCTCGGTCATGTCGGTGGCGGCGTTGCCGATGTCGATCTGGCCGCAGGCGATGTCGAAGGCCCGGCCGTCGAGCGAGGTCGACTTGGTGAGCCCGGTGATCGCGTGCTTGGTGGCGGTGTAGGGCGCGCTGTTGGGTCGCGGTGCGTGGGCCGAGATCGAGCCGTTGTTGATGATGCGGCCGCCGCGCGGGCTCTGGTTCTTCATCAGGCGGAAGGCCTGCTGCGTGCACAGAAAAGCGCCTGTCAGGTTGGCGTCGAGCACGGTCTTCCACTGCTCGTAGCTCAGCGCGTCGAGCGGCACCGGCGGCGCGCCTGTGCCGGCGTTGTTGAACAGCAGGTCGAGCCGGCCGAAGCGTGCGTGCGTGGCGTCGAACAATGCCTTCACCGAGGCCGGGTCGGCAACGTCGGTGGGCACGGCCAGCGCATTCGCCGCCAGCGCACCGGCATCGGCCACCGCCTTTTGCAATGGCTCGGCACGCCGCCCGGCAAACACCACGCCGTAGCCGGCGCGCAGCAGCGCGAGCGCGGTGGCGCGCCCGATGCCGGTACCGGCACCGGTGACGATGGCGATCGATGTGGGTGTGCTCATGGGGAAGTCTCCTTCTCGGCGGGTGGGGCCAACGGCGGCATCTCGAAGCAATCGGCGAAGGTGAAATACAGCGAAGCGTAGAACACGGCGACGAACAGCAACACGGCAGGGGCCATGGCGACGGCTGCCACACCGGGCAGGCCCAGCAGCGCAAAGAGGATGGAGCTGACGAGCGCGAAGGCCATCACCGCAGCCACCCCCGTCAGCGCGTAAATGACGAAGGCACCCTTGTTGCGCCAGCAGGCCACGGTGCTGAAGAACAAGGACTTGAGCGCGGTCTGGCCGCCCCAGTACACCAGCGCCGGCGCATGCCACAGCGGCAGGCTGAACAGCGTGGCGGCGCTTGCGAACCACAGCAGGCTCATCTGCAGCCGGGAGTCGTCCAGCAGCTCGCCCACGCTCTCGGGCGTGGCCTTGCCGCTGGCCACGGCGTTCTGCAATGCGGCGTAGCGCCCGCCGTCGATCCAGCTGTAAACGGTGGCAACGACCAGCATGGTCACAGCATAGATGGCACCCAACTGCCAGAGGGCACGCGCGCGCGAACGCTCGCCGCGCAAGGGTTCGATGAAGACCCTTGGCGTTGGGTAGCGACCTTGCAGGCTCTGCTGCGTGGCCAGCATGAAGCCCAGCGTGACGAGCGGCATGCAGGCCCAGAAAAGCAGCGCGCCGATCCAGGGCAGGAGCTGCGCGACCAGCATGCCCAGCAGCAAGACGCCGAACAAGGCCATGAAGGACAGCGGCCGCGAGAAGAAGACGCGAAAGCCCTGGCGCACCCACAGCGCTCCGCGGCTGGCGGGGACGAGTTGAAGTTTCATGCGTGTCAGATGAAAGCCGGGTGCCAGGGTTCATTGACCCGGTGTGTCAGCACGCGTTCGAAGTGGGTGGGGTCGTGGGCTTTCAGCACGGCGGCGTCGCGCGGCAGATGGAAGTCCCACAGGCGCGAGATCCAGAAGCGCAGCGCGGCAGCACGCATCAGCGCCGGCATCAGCCGCCGCTCGCTCGACCCGAGCGGGCGCACGGCGTCGTACGCAGCCACGAAGGCGACGGCACGCTCTTCGACCAGGCGACCGCTTTCGAGGTCGATGCACCAGTCGTTCAGGCACACCGCGATGTCGAACAGAAAGGTGTCGACGCCGGCGAAGTAGAAGTCGAAGAAGCCGGTGAGCTTGTGGCCCTCGAACATCACGTTGTCACGGAACAGGTCGGCGTGGATCGGGCCGCGCGGCAGCGCCGCGTAGGCGGCTGATGCGCCGAGCTGCTGCTGGAAGGCCAGCTCGCTTTCGATCAGCGTGCGCTGCGCGGGCGTGAGGTGGGGTGCTACCACTGGCACCGTCTCGCTCCACCATTCGAGCCCGCGCAGGTTGGGCTGGTGGTGCGGGTAGTCTTGCCCCGCGAGGTGCATGCGCGCGAGCATGGCGCCCACGCTTTCGCAGTGGATGTTGTCGGGCGCGAGCTGGTGGCCACCGCTCAGGCGGTTGACCACTGCGGCGGGCTTGCCGCACAGCGTGTGCAGGATCTCGCCGCTGGCATCTGCCTGCGGCTCGGGCACTGGCACGCCGTGCGTGGCCAGGTGCTTCATCAGGTGCAGGTAGAAGGGCAGCTGCTCGAAGCTCAGGCGTTCGAACACCGTGAGCACGTAGCGGCCTTGCGCAGTGTCGGCAAAGTAGTTGGTGTTTTCGATGCCGGCGGCAATGCCCTTGAGCGCAGTGAGCTCGCCAATGCCCAGGCGGCCGATCAGTGCGGCGGCGTCGTCGAACGAGACTTCGGTGAAGACAGCCATGTCAGTGCCCGGTCACGAGCAGAGGCAGCCTGTTGCAGGCGATCGAGGGCGAAAATTTCATGAAGGCATTGTAGGGAGCAGGCGTGTCCCTAATGGCGTGCCGGAGCCAGGCGCTGCCTGAGCCAGCCGCTCGCTGCATCCACGCCGACCACGAGCACGAACATGGCCAGCAGCACCGTCATCGCCTGGGCCTGCTGGAACAGCGACAGGTGGAAGTACAGCATCTGCCCGAGCCCGCCCGCGCCAACGAAGCCGAGCACCGCCGCCATGCGGATGTTCATCTCCCAGCGATACAGCGCATAGCCCAGCCACTGCGGCGCGGCCAGGGGCAAGTTGGCGTAGCCGAAGGCGGCAACCGGGCCGGCACCGGCCTCGCGCAGCGCCCGCTCGGTGGTGGCCGGCAGGTTCTCCAGGGTCTCGCCGAAGAGGCGGCCCAGCACGCCGGCCGTGTGCACTGCGAGCGCCAGCGTGCCGGCCATCGGCCCGAGCCCGGCCGCGAGCACCATCAGCGTCGCCCACACCAGCTCGGGCACGCTGCGCAGCACGTTGAGCAACAGGCGCGATGCGGCCCGGCTAACCCGACCGAAGCGGCCCGAGGCCGGCAGAGCGAGCGGCATCGCTACCAATGCAGCGAGCAGGGTGCCGATGCTGGACACCGCGAGCGTCTGCAAAGACGCTTCGGCCGTGCGGGCCAGGAAGCTGCCCGACAGATCGGGCGGGAAGAACTCGGCGATGAAGCGGCCCATCAGGCGCATCGATTCGGCACTGAACAGGCCGCCCCAGCTGACCGACAAGTAAGCGAAGCTCGCCACCACCACGGCCAGCAGCGCCAAGGCGCCGGCCAGGCAGGCGAAGCAGGGGCGCCAAGCACGTCCGTCGAAGCTGATTGGCGGGATTTGCGGCGTCGTCATGCCAGGGCCTTGCGCAATGCCGCGCTGATCCCATCGGCCAGCAGCACCAGCAGCAGAAATGTCAGCAAGATGGCGCTGGCTTCGCCGCCGTTGAGCATCTTCATCGACTGGTCCATCAGCTGGCCCAAACCGCCCGCGCCCACGAAACCCATCACCACCGAAGCGCGCACCGCGCATTCCCAGCGGTAGACGGTGTATGACGCCAGCTCTTGCGCGGCGCCCGGCACGAGGCCGTACAGCAAGGCCACGAGACGCCCACTGCCGGCTTCGAGCAGCGCACGGGCCGGCTGCGTGTCGGTCGATTCGAGGATCTCGCTGTAGACCTTGCCGAGCAGCCCGCCATACGCGATGCCGAGTGCCAGCACGCCAGCGCCCGGCCCGAGGCCCAACGCGCGCACCAGCACCAGCGCCCACACCACCTCGGGCACGGCGCGCAGCACCATGAGCACGAAGCGCGCCGATTGCCTCACGCCGGCCGCACGCCACACGCCGGGCCCGGGTCCGATGCGGGAGATCGACAGCGCGCGCGTCGCCACGAAGGCGAGCGGCGCTGCCAGCACGAACGCGAGCGCCATGCCGGCAGTGGCCATGGCCAGTGTTTCGAGCGTGCTGCGCGCGAGCAGCACCAGGAAGTCGGGGGCCGTCGACGGCGGCAGAAAGCCGGCGAGGAAGCCACGCATGGCTTGCAGGCCCTGTGAATCGAAGAGCAGCCAGGGACGAAACTCCGACCACGCCAGCAGCGGCCACAGCGCTACCACGAAGGCGATGATGCCGCCGACGCGCCCGGACCACGCTGGGTCGCGGGCGACCGCGGGAGGTGGCGAGGCGAGGGTTGTCACAGGCGAGCGGGCTGCAGCGCCGGCGAGGCGACCACCTCGGGGGCTGCCGAGTCGTGCGGGTGTGGATCGACACCGTGGACCGGCGGCACGCCGCCTTCGGAGGCATACAACGCCGACAGCATCTCCGGCGTCACGCTGCCGGCCGGCAGGTCGAACACCACACGCCCACTGCGCATGCCGACGATCCGCGGGAACCACTTCAGCGCCAGGTCCACCGCATGCAGCGAGGCCACCAGCGTGGCACCGTCGCGCTCGCTTGCGGCCACAAGGGCAGCGAGCGTCTGGTCGGCCAGCGTCGGGTCGAGCGACGAGACGGGTTCATCGGCCAGCATCAGCGCCGGCTGCTGGTAGAGCACGCGTGCGATGCCCACCCGCTGCAGCTGGCCGCCGGAGAGCCTGTCACAGCGGTCGAACAGGCGGTCGCCCAGGCCGAGCTGCGCCAGCGCCGCGTGGGCGCCCGCCATGTCGGCCGGGTAGACCAGCGAGGTGATGGCGCGCCACAGCGGCCAACGCCCCAGGCGGCCGGCCAGCACGGCCGTGACCACGCGCAGGCGCGGCGGGATCGGCGGCTGCTGATGGATGGTGCCGATGCGTGCGCGCAAGCGCCTCAGCGGCCCGGGTGCCAGGCGCCACGGTGCGCTGGCGAGCAAATTCACCTCGCCCTCGCCGGGTTTGAGCGAAGCGCCCAGCACACGCAGCAGCGTGGTCTTGCCGGCGCCCGAGGCACCGATCACCGCCAGCCGCTCGCCTTGCACTGCGGCCAGGCTCACCTGCTCCAGCGCGCGGTGGCCATTGGCGTGGACCAGCCCGCAGCCGGACAGGGTGAAGCCCATGCGCGGCTTACTTGATGAGCCCGGCGGCCTTGCCGGCAGCTTCGATGCCGTCGTAGTTGGACGACTTCGTGGCGATGAAGCGGCTTGCGCGTTGCAGCGCGAGGATTTCCTTGTCGGCGGGCTTGGCGGCGTCGAGCTTCAGGAACGCGTCGGTGAGCTTCTTGGTGACGGCGGCGTCGAGGCCGGGCCGCACCGTCCAGTTGTAGTCGTAGTACGGCGGGGTGGTGGCCAGCACGCGCACCTTGGCCGCGTTGGGGTTGCCGGCTTCGACCAGCTTGTCCCACACCGAGGCGTTCAGCACGCCGGCTCCCGCGCGGCCGGCGGCCACGAAGGCGACAGTGGCGTCATGCGCGCCGCTGTAGGCCACGGTCTTGAAGTCGCGCTCAGGCTCGATGCCGGCCTGCAGCAGAAAGAAGCGCGGCATCAGGCTGCCCGAGGTCGATGAGGCGGCGCCGAAGGCGAAGGTCTTGCCCTTCAGGTCGGCCAGCGTCTTCGCATCGCTGTCGATCGGCACGATGAACTTGCTGGTGAATTTCTCGTCTTCCGCGCGCTGCACGATGGGCAACGCGCCGCCTTGCGTGCGCTGGCGCGCCTGCACGAAAGTGAAGCCGCCGAGCCAGGCCATGTCGATCTTGTTCGTGGCCAGCCCTTCGACCACGGCGGCATAGTCGGTCACGGGAATGAACTGCACCGCCAGGCCGGTTTCCTTGGCGAGGTAGTCGCCCAGCGGGGCGAACTTGCGCTGCAGCTCCGTGGGCGCCTCATCCGGGATGGCCGAGACGCGCAGGGTGGTGGTCTGCGCCATGGCAGTAGCAGCCATGGAACCGAGCAGCGCCAGAGCGCAGAGAGAACGGGTGAACAGGGTCATGGTGAGATTTTTTGTGAGCGGCCGGTCGGCGCGAAGAGGGGGATTCTAGGAACCCGGTGTCGCGGCCCCACCCCTCGCGATAATGCGAGGCTGCGAAAAAAGGCGCCCATGGACACCAAAACCTCGATCGAATCGACCCCCGCGCCGATCCGCCTCACCAGCTTCTCGCATGGCGGCGGCTGCGGCTGCAAGATCGCGCCCGGCGTGTTGTCGGAGATCCTGCGCCACAGCGGCGCAGGCGGCCTGCTGCCCAAGGAGCTGCTGGTCGGCATCGAGACGGCTGACGACGCGGCCGTCTACCAGCTCAATGACGAGCAGGCGCTCATCGCCACCACCGACTTCTTCATGCCCATCGTCGACGACCCGTTCGACTTTGGCCGCATCGCTGCCACCAACGCCATCAGCGACGTCTACGCCATGGGCGGCAAGCCCATCATGGCGCTGGCGCTGGTAGCGATGCCGATCAACCAGCTGCCGGTGGAGGTGATCGGCCGCGTGCTGGAAGGCGGGCAGGCCGTGTGCCGCGCGGCCGGCATACCGATCGCGGGCGGCCACACCATTGACTCGGTCGAACCGATCTATGGGCTGGTGGTGATGGGCCTGGTGCACCCGAAGCGGGTGCGGCGCAACCGCGATGCGCAGGCCGGCGACGTGCTGGTGCTCGGCAAGCCGCTCGGCGTGGGCGTGCTCTCCGCCGCGTTGAAGAAGAACCGCCTCGATGCTGCAGGCTATGCACAACTCATCGACACCACGACACGCCTGAACACGCCAGGCATCGCCTTGGCGCAGCTCGATGGCGTGCATGCGCTGACCGACGTCACCGGTTTCGGCCTCGCCGGCCACACGCTCGAGCTGGCGCGAGGCGCCGGCCTGCGTGCGGTGATCGAGTGGGGCCGCGTGCCCGTGCTCGATGGCATCACCGCGCTGGCCGAGGGCAGCTGCATCACCGGTGCATCGGACCGCAACTGGGCCGGCTACGGCGCCGAAGTGCAGCTCGACGGTGCCCTGCCGCCGATGGCGCGCGCGCTGCTCACCGACCCGCAGACCAGCGGCGGCCTGCTGGTGAGCTGCGCGCCGGGTGCCGTCGACGAGGTGCTGCGCATCTTCCGCAATGAAGGCTTCGACGATGCCGCGGTCGTCGGCCGCATGGAAGCCGGCGAAGCCGCGCTCAGCGTCGCTGCATGAAAGAGCCGACCCGCGTCGCCGACCGCCACCGCTTCGACACGATCGTCGACGCGCGTTCGCCGGCGGAATACGCGATCGACCACATCCCCGGCGCCATCAACTGCCCGGTGCTCGACGACGACGAGCGGCGCATCGTCGGCACGCTCTACAAGGAGCGGGGCGCCTTCGAAGCGCGGCGTGTCGGCGGCGGCATGGTGGCGGCCAATCTCGGGCGCCATCTGAAGGATCACTTCTCCGACAAGCCCGCGAGCTGGAAGCCGCTCGTCTACTGCTGGCGCGGCGGCCTGCGCAGCGGCTCGATGACCACCTGGCTGCGCATGGTGGGGTGGGACGCACACCAGCTCGCCGGCGGCTACAAGAGCTGGCGCCGCCACGTGATCGACACCCTCGAGACGCTGGCGCCGAGGCTGCAGCTGGTGGTGGTGTGCGGAGCTACCGGCAGCGCCAAGACACGGGTGCTGCATGCGCTGGCCGCGCAAGGCGAACAGACGCTCGACCTCGAAGGCGCGGCCCGCCACAAGGGCTCGCTGCTGGGTGATTTGCCGGATGCACCGCAGCCCTCGCAGACCGGCTTCGAGACGGCGCTCGCCGCGATGCTGGAAGGCGTTGACCCGGCCCGACCGCTCTACGTCGAAGGCGAAAGCCGCAAGATCGGCCGACTCACCGTGCCGGTGCCGCTGGTCGACCGCATGCGCGCCAGCCCATGCATCGAGATCCACGCCACGCTCGAAGCGCGCCTGGCGTATCTGCTGCGCGACTACGCCTACCTCGGCGAGCGGCCTGACTGGCTGGCCGAGCGGCTCGGCATGCTGACGGCGCTGCATGGCAAGGAGACGATCGCCGCGTGGCAGGCGATGGCTCATGCCGGTGACCTGGCGCCCCTGTTCGAGCAGCTGGCCGTGAGGCACTACGACCCGGCCTACTCGCGATCGCAGCGCGTGCACTTTCGCGAATGGGCACAGCGGCAGATCACCGAGACGGCGGACCTGTCGCCCGCCGGCATCGACGACCTTGCCCGGCGCATCGCCTCAGCACAGAACCGCTGACCCTTGAAGGAACCTGCATGAACCTTTGCCGCACCGCATTCGCGCTGCTGCTCGCCGCCGGCTGCAGTGCCGCCGGTGCCGTGGAAGTGAAGCTGCGCATCCTGGAGACGACCGATCTCCACATGAACCTGCTCAGCTACGACTACTACCAGGACACCACGACTGACCAGTACGGCCTGGCGCGCACCATCACGCTGATCAAGGCGGCGAGGGCGGAAGCACCAAACAGCCTGTTGTTCGACAACGGCGACCTGCTGCAGGGCAATCCGCTCGGTGACTTCGTCGCGAAAGTGCAGCCGCTGCAGGACGGGCAGGTGCACCCCGCCTACAAGGTGATGAACCGGCTCGCTTACGACGCCGCCAACATCGGCAACCACGACTTCAACTACGGCCTGCCCTTCCTGCGGCGAGCGCTCGCGGGGGCGGCCTTTCCGTACGTTAACGCGAACGTCTTCGTCGACGATGCCGACAAGGCCGGCCCGAAAGCGAAGCACGCTTTCACGCCGTACGTGCTGCTCGATCGCCAGCTGGTCGATGCGGCTGGCGTGGCGCACCCCATCAAGGTAGGCGTGATCGGCTTCGTGCCGCCACAGATCATGCAGTGGGACAAGACGAATCTCGAGGGCAAGGTGGTGGTGCGCGACATCGCTGCCACCGCGCGGCGCTATGTGCCGGAGATGCGCGCGAAGGGCGCGAACGTCATCATTGCGATTCCGCACTCCGGCCTCGAGCGCACGTGGACGGGCGAGCTGGCCGAGAACGAAGTCGGCCAATTGGCCGAGGTGCCGGGCATCGATGCCATCCTGTTCGGCCACTCGCATGCCGAGTTCCCAGGGCCCGACTTCGCGAACCGGGCGCACGTGGACATTGCCCGCGGCACGATCAACGGCGTGCCGGCCGTGATGCCGGGCCGCTGGGGCGACCACCTCGGCGTGATCGACCTGACGCTCGACCACAGCGGCGACGCGTGGAAGGTGCTCACCAGCCAGTCGGCCATCCGCCCGATCTACGACCGTGCGGCCAAGCGCTCGCTCGCCGCGGCCGACCCGCTGGTCGAGCAGGCGATCGGCGATGAACACGCGCGCACGCTCGACTATATTCGCGGCCGCGTGGCGGTGAGCAGTGACCCGATCTACAGCTACTTCGCGCAGGTGGCCGACGACCCATCGGTGCAGGTCGTCTCGAACGCGCAGATCGCCTACGTGAAGCGCGCGATGCAAGGCACCGGCTACGAAAAGCTGCCGGTGCTGTCGGCCGCGGCGCCGTTCAAGACTGGTGGCCGACAGGGCTGGAACTACTACACCGACATTCCTGCCGGCCCGCTCGCGCTGAAGAACATTGCCGATCTCTACATGTACCCGAACACCGTGAAGGCGATGCTGCTGACGGGTGCGCAGGTGCGCGAGTGGATCGAGATGTCGGCCGGCCAGTTTCGCCGCATCGACCCGAAGGGCGCGGCGCGCCAGCCGCTGCTCGACGAAACCTTCCGCTCGTACAACTTCGACACGCTCGATGGCGTGAGTTACGAGCTCGACCTCACGCAGCCGGCCCGCTACACCGGCAACGGCGCGTTGGCCGCGCCCGACGCGCACCGCGTGCAGAACCTGCGCTACCAAGGCAAGCCGGTCGAGCCGACGGCGCGCTTCATCGTCGCGACCAACAACTACCGCGCCTACGGCGGCGGCAGCTTCCCCGGTCTCGTCGCCGCGAACGTGGTGCTCGACGCACCCGACGAGAACCGCCAGGTGCTGGTCGACTACCTCGCACAGACGGCGGCCGGCGAGAAGGGCGGCCAGTTCAACCCCAGCGCCGACGGCAACTGGAAGATCCAGACGGTGCCCGGCGTGGCCATGACCTTTCTGACCGGCAGCGGCGCAAAGCGCCACGTCGCACGCCACCCCGGTATCAAGTTCGTGCAGGACAACGACGACGGCTCGGCGACCTTCGAGCTGACACCATGACGGCGCTTCCATGCCCGCTGAGCGAGGCGACACGCTCTAGCATTGCCCGGCCGGCGCCGTGTACCGCCGGAAAGGGGCTGTGCCGATGTGGGAGCGCATTGTGAACACCGTGGTGGCCGAGTTCTCGGACGTGGCCGATGCCGAGCAGATCACGCGTCTCTTCGTGCGCCTGTTGCTGGCCGCGCTGCTGGGCGGTGTGCTGGGCTATGAGCGTGAGCACCGCGGCAAGGCGGCTGGCGTGCGCACGCACATGCTGGTGTCGATGGGGTCGGCCTTGTTCGTATTGGTGCCGCAGCTGGGCGGCATGCAGTTGGCCGACATGAGCCGGGTAATTCAGGGCATCGTCGCCGGCATCGGCTTCCTCGGCGCCGGCGCCATCATCAAGAACCACTCGGAAGAGAACGTCCAGGGTCTCACCACGGCGGCCGGTGTGTGGATGACGTCGGCCATCGGCATCGCCTGCGGGCTGGGCCGCGAGTCGACGGCAGTGATCGGCGCGCTGCTGGCGCTGATCGTGCTGGCGCTGGTACCCAAGCTGGTGGACCGTCCCAAGGACTGAAGCTCAGCCCCAGACTCAGTCCGACCGCACCCGCAGGAAGCTCGCGAACCGCGGCGCGCCGTTGGGGTGCAAGCCGGTGTAGCGGTAGGTGACCTGGCTGCCGACCGGCGGGGCCGATGCGCGCTCCGCATCGCGCAACCCGCTGCCGAGCCGGAACTTCACGCCGTCGGTTGTCTGCACGAGCAGCGCGCCGACCTGGCCTTCGTACTTGCCTTTGCCCGGCACGTGGCCGATGACCGTCGCTTCCGCGTCGAGCTGCTCCTTGAGCTTGAGCAGGTCGTCGCTGCGCTCGCCGCGGTAAGCCGAGCCGCCGCGGTGCAGCACCAGCCCTTCGCCGCCAGCGCGCACGGTGTCGCGCAGCAGGGTTTGCAGCGCGAGGTCGTCGGCCAGCTTGCGCTGCGCCACGGCTTGCAGCCAGGGCAGGGCGTGTTGCGACAGTTCGCGGGCCAATGCCGGTAGGCGCTCGTCGAAGCTGCCGGGGTGAGCCGGCAGGTCGAACACCATGTAGCGCATCTGCCGCCATGCAGCGTCGTCGGGCACGTCTTTGGCGACGGTGGATGATGCAGTGGTGAAGCGGTCTCGCCCGGCCCACAGCTCGCCGTCGAGCGGCTGCGAGGGCCAGCCGGCGGTGAACCACGCCGGCGCGTGGATGCGGTGGCCGTGGCGCGTCCACAGCTGCTGGCCGTCCCAGTAGCCGCGCACGCCGTCGTACTTTTCGCTGACCCAGCAGTCGGCGAGCGAGATGTCGGGGCGGTACACGTTGGCCAGCATCAGCGAGCGGGCGCCGGCGTGGCCGGTGGCGGGAACGAAGGGCAGCAGGCCCAGTGTGATGAGCAGTGAGCGGCGGTGCAGCGTCATGGTGGTTGGTGAAAATGTCGAAGGCTGCAGGCTACGGGTCGCCGCCTTACGGGGCTAGCCCGCTCAGGAGGGAAGCGCGGCCAATGGGCCTCGCCCACATGGGTGATGCGGCCGTGCCGGCGCTCTTCCCCGACAATCCCGCCATGAACGACATGACCTCCCAAATCGACGGCCCGCTGCTGCTGGTCGACGGCTCCAGCTACCTCTACCGCGCCTACCACGCGCTGCCCGATCTGCGCGGGCCTGAAGGCGTGCCCACCGGCGCGCTGCACGGCATGGTGGCGATGATGAAGAAGGCCATCCAGGACGTGAAACCATCGCACGCGGTGTGCGTGTTCGACGCCAAGGGCAAGACCTTCCGCGACGACTGGTACCCGGAGTACAAGGCTCAGCGCTCGGCCATGCCCGAGCCGCTGGTGCAGCAGATCGAACCCATCCACGAGGTGGTGAAGCTGCTCGGGTGGCCGGTGCTCACGGTGCCCGGTGTGGAGGCCGATGACGTGATCGGCACACTGTCCGAGCTGGCCGCCAAGGCCGGTCAAAAGGTGGTCATCTCCACCGGCGACAAGGACCTGGCACAGCTCGTCAACGAACACGTGACGCTCATCAACACCATGAGCAACGAGAAGCTCGACGTAAAGGGCGTGATGGAGAAATTTGGCGTGCCGCCGGACCGCATCGTCGACTACCTCACGCTGATGGGCGACGCGGTCGACAACGTGCCTGGTGTCGAGAAGGTCGGCCCCAAGACGGCCGCGAAATGGATCGCCGAATACGGCTCGCTGCAAGGCGTGATCGACAACGCCGACAAGGTGAAGGGTGTCGCCGGCGAGAACCTGCGCAAGGCGCTCGACTGGCTGCCCACCGGCCGCAAGCTGGTGACGGTGAAGACCGACTGCGAGCTGGCAGAGCACGTGGCCGGCTGGCCGTCGTTCGATTCGCTGACCCTGCGGCCGGTGGACAAGGAGTCGCTGCTTGGCTTCTACAACCGCTTCGGCTTCAAGAGCATGAAGCGGGAGCTCGAAGAATCGATGGGCACAACGGCTGCGCCCGCATCGCCTGCCGTCGAGCTGACCAACCCGGCGCCGATGCTTGCGCAGACGGCCATCAACCGCAGCTACACCACGGTGCTCACACCCGAAGACCTGGAGCTGTGGGCCGACAAGGCTGAATCGGCCCCGCTGACAGCGCTCGACACCGAGACCGATTCGCTCGACGGCATGCTGGCGCGCATCATCGGCATCTCGCTTAGCGTGAGCCCGGGCGAGGCGGCCTACATCCCGCTGCGCCACAGCTATGCCGGCGCGCCCGACCAGCTGCCGGTGGAGATGGTGCTGGCTCGGCTGAAGCCCTGGCTCGAGAACCCCGACGCGCCCAAGCTCGGCCAGAACATCAAGTACGACAGCCACGTGCTCGCCAATGCCGGCATCGCGGTGCGCGGCTATGTGCACGACACGCTGCTGCAGAGTTATGTGCTCGAAGCCCACAAGCCGCACAGCTTGGACAGCCTGGCGCAACGCCACCTCGGCCGCGCCGGCCTGAGCTACGAAGACGTGTGTGGCAAGGGCGCACAGCAGATCCCGTTCGAGCAGGTCGACATCGAGAAGGCGGCCGAATATTCGTGCGAAGACAGCGAGATGACGCTGCACGTGCACGAGACGCTGTGGCCGCAGCTCGAAGCCGAGAAGGGCCTGCGCTACGTGTACGAGCGCATCGAGCTGCCGGTGACCACCATCCTCGAGCGCATCGAGCGCAACGGCGTGCTGATCGACTCCGCGCTGCTGGCCTCGCAAAGCCACCAGCTCGGCGAACGCATGATGCAGCTCGAGAAAGAGGCGCACGAACTGGCCGGCCAGCCCTTCAACATGGGCTCGCCCAAGCAGATCGGCGAGATCCTCTTCACCAAGCTCGGCCTGCCGATCATCAAGAAGACGGCGAGTGGGGCACCGAGCACCGACGAAGAGGTGCTCGACAAGCTGGCCGAGGACTACCCGCTGCCGGCCAAGCTGCTGGAACACCGCAGCCTGTCGAAGCTGAAAGGCACCTACACCGACAAGCTGCCCTTGATGATCAACCCCGCCACCGGCCGTGTGCACACCAACTACGCGCAGGCGGTGGCGGTGACGGGGCGGCTCTCGAGCAACGAGCCGAACCTGCAGAACATCCCCATCCGCACCGCCGAAGGCCGCCGCGTGCGGGAGGCCTTCATCGCGCCGCCGGGCAGCGTGATCGTGAGCGCCGATTACTCGCAGATCGAGCTGCGCATCATGGCCGACATCAGCGGCGACGCGAACCTGCTGAAGGCCTTTGCCGAAGGCATGGACGTGCACCGCGCCACCGCGAGCGAGGTGTTCGGCATCGAGCCCGCGGCCGTGACGAGCGAGCAGCGCCGCTATGCCAAGACGATCAATTTCGGGCTGATCTATGGCATGGGCGCGTTCGGCCTCGCGTCGAGCCTCGGCATCGAGCGCAATGCGGCCACGCAATACATCGAGCGCTACTTCGCCCGCTACCCGAGCGTCAAGAAGTACATGGACGACACCAAGGCCTCGGCCAAGGAGAAGGGCTATGTCGAGACGCTGTTCGGCCGCCGTATCTACCTGCCCGAGATCAACGGCGGCAACGGCCCGCGCAAGGCCGGTGCCGAGCGCCAGGCCATCAACGCGCCGATGCAGGGCACTGCAGCCGACCTGATCAAGCTCGCGATGATCGCCGTGCAGGCTGCCCTCGATGCACAGCAGCGCAAGACGCTGATGGTGATGCAGGTGCACGACGAGCTGGTGTTCGAAGTGCCCGAGGCGGAGCTCGAATGGGCACGCACCGAGATCCCGCGCCTGATGGCCAGCGTGGCCGATCTCAAGGTGCCGTTACTTGCGGAAGTGGGTGTCGGCCCGAACTGGGATCAAGCGCACTAGATGATGGCCCCCCAGTCGCTGCGCTCCTGCCCCCAAGGGGCGCCGGCCTGTCCTTGGGGCGGCCCGGCGGACGGCCATTGCTCGGTAGGCGGCTCCATGTCGTCAACTGGCTTTCTTACTTCGCAGGCGTTTGTGTGGTGACGAAAGCCGCCACGTCGTCCAGCACCGGCGCGAGCCAGCGCAGCGGCCAGGCAAACGAGCCGGCCAGCGTCACGTGGTTCACGTTGTCGTAGAGCTTCAGCGTCACAGGCACGCCATCGGCCTGTAGGGCAGCGGCGAGGCTTTCGGTGTTGCGCTGTGGGTTGACGAGCTTGTCCGTTCGCGCAGCGCCGAGGAATGCCGGCGGAGCGCCGGCGTGCGCATGGGTCAGCGGCTGGGTACCAGCGGGGTAGTTGGGGTGGAAGAACACGGGCTTCGCATCCGGGTTTTCGATCGGCAGAAAGTCGTACGGGCCGGCCAGGCCGACCCAGCCGGCGAGCTGCTGCGGTGACTGCCCTGCGTGCTTCAGCCAGCGTTCGTCCAGCGCCAGCATGGCCGCGTTGTAGCCGCCGGCGCTGTGACCCATCACGAACACACGCTTCGGGTTGCCGCCGAGCCGGGCTGCTTCGCGCAGACCGTAGGCCAGGGCTTGCGCGCTGTCGTCGAGAAAGTCGGGATAGCGCACTTCCGGGTAGAGGCGGTAGTCGGCGATCAGTGTCAGCACGCCACGTGATGCCAGCGCTTCGCCCATGAACTTGTAGTCGCCTCGCTCACCGCTGTTCCACGACCCGCCGTAGAAGAACACCACCACTGGCCAGCCGCCCGCCGGCGCTGCGTGATCGGGTTGGTAGACGTCGAGCTTCTGGCGCGGCAGCGAACCGTAAGCGACGCCTTTGCTCACCTGGCCCGAAGGTGTGAGCGCGTTGAGGGCGGTGATCGGCGCGCAGGCCGTCAAGGCGGCGCCTGCCAGGAGCAGGGCGGCGACCTTTGCGATGGAATGGGAGCGTGGGGTCATGGAATGCATGCTCGGTGTACGCACATGATGGCGCGACGGATGCAATCCCATTCTGGGGGCCTGCGAAATCCGCGCAGGCCTGACCAACAACGACTCAGGCGCTCAGGCGCGCGCGGTGCCGCGTGATCTGCTGTCGCACCTGCACCGGTGCCGTGCCGCCCAGCACGTTGCGTGCGTTGAGCGAACCCTGCAGGCTGAGCACCCCGAACACGTCATCGGTGATGGCAGCGTTGAAGCCCTGCAGCGTGGCCAGCGGCAGCTCGCTCAGGTCCTTGCCGAGCGCGATGGCAGTTTTCACCGCATGGGCGACGGTCTCGTGCGCGTCGCGGAAGGGCAGGCCCTTTTTCACCAGGTAGTCGGCCAGGTCGGTTGCGGTGGCGTAGCCGTGCAAGGCGGCGCGCTCCATCGCTTCTTTCTTCACCGTGATGCCGCCGACCATCTCGGCCATGATGCGCAGCGTGTCGCGCACGGTGTCGACGGTGTCGAACAGCGGCTCCTTGTCTTCCTGGTTGTCCTTGTTGTAGGTGAGGGGCTGGCCCTTCATCAGCGTAAGCAGGCCCATCAGGTGACCGACCACGCGGCCGCTCTTGCCGCGGGCGAGCTCGGCCACATCGGGGTTGCGCTTCTGCGGCATGATCGACGAGCCGGTGCAGTAGCGGTCGGCCAGGTCGATGAAGCCGAAGTTCTGGCTCATCCACAGCACGATCTCCTCAGACAGGCGCGACACGTGCACCATCGTGATCGACGCGAAGCTCGCGAATTCGAGCGCGAAGTCGCGGTCGCTCACGGCGTCGAGGCTGTTCTGGCAGACGCCGTCGAAGCCCAATGCCCTGGCCACGCGTTCGCGGTCCAGCGGGTAGCTGGTGCCGGCCAGTGCGGCGGCGCCCAGCGGCAGTTGGTTCACACGCTTGCGCACGTCTTGCAGGCGCTCGGCGTCGCGGGCGAACATTTCCACATAGGCCAGCAGGTGGTGTGCAAAGCTCACCGGCTGCGCCACCTGCATGTGCGTGAAGCCGGGCAGGATGGTGTCGACGTTCTTCTCGGCCACCTCGACCAGCGCCAGCTGCATCTGCGCGAGCAGCGGCGTGAGGGTATCGATCTCGTCGCGCAGCCACAGGCGCACGTCGGTCGCCACCTGGTCGTTGCGCGAGCGGCCGGTGTGCAGCCGCTTGCCGGCGTCGCCCACCAGGGTGGTGAGGCGGGCTTCGATGTTGAGGTGCACGTCTTCGAGGTCGAGCTTCCACTCGAAGGTGCCGGATTCGATCTCTTGCGTGATCTGCGCCATGCCGCGCTGGATGTCGGCCAGGTCTTTCGCCGCGATCACGCCTTGCGCGGCCAGCATGTCGGCATGGGCCAGCGAGCCTGCGATGTCGGCCTTCCACATGCGCTTGTCGAAAAACACGCTCGAGGTGTAGCGCTTGACCAGATCGCTCATCGGCTCGGAGAAGAGCGCAGACCAGGCTTGGGATTTCTTGTCGAGTTGGTTGTCGGACATGGGGTGCTGACTGAAAGAAGGCGGGTGTAACGCTTCAGGGTGTAACGCGCGGGTGTAACGCTTGGTAGGCCTGATTGCCGAGCCGCGCGACTTGGCGACAATGCGATGCACGACGCAGTGCCTGCGCGTTTTTGAAGACCGCTCGATTCTATTCGGGCACCCCTGTATGGCATTACCCGAACCGAAAGTCGCTTCCGCCAAGAGCAGCCGCACGGCGCTGCTGGAGCCTGAACACACGCGACCGGGTGAGCTGCCGCACAGCAGCAGCATCTTCGGTCCCACCGGCTTCGGCCCGCCCGATGCGGCGGCAAGCGTTCTCGGTGCCGGCTCGGCCTTTGACGTGTGCCATGTGGGCGTCGTGCTGCGTGCCTTGTTGTTCGTTCACGTCACGCTGGCGGTGGGCGTCTCGTTCGCCGCGGCCGATTTCAGGAGCTGGCTGACGCTGGTGGCGGTGGCCGCGAGCATGGCCTTGCCGGCGGTGCTGATGTGGCTGGTGGTCGCCTGCCTGCTCAAGCGCCGGCTGGCCGGCCTGCCGCCCACCATGCAGTGGGCCGCGGCCATCGCCCTCGGCGCGGCAAGCGGCGGGTTCGGCTGGGGGCTGCAGGCGGCGGGTGGCCTCGGCCTGCTCGGAGGCGGCACGCCGTGGGTCGCGCCGCTGCTGGCCGGTGCCACGCTGGCCACGGCGCTCTTCTACTGGCTCACGCTGCGCGCGCGGGCAAGGTTGCCGGCCGACACCACGGCGCGGCTGGCAGAGCTGCAGTCGCGCATCCGCCCGCACTTTCTGTTCAACACGCTCAACACCGCCATCACGCTCGCACGGCTGGACCCGGCGCGCACCGAAAACCTGCTCGAAGACCTGGCCGAGCTGTTTCGCGTGGCGCTCACCGACAGTGGCGAGTCGGTCAGCCTGTCGGACGAAGTGGCGCTGGCCAAGCGCTACCTCGCGATCGAGCAGGTGCGCTTCGGCGACCGCCTGCAGGTGAGCTGGGAGCTCGACGACGACGCCGGCGCCGCACGCGTGCCGCCGCTGCTGCTGCAGCCGCTGGTGGAGAACGCGGTGCGCCATGGCGTGGAGCCGTCGGCCGAAGGTGGCGTGATCCGCATCCGCACGCGGGTGAAGCGGGCGCATGCGGTGGTCAGCATCGTCAACACGATGCCCAAGCAGCCCTCGCGGCCGGGCAACGGCATCGCGCTGCGCAACGTGCGCGAGCGCCTGCGCCTGATGCACGACGTGGCCGCCCAGTTTGAAACCCGCCTCGAACGCGATGTGTTCCGGGTGCAGATCGTGGTGCCGCTGTGAG
>Ga0307516_10003304_pt1 | contig 20868 bp, 12 predicted proteins | sample 19_EM_MG_FD_203310 | JGI IMG/M metagenome (GOLD analysis project Ga0307516, IMG submission 203310) | Populus trichocarpa ectomycorrhiza microbial communities from riparian zone in the Pacific Northwest, United States - 19_EM | ecosystem: Host-associated > Plants > Roots > Unclassified | place...
CGCGGTGCACGCGGCAACCGAGCTCGATGGCCGCGGCAGCGGTCGCGCCGGTTTGGCCCAGCAGCGTCACGGTGTCCCAAAAGCTTGCTCCCTCGCGCACACTCGCGGCGGCGAGGTAGCGGCGCCCGAGCTCTTGCCGGCGCCCGGCCTCGAGCAAGCCGGCGCGCTCCTCGAGCAAAATGGCGCGCCCCTCTTCGTCCTCCGAGGCGCCCGCCGTGCCGGCGCTGAACGCGCCGCCCAGCACTTGGCCGCGCACGCGCGGCGCGACGTGACCTTCGACCTCGTGCAAGGCGATGCGACGGGCGACTCGCGATGTGAGACGCGCGCCGGGCCGTAGTCGCACCACGCCGTCGGCGACGCCGGCCAGCGAAACCAGGCCCGGAGCCAGCTCGAGCCGTACCGCGAAGCGCTCGCGCGAGAGCAGCCGCGAGACTTGAGACCACAAGCTCTCTGGATCGCGCTGGTCGTCGCTGAAGTGCAGGATTTCCCGGTCTTCTTGGGGGGTCGCGCTAGGTGGTGCGGTCAGAAATTGGCGGGCGAGCCGCGCCATGGTCTGCGGCTCTTCCGGCAGCGGGAAGCGCCGTGCAGCTAGCTCGGCAAAGCCCGCGGCACCGATGCGCTCGGCCAGCGCCGCCGAAAGCTCGAGCTCGCGCGCGCGCCCGGCGAGCAGCCGCTGTTCGGTCTCGCCAGCGTCGAGCGTCGCCGCCAGCTCGCCGAGCTCGCGCCGCACGTCGCCGAGCGCCGGCGGGGCCGCGTACTCGAGCCCCGGCTCCGGGCGCCGGCCGGCTTCGAAAGCTTGCAGCAAGCGCGCTTGCTCGCTCGCCAAGTTCAGCGGCCGCACGCGATCGAGCAGCGCAATCACTCCCTCGCAGTGTTTCAGCTTCAGCGCGGCCTGCGCCGCGGCATCAGTCAGCGCGTGACGGCGCCGCACGCTCACAGCTTGTTGGCGGCGATGTTCGCAAGCTCGCTGCGCTCACCCTTGGCCAGCAGCATGTGACCGACGAGCGGCTCGCCGCGCAGCCTGTCTGCCGCGTAAGAAAGGCCGTTGGTAGAGCTATCCACGTACGGGTTGTCGATCTGAAACGGATCGCCGGTGAGCACGATTTTGGTGCCCTCGCCGCAGCGCGTGATGACCGTCTTCACCTCGTGCGGCGTGAGGTTTTGAGCTTCGTCGACGATCACGTACTGCGAGGGCAAGCTGCGACCACGAATGTAAGTGAGCGGCTCGACCTGCAACTGACCGGATTGGAACAGCTCGTCGTAGCCGCGCACGCCGCGGCGCTTGCCGCCGCCGGCCACCAGCAAAAATTCCAAATTGTCGTAGATCGGCTGCATCCACGGGTTCAGCTTCTGGTCGACGTCGCCGGGCAAAAAGCCCAAATCGCGCCCGAGCGGCATCACCGGGCGACTGACCAGCAGCCGGGCGTACACGCCTTCTTCGACCACCCGCTTCAGACCGGCGGCCAGCGCCAGCAGCGTCTTGCCCGTACCCGCTTTGCCGACCAGCGTGACCAGGCGCACGCTCTCGTCGAGCAAGAGATCGAGCGCGAAAGCTTGCTCACGATTGCGCGGGCGAACGCCCGAAAGGCCCTCGCGCGGCACCTTCAGCGCGCGGATCTCGCCGGTGTCGGGGTGGAAGCGCCCGAGCGCCGTGCGCGGTCGTTCGGCGTCGTCGCGCAAGACCACGCACACGTTCGGGGGCAGCTTTTCGCCCTCCGGCGGCTTGAGCGAGCCCGCGCTCATGAAGCGATCCAGCTCGGCCGCCGTGAACGGCAGCTCGATGGTGCCGGACTCGAGGTGCTCGAAGTCGACCGCCTGGTTCTCGTAGCTTTCGGTCGTGAGCCCCAGCGCATCGCCACGGATGCGCAAGTTCACGTCCATGGTCACGAAGATGGTCGGCGTATCGGGATGCGAGTCGCGAATCGATAAAGCAGTCTGCAAAATGGCGTGGTCGCCGGAGCCCGGATTGAGCGCGATCGGTAGCTCGGCGCGCGTCGTCGGCACGAACACGCGCAGCGTGCCTTCGTCGCTCAGCGACACACCGCCGGACAGCGGCCCTTTGACGCGCAGAGCGTCCAGCAGCCGCGACACGGTGCGCGCGTTGCGTCCGCGCTCGTTCGAGTCGCGCTTGAACTGGTCGATCTCCTCGATCACGTAGATCGGCAGGAACAGATCGTTGTCCTCGAACTTGAAAATTGCGTGGGGGTCGTGCAGCAGGACGTTGGTGTCGAGGACGTAGTTCTTCTTCATCTCGGAGGGTGCCTGCTCGCGAATTTCGCCCACGCGGCAGCGGCCCGATAGCCTTGTCCCCTGCCCCCGGCAAGAGCCCGCGGGCGCGGCCGACCGCGCTGTGCCCGGCTTTCGGGCTATTGGCCGAAATCTTCGCTATAAAGCCGACATGACACGCGAGCTTGCCCTGTGCCTTTTGGCGCTCGCTTACGTCGCGTTCGCGGCGGCGCGCGGCGGCGCCGGCGGCTGGGTGCTGCTCGTCACCGGCGCGACCTGCCTCGCATTCGTCACCGTGTACCGGCGCGCGCAGGTGGCAGCCGGCTCCGACCGGGTGAGCGTGACAGCGCGGCGGGCGGGTTGGCTGACGGCTTTCGGCATCGCGCTGTTCATCGAAGCGCGCTCGGGCGGCGCGGGGCGGCCGGGTCTCGACGCCGCTGCCAATTTGGGCGTCGGTATCGCGTCGGTGAGCGCGCTGGTCGCGCTGGGTCGCATCAGACCGCTCGGCGGCATGCTGACTGCTCCCAAAGCGACCGAGTCGCTCGACGGTGCGGCGTTCAGCGGTTTGCTCTGGGCCATCGCCACCACCATTCCGGCGGCGCTCACGTTGATGCCGGGGCGCTTCCTGCAAGATCCGTTGCTCATCGACTATGCCACGACCAGCGCGGCGACCGGCTCGCTGCTCGTACAATGCGCGGCGAGCCTGCGGCTGCGCAACTTGCGGCGCGTCGAGCTGGGCGTCGGCGATCGCGCGTCGAGCGCCTTCGCGCTGTCGGTCACGGCGCTGCTCGTGGCTGTGCTAGGCGCGTCATTGTCGCTCGCCCCGCCTGATCGCTTTTTGCCAGCCGCGATGTGCGGTGCCGCGGCGCTGGCGGCGTGGGCCGCTACTGCGGCGGAGCCGACCAGCGTCACGCGCGCCCTGCGCGGCATTCTGGCGGTGGCCATTGCCGGGGTGCCGGTGGTGGTGGCGGCGGGCACGCTGGCGCATTCGCGGCCCGGGGCCAGCGGCAGCATCTTGATCGGCGCCTCGCTGGCCTGCGTTTTCGTCGGCCTTTTGGCGCATCGCATCGCGCGCCCGCTCGGCCCCGAGCAGTCGCGTTGGCTGCTCTCCATCGAAGCCGCCAGTCGCGGCGCGCTCTCACCCGACCCCGACACGGCGCTCACGGCGGCGCTCGGAGCGCTGCAAGCCACCGCCGCTTCCGGCAACGCCCGCGCCGAGATTTGGCGGCAAGGGCCGAGCGAGGTGTTGACCGTCGATGTGGCCGGCTACCTGCACGTCGAGCGCGCCGAGGCGCCCGAGCGATTGTACGAGCTGGCACTGGGCGAGCCCGAGCGCACCTTGCGGCTCGATGCGCTCGCCGCGGTCGAGGTGCGGCGCCCCGAAGTGCGCGGCTTGCTCGCCTGGTTTCGTGCGCGCGGCGCCTACTCGGCGACGGTCGTCTGCGACGAAGACGGACCACTCGGCTTCGTGCTCTTGCCCGGCGAGAGTCGGAATAGCCCGCTCACACTCGAAGAGGCGCGCGCGCTCCGCACCCTGTCCGATCGCATCAGCTCGCTGATCTCGGTGTCGGCGGCGCTCTCGCGCGCTCGCGAGCGCGAGCTCTTGGCGCAGACGCGCGCCACGGCGCTAGAGCACGAGTGTGAGCGGCTCACGCACGCGATCGGCGCACAAACCACGCGTCATCGCTTGCCGGCCGAGCGCCTTGCGCGGCAGGTGCGAACCACGGCGTTCAGCCCTGCCGCGCGCATGGCGCTCGACAACCTGACGCGGCTGGCCAAGCTCGACGCGCCGCTCGGGCTGATCGTGCCGCCCGGGGTCGACGCCGAGGGCTTCGCGGCGCACGTGCACCTCTCGAGCCCGCGCGCCGATGGCCCTTTCGTCACCATCGACGCCACCGAGCGTGAGACGCGCGATCTCGAGAGCTGGCGCGCCAAAGAGCGCTCGCCGCTGGTCGCAGGCGACGGCGGGACGCTGCTGATTCTCGGCGCGCCGGCCCTGCCGCGAGAGGTGCAAGAGCACTTGGTCCAATTCCTGGTCACGCGAGCGCACGCCGACTCGCCGTCGCAGCTGCTGCCGGTCGGGCTGATCTTCGGCTTGCCGACCAGCGCACAAACGCTACTCGGAGCTGGGCGCCTGCACGAAGCGCTCGCGCGCGCGCTGAGCGGGCGTGAGCTTCAGCTGCCGCGGCTAGCCGAGCGCGCGGAAGACCTGCGCGCCCTGGTGCTCGAGGCGCTCAGCCGCTTCGGCGTCGCGACGTCGGGCGAGCCGCTCGGCATCGAGCCGGCGGCGCTGGCGGCGCTCGGCGAGCACGATTTTCCCGGCAACGAGCTGGAGCTGTTCGGCTTGATTTCGCGCACCGCTGCTACGGCGCACGGGCCGCGCCTCACGTTGACCGATCTCATGCAAGGCGGGCTGGGCACGCCCCCGGTAGAGCCCCCGCCCGACGCGGCCGACGAAGACCCCAGCCTGGCCCCTCCTCCCTCGCTCGCCGTGCGTCGGCGTTCGCTACGCCGTGTTCCCGGCCGCTGAAGCTGAGACCCAGACGCCCGAGCGCTTGGTCATCCAAGCCGAGGCGCTCGAGTGGCTGCGCCATAACCCGGCCCAGCCGAGCGACGCCGTGATCACGTCGCTGCCCGATTTTTCGGAGCTGCCGGCGCTCGGGCCAGGCCTCGACGGCTGGAAGCGCTGGTTCGTCGACGCCGCGGCCGAGCTGCTCCGCTGGCCGGCCCTTGGCATGCCTTGCCTGTTCTTTCAGAGCGACGTGCGCCACCAGGGCACGTGGATCGACAAGGCGTACTTGGTGCAGCAGGCCGCCGAGCGCGCCGGGGCCACGCTGGTCTTTCACAAGATCGTCTGCCGACATCCGCCCGGCACGCTGACGCAGGGCCGCGCCAGCTACTCGCACTTGCTCGCGTTCACGCTCGGCCCAGCCCTGATCGCGAAAAAGCCTAGCGCCGACGTGCTACCTGACGCCGGCGACATGCCGTGGAGCCGCGCCATGGGCACCGGGGCTTGCGCCGCGGCTTGCCGCTTTCTGCTCGACGAAACCCCCGCCCGTCGCGTCGTCGACCCTTTCTGCGGCAAAGGCACCGTGCTCGCCGTCGCCAATTCGCTCGGGCTTGGCGCGCTCGGCGTGGAGATTTCCGCGAAGCGCTGTCGCGCGGCCAGAAATTTGGTTTTTCAGGCGCGATGAAGCGCCGCACATGGTTCGCGCTGGTACGGTCTAACCCACGCGCACGAGGGGCTCGAGGCTCCCGCCGGGCGCCGAGGTGCCTTCATTTGTCGGGTGGATTGTCGCGATAGGCGGCGATCAGCGCGGCTTTGTCGCGCGTGATCGCGAACGCCTGATGAGCGTCGTCCCACGCAGATTTACTGCGCGTCAGCATGCGAATCTTGGCGTTGCGCTGGCTCTCGATCGTGGCTCGGGCAACGACGTCCAAGTCGTCTAGGTCGGCATCGAGACGGATGGCGCTGGAGCCCTTGAGCTTGTTGAACGCCGCTTGGCCCTCCTTCGAGGCGACCGTTTTCAAGAAGTCCTTGGCGGCGTCTGGCTCGAGGTCGCCAGCCAGCAGCGCAAACACGTCCACGCCGTAGAGGAAAAGATCGGCAGCGCCCGGCGCTCCGACGACGCCGAAGCCCACGCCCGGTTCCCAGCCCAGCTGCGTGAGGTAACCCTTTGCCCAATCGCCATGCATGAACATGGCGGCCTGACGGTTGAGCAGCAGGTCAGCCGCGTCCGTCCACAGAAACGCCGGGTCGGTCGCGGAGTCGTTCACGTAGTTCGTGAGCAGGTTGTCGAGCAGGTCGATAGCATCGCCCATGGCGGCTTCGTCGAGCTCGCTTTTGCCAAGAAAATAGCTCTCGAACGCTGCCGGCCCGAGTGACGCTGCGGCGATTGAGTTGAACATCACGCGCTGAATCCAGCCCTGATACGAGGTCGCGAGCGGTGTGACGCCCGCTTGCTTGAGCTTGTCGCACACGGCCAGCAGCTCCTCGAGCGTCGTTGGCACGTCGAGCTCGAGATCAGCGAAGATCTTCACGTTGTAGTGAAGCGCGTTCTCGCGGTGAATGTTCACCGGCATCGAGTAGATTTCGCCATCGAGCGTCACGTCGCTTATCACCTCGGGTAAGACGACGTCGAACAAGCCTTCGCTCCTGAACAACTCCGTCAGCGAAACGAGGCTGCCCGGATTTCTCGCCATCACAGCGGCAAGACTGTAGGCGTTCTCTTGGTAGAGATCCGGCGGGCGGTTGGCTGCCAGGCGCTCGGCCAATACCTCTTTTGCTTTGGCACCCGAGTCGATCGCCGCATTGTAGATCTTCTCGTGTGGATAGCTCTTGCTGTGCACCGCGATCAGCGCGTCGAGCGCGTCGGCTTCACTGGGAGCGATCCACCACGAGAACAGCTCGACGGTGGGTTCGGCGTTCTCCTCTTTGCGCGCGTCGCCGCCCGCGTCTGAGGCGCAACCGCCGAGACAGAGGGGGAGGCCCAATTGAAATATGGAGCGACGTGTCAGCTTTTCACGCATGGATCTAAGCGACAGCTACGGATCGAAACCGTCTCAGCTTAAGCCAGGGCCTAACGGTCGCCCTTTCTCGTAATCTTTGGGCGAAAGCGGCCGCCTGCCGCCTTCTGCTCGACGAAACCCCCGCCCGGCGCGTCGTCGATCCGTTCTGCAGCAGAGGCACCATGCTCGCGCCGTGTGAATGGATGCACCATCTGACACTAAGCGATCACGTGTCTGCTCGCGGCTTCGTTAGCGCCGCGCCGCGCGCGCCAGCGGTTTGGGACATCCGCGGGAAACAGGCCACCGCAATCTGCACACGCGCGAAACAATTGCTACCTCGCGCTTGCAACGCGCGAAGCTTGGCAGCTGGCCCGCTCGCACTTCAAATGGCATAGGGGCCGAGGGTCGTCTCACCAAGGGGTTACTATGCATCACAGCTTGAAGCGGGTCCTCGTTGTCGCCTCGATCGCGTGCGCGTCGTATTACAGCCGAACGAGCTTTGCGGATTGTTCGGGACCGAGCCGCACGGAGGACGATGGCAGCGTGGAATGCCCGAGCGACGATGCCGGTAACCCGTTCCTGAACGGCGGCCAGGTCATCGACGAGGACGGCAATATTCGCTGGGTGGCCCCCAACTATTTCGACGCTTTCCTGGCCGTCCCCGGCATCGTTGAAAACCTCGGCTCGCCGCCGCGCTTCGATCTTTCGCAGATCGTCCTGGGCCCCGACCCATTCACGCGAGCTTTCGTGCCGCAGATGGGAGAAAATGAGGTTGCTCGCTTCCAAGACGCGCTGCCCTATCAGGACGCGCAAGACGCGGTGGAGACCTTCATCCATGACGCGATCGGCGGCAGCGAAGTAGTGCAGGGCTATAACGAGAAGGCTGAGCTGGCCGGCATCTTCGAAGTCCAGTCAGCGCACGCAGCCGTGCACATTTGGCCGCACTTCAGATTCACGCAAACCCCGTCTGTCGTCTTCACCCAGAACGGGGAACCCACTGACAATTCAGTCACGGCTTCACTCGACGCACAGGCGGAAATTAGCTTCGACGTCTTCGTGGACGGTGAGACCAGCATCTTCGGCATCCCGTCGGGTACCGCGACGGGCACAGCGCGGGCGAACGCTTTGATCGGCGTGCATGCCAAGACTGACGTTTCTTTGGCGCTGCACGGCCTGCACATCACTCCGACGGTCGCGACTCCGGTCGTGACCTTCAGTGACGACGGTGGCACCGTCGCCTGGGGACTCGCGGGCGACGGCCCCGTTGGTTGGTTGCTCAACACGGCCCTGGTGCTTGGCCTCCACGACGAGGTCGGCAAGAACCTCAATAGCGAATTAGATCATGAAGTCCACATGTTCCTGCCCGAGGCGCAGACCCAAGCTCAGCTCATGATCACGAACGACTTGATGCCAAGAATCCACGACTTTCTCACGCAGGTGCAAAGCGCCCAAGACGGTTTCCTCATGACAAGCGTCCCGGGCGGCATGACCCTTGGCGACCTATTCGCGAGCACGGCGCAGGTCGACCTGCGCACGCGAGTCGATGTCCCCGCGCGCGCGAACCTCGGACTGCACGGGGTCACGGTTTCCGCCGCGCTGCGCTTGACCCAGACCGCAGGCACCGGCTCCATCTCGGGCAAGGTCCTGATCCCCAAAACATCGTGCGCCCTGCGCCGCAGCAACTACGTGAACACTCAAATCTCGACGGCCGTGAATACGAGCCTGACGGCTGGGGCATCGTGCGCCAAGGTCCTCAACGGTGCCGAGCTGTTTCGCATCTATCTGGGTGAAGATGCTGCCACGCTTCCGGATGACGTGGTCGACGCTCAGGTTCCGCTATGGGCTACCGCGCCCGACGTGATCTACAGCGGTACGCTCGAAGATCTGGGCAATGCGTTCGCTTGCAAGTTCGAGGTACTCGACCTGCCGTCGCTGGCCATCTTGGTGCTTGGCCCAGCTTCCCAGGGCAGCAGCGCCTTCGCGCAACTTTCCCCCAAGAATGACGTTTACCTTTACTCGACGTTGGCGGCAGGTGCCGGCGTGTTGCTAGACGGATCTGCGACGCCCACGTCTTCGACCAACGTCGTGATTGGTGCCGCAGGCCCGGCCTTGAACACCGTCTGCGGGGTGAGCGCGGGGTCGCCCATGGCGGCCGCCCCCGCCGTGCCGGGTTCGGACCCCAGCGGCTGTCCGAGCTGCGGCTTCATCGCCGCCAATCCCAACCTTGGCGATCCCGATCCCTACTACGTAGCCCCTCCAAGCGGGGACGTGGCGTCCAATCCTCCGTGGAGCTTCTACGCCGACGGACCGGATTTCTTCCTGGCCGATCCGTCGGGAGAAGTCTCGAAATTCCCGACGCTATCGGCCTTTTACCAAGATCACGAGAACTACATGATCGCGACCCCGTCGGCTTCGTTCACGGCGAGCCCCGGCGTATCGGCCAGCTTCTTCAAAGAAGCCGTCAAGGTGCAGCAGATCAGCGCAATGCCGAGGACCGCCGTGATCTTCGGAACGCTCTCTGCACTTCATACTGGTGGCTGAGGGCGCCGGCCTTCACGGCTCGGCACCCTTCAACGTAGGCGCAGCTGCAATCAGCCGCGCTTCACGGCGCCGCGGCGGCGTCTTTGGGCGGCGCCAGGCACTTGGCTGTGGCGACGTACGGCTTGGTGTCGCTGGTCGTCTGATTGGCGATGCCGAGGTACGCGCGGCACTCTTCATCGTTGTCGCAGCCGACGAACTTGCAGTAGCCGGCGTCGCAGACCTGGAACTGACCGCAAGAGCCGTCGTTCTCGCACGGAATCTTGCAGACCTTGGTTTTGCTGCCGTCGTCGTTCGACAAGCACTTGTAGAGGCGCGGGTCGTCGATGCTGCTGCTGGGCGCCGCATTTTGCGTCCCGGCGCTGCCGCCGGTGCCTGCGACCTGCTGGCCGCGGCTGGCGGCGAGAATACATTCGCGATCACTCTGGCAACCCACGTAGAGGCAGTCGCCCGTCGGCTGGCACTCTTCGAACAGGCCGCATTCCTCGTTCTGCTCACAGGGCTTGTGGCAGATGCCGTCTTCGCAGGTCTCTTTGTTCTTCGTGTCGCAATCTTTGGTGACCAAGCATTGGACGCAGCGACCGCCGTCGCACAGCTTCGAACCCTGAGTCACGCACTCGGCGTCGGTCTTGCACGACTTGTCTTGCAGACAGAGCGAATCTTGACAGCGCAGCAGGCAGATGTCTTCGCAGTCCATATCGGTGCAAATCGGGTCGGTCGGATCGTAAACCGGGTTCATGCACTTACAGCTCTTGCCGGAGCAGCTGGCGGTAAGAACGGTGCACGGCGTGACGTCATTGCAAAAGCTGAAGGTGGCCGAGCAGGTGCCCGACGCGGAGCCGACCGGGATGACGCAGGTATTCGCCGCAGGCGTACAATCCGCATTGTCCGTGCAGGTCGTCCCCGCCGGTTGGCCCTGACCGACGCAGACGCCCAGACAGGGCGCCCCACCCATGCAAGTCGTCTCCGTAACGCAGCTGGTCTGCTGGCAGCCGGGCAGTGTTGGCTGGGAGCAAATCTCGTCGCGGCCCTGGCATTTCTTGGGCGCGGAGGTCGCGCGACCGCCGCAGCAGTCGTCGTCTACCTTGCACTCGACGCGGGTGCACTGCTTGGCACTGACCTCGATATTGAATTCGTTTTGAGCGCAGACCCCGTTCAGACAAGCCAAACCGGTGTCGCAATCGTTGCGCGCCAAGCAGGTTTCGCCGCGTTTACCGCGCGTCTCCGGTTGGACCTTCGTCGCATCTTTGCTGCAGGCGCCGAGCGCGACCACAGACAGCACTGAAACAAGAGCAATAAGTGAGCGTAATCCCATGGCGAGCTCCTCTGAGTTCACTAGACGCACGATCCCGCGTGCTAGTCGCAAACTAGCCCGATTCGTCCTGCACATGGGAGAAACTTGCAGAAGGGCCTGGGCGGGGGCGCCTCCCCGATTTTGACGCGCGTGGAAATGGGTAGGCTTCCGTCCGCCGTCGGGCGAGGCTAACTTCCGTGAGTAACGTGGAAGAGTCGACCAACTCTGAACGCAGGCGGCTCGGCCGTCGGTTCGTCGTCGAGCGCGAAGTAGGTAGAGGTGGGGTCGGCATCGTTTACCGCGCTTTCGACCTGCTGACTGAGCGCACCGTGGCGCTCAAGGTGATCGCCGCCGATGCCGGGGTCGCCCCCGACGAGGAACAGCGCCTGATGCGCGAAGGCCAACTGCTGGCGAACCTGGACCACCCGGGCATCGTCAAGACAGTTGCATTCGGGGTGCTCGAAGACAGCGGCCTGCCCTTCGTGGCCATGGAATGGCTAGACGGCGAAGACTTGGCCCAGCGCCAACGTCGCGATCCGCTCAGCATTCAGCAAGCCGCCGACCTCGGCATCAAGGTGGGCGAGGCGCTGTGCGCCGCCCACGACGCGGGCGTTTTTCACCGCGATATCAAGCCCGGCAATCTGTTTCTGTGCCGCTCCGAAGAGTCGCACGGCTCGCTCGAGCATGTTTGGCCCAAAATCGTGGACTTCGGGGTGGCCGCCAAGAGCGACATTCGCATCACCCGCTCCGGCGACGTCGTCGGCACGCCGGCGTACATGGCGCCCGAACAAGCGCGCGGCGATGCGCCGATCGACGCGCGCAGCGACATCTACTCACTCGGCGCCACCCTGTTCGAGCTGATCGCCGGCCGTCCGCCGCACATGGGTCCGACACTGATCGCGACCCTGGCGCGCCTCGTCACCACCAGCGCGCCGCGCCTGTCCGAGCTGCGCCGCGACACCCCGCCCATGATGGACGCGCTCGTCTCGCGCATGCTGGAGACCGACCCGAGCGCGCGCCCCAGCAGCATGAAAGAGGTGCTGGAGCTGCTGCACGAAGCGTCGCGCGACGGCATGCGCACGAGCTGGCTCGAGCCAGTCGAGTCGGTGCGCTCGTCGCGCCTCGGCTGGAGTGGCTCGCGCCTGGTGACGTCGATCGTCGCCATCCGCTTCGCTACCGGCTCGGCGCGCGAGCGTTCGCTCGAGCAGCTGCGCCAGCGCGGCGCCGACGCCGTGCCGCTCGGGCAAGATTCGATCGTCGCGCACCTGGGCGCGCGGCGTGCGGTGGGCAACGAAGCCGCCGTCGCGCTCGAGCTGGGCCGACGCTTGGCGCGCGCCGGAGCGCGCGTCGGTATCGCCAGCGGGCGTGCGCGGCTCGATTTCGCCTCCGCCACCGGCGAGATTCAGCCCGTGGGCGAGGTCGTCGACCGTGCTTCGGCGCTGTCGCGCGACGCGGAGCCGAGCGTCGTGCTCGCCGACGCCACGACCAGCGAGCTCGGCCGCGGCCGCTACGAGTTCCGCACGCGCGACGACGGCTCGGCCGTGGTGGGCGAGCCCATTCAGGCCACACGCGGCGACCGCACCGGCGGCGCGCCGTTCGTCGGTCGCGATCCGGAGCTGGCGCAGGTCATGTCCGCGTTCGAGCGCTCGCGGCTCGATTCGACGCCGGTGCTCGTTTCCATCAGCGGGCCGCCCGGCATCGGCAAAAGTCGCTTGCGCCGCGAGGTCATGGCGCGCATCTCTTCGCAAGCTGGCGCGCCGCACATCGTGCTGCAGCGCTCGGAAGCCTACGGCCAGGGACACGCCCTGGGCGCCGCCGCCGACGTCCTGCGCGCCATCATCAGGCTGCCCAAAGGCGCAACCAGCGCCGAGGCAGAGCGCGCCATCGTCTCGCGGCTCGGGCCATCGACGCGCGACGATCTGAGCTCGCAGAACCGCATGCTGCTCGCCCGGCTGCTGGCGAACGAGCCCTTGCCCGAAGGCCTCGACCCGCGCGGTTCGCGCGACGCCCTGTGGCTCAGCATGACCGACCTCGTGCTGCAGATCACCCAAGACGAGCAAGTCGCCATCTTGATGGAGGACCTGCAGTGGGCCGATCCCGAGAGCATCGGCTGGATCGACCACATGCTGGGCCGCGCCACCGGTCGCCCGCTCGTAGCCATGGCGCTGGTGCGCCCCGAGTTTTGGCAGGACAAAACCGCTCGCTTCGCCGGTCGCGATCACGTGCGACTCGAGCTGCGCCCGGTTTCGAAGCGCGCGACGCGCGCCATCGCTCGAGCGGTGCTGGGCGACGCAATTCCAGAAGAGGTCGTCGACCGCATCGCGGATCAAGCTGCGGGCTTGCCGCTGTTCGCCGAAGAGCTGGCGCGCTTGACCGCGTCGGGCCGCGACGCGCGGCACGCCCCCACCATCCAAGCCGCCATTCAGGTCAGCCTCGACGCGCTCGAGGGCGAGTGCCGCGACGCCGTCGGACGCTTGTCGGTGTTCGGGCTCACCTGCTGGGACGCGGCGCTCGATACGCTGGGCATGCACGGCTACGAGGGCGTGATGAAGGCCGTCGTGGCTGCCGAAGTGCTGACGGAGCAAAACGTCTCGCGCTTCACCAGCACGCGCGAGTGGCTGTTCAAGCACGCGCTGGTGCGCGACGTCGCTTACGCTTCGCTCGGCGAACGCGAACGCAAAGAATTGCACGCGCTGGCGGCAGCCTGGCTTGCGACGATGGGCGAAGACTCGGCCACCGTTGCCGGCCACTACGATCTCGGGGGCGAGCACACGCGTGCCGCCGACTACTGGGCCAAAGCCGCGCAGCGCGCGCTGGCAACCAACGCGCTGACCGACGCCCTGAGCATGGCCGAGCGGGCGCTGGCCTTCGCCGAAGACAAGCCGACGGCCTTTCAACGCGCGCTGTGTCTCGACGAGGCCTGGAGCCGGCTCGATCCGCGAGCCAGCGAGCGCGAGAGCGCGGTCTCGGCGCTGCAAGAAAACATCTACGACGAAGGCAGCGCCGTGCGCGCGCGCGGCGCTCGCGCTCGCTTCGACGACGCGCGCGGCACCGGCGACCAGATCAGCCAGCGCCTGGCGGAGGCGCGCGATCAGGCCGCAGCCCTGCACCTGTTCGACGAAGAGGCCCGCTCGTGCGCAGCACTGGCCATGCGCTTGGCCTTCGCGGGCAAATTCGCCGAAGCCGAGGTGGAGGCCAAGCGGCTATTGGCGCTCGGTCACGCGCAAAAGCTCAGCTCCGCGGCCGTCGACGCCTACCAAACGCAAGCCATCGTGCGCCAGACCACCGGCGCTCTGGGCGCCGCGCTGGAAGCGCGCCGCAACGCCGCCGGCGCCGCGCGCGCCGCCGGTCTGCGCGAACGCGAGGCCATGCTGATGAGCAACCTGGGCTTCGCGCTGACGACCATCGGCGCCCGTCAAGAGGCGCGCGCCGCCATCGAAACCGGGCTAGCCCTGGCCGACGCCATCGGCAGCCAAGGTGCCGTGCGCCATGCGCAAATGAACCTGCTCGGCTGGGCCGCCACCTTCGGCAACGACGTGAAGCTCGAGGCCCACCTAGCCGCCGTGCGCGAAGACGCCGACGCGGCCGCCGCCGGCGTTTGGGCCGCGCCTGACCGCTCGAACCTGGGCATGCTTTTCTACCGCGGCTGCGAGCTGCTCCGCAGCAAAGGCGAAGCGCAATCGCGCCGCGCGCTCGGCCTCTTGCGCATGTCGGCCCAAGCCTACCGTTCGACCGCGAACCGCGACGTGCTGTCCGTGGCGCTCGGCATGTGGGCCGAAGCCGAGCGGCGCTGCGGCAACGCGCACGCCGCGCTCGACCTGGCACGCGAGGCCGCCCAGTTACTCGAGGCCGGCGCGCCGAGCCTGCTCAACGAAGCGCCGGTGTTCCTCGCCTTCCACGACGCCGCGATGGATCTCGGTGATGAAGAGCTGGCGAAGACCGCCATCTCGCAAGCCGTCCCGCTCGTGCAGCGTCGTCTCTTGGGCCTGACCGGCACCCCTTACGCCAAGCTGTACCTGACTGAGCTGCCCCACAACACGCGCCTGCTGGCGATCGCCGAAGAGCTTGGCGTAGTGCCCGACGCCATCCATCGCGCGCTCGAGAGCGGCAACTGAGTAGCCATTTCCTCAAGGCTTTCAAGCTCTTCACTCCAATTGTGCTAGTGTGACGGACTGGTGACATCTGCGCTTCTGAACCTCGCCGTGTTCGCGGCGATCATCGTGCTGCTCGCGGCAGCGGCGCGCGTCGTGCCAGGAGCTTCGCGGCGCCGCCTGCGCCGCAGCGTGATCCTCTTCACGATCAACGTGCTGGTCGTGCTGGTCACGGCAGCGTTGGCCGCGCTCGGCTTCGCGGGTGTCGCGGCAGGCTTTCGGGTCGCGGGCGACCTGCTGCGCATCCTTTTGATCATCAATTTGTCGGCGCTGGCCCTGTTCGATCTGCTGCTGCAGCTGTCAGGCTGGGACTTCCCCGACATCCTGAACGACTTGACGGTCGGGGCCGCCTACCTGGTGGCCGCCGGCTGGCTGATGCACCACGTGGGCGTCAACGTCACCAGCATCATCGCGACCTCGGCGGTGGTGACGGCCGTGATCGGCCTATCGCTGCAGGCGACGCTCGGCAACATCGTGGGCGGCATCGCCCTGCAGGTCGACGACTCGCTCAACGAGGGCGACTGGATCGAGCTCGAGAACAAGCAGCAAGGCCAAATCAAGCAGATTCGCTGGCGCCACAGCGTGATTGAAACGCGCGACTGCGACACGCTGATCGTACCCAACGGGCAGCTGATGAGTCAGACCATCAAGGTGCTGGGCAGGCGCAACGGTCAGCACGTCAATCACCGCATGTGGGTGTACTTTTGCGTCGATTTTCGCTTTTCCCCCGGAGAAGTGATCAGCGTCGTCAACACTGCGCTCGGGGCTGCGCCCATCACCTGCGTCGCACCGACGCCGGCCGCGCATTGCATTTGTATGGATCTCGCGCGCGAGAACCGCGACGGCTACGTGCTGTACGCGGTGCGCTACTGGCTCGAAGACCTGGCGCGCGACGATCCCACCAGCTCCGACGTGCGCGAGCGCACCTTCTCTGCGCTCAAGCGGGCGAACATTCCGCTGGCCATCCCGGCGGCAGCGCTGTTCATGTCCGAAGAGTCGTCGGAGCGTACCTTGCGCAAGGAAGCCCGCGACGTGGACAGCAAGTTCCAAGTGCTCTCCAGCATCGAGCTGTTCGGGCACCTCGACGAGGGCGAACGCAAGTCGCTGGCGCTCGCAGCCCGCCGTACCCCGTTTGGCCGCGCCGAGGTGATCACGCGTCAAGGCGCCAAGGCCAACTGGCTCTACGTGCTCAGCAAAGGTAACGTCGAAGTGCGCATCTCTTCGCCCGACGGCGACAAGCGCGTCGCCGTATTGCACGCGCCGAGCTTCTTCGGTGAGATGGCGCTGATGACCGGGCAGCCGCGCGAAGCAACGGTCGTGGCGCTGTCTGACGTGGAATGCTTGCGCATCGACAAAGCGGGTTTTCAGGGCATCTTGCAGCGCCGGCCCGTGATCGCCGAGCGCATTTCGGAAATCCTCGCGGCGCGCCGCGTGGAGCTGGACGCCGTGCGCGAAGGCCTCGACCCAGAAGCCCACAGCCGAAGGTTGAGCCACGAGAACGTGCGCATCTTGAGCGGCATCAAGCAGTTCTTCGGGTTGTAGGAGTTTTTGCGAGGCCGAAAATGCCGCGCTCGGGGCTAGCGCGGACTGCTCGAGTAGCTGATAGGCTCGCTGCCTTTCGAGGAAGGCGGAACCATGAACAAGCTGCTGTTAGGCGTGCTTTTGGGGGCGTTGTCGCTGGTGCCCGTGGCTGGCTGCAAGCAGATTGCCGAAGCCCGGAAGGCCGCCGAGGCCTTGAAGGCGGCGGCCAGCGCAGTCGCGCAGTCCAAGGGCCCCGGCATCTCTTCGGAAGAGGACAAGGACGCGGAGCTGAGCAGCAAGCTCGGCGAGTACATCGGCTGCATGAACGGGACGTCTAAGCGCGTCGTCGACAGCCGCAATCGCTATTTGTCGTGGGTCGACGAGAAGGTCGGCCCGACCGGCAAAGAGCGCAACATCTACGGGCTTTACGACATCAACGCCGACACTTGTTACCCGGCGCTCGACCGCGCCAAAACGATGCAGCCGGCGCTCCCCGAAGTGGAATCGGCCGCCGCCGAGTACAGGAAGGCGCTCGAAGAGCTCGATCCGATCGTCAAGCAAGCGAACAAGTACTACGACCAGAACGACTACAAAGACGACAAGATGGCGAAGGGCAAGGCGCTGCACCCGCAGTTAATGGGCGCCTTCGCCAAGTTCGAGCAGGTCAGCAAGGGCTTCGAAGATCGCGTGACGACCTTGAACGACGGCGTCAACGCCAGGCAGTTTGCGCGGCTCGAGAAAGATCCTTCGCGGCGCCTGCAGTACCTGTCACAAAAGTCCCTCAACGAAGCCAAGGCGTTGATCAAGCTCACCGACATCGCCGAGCTCAAGGAGCTCGACCTGCAGAAATACGACGTCGCGGTGCAAACCTACGACAAGGCCCTGACCGAGCTCGAGCAATACGCTGACTCGCACAAGGCAGAAGTCGACAAAGCGACGATGTTTTCGTCGTACTTGAGCAGCGCCAAGACGTTTCTAAAATCGGCCAAAGAGCTGCTGCGGCGCAAGCGCGACAACAAAGACTTCAACAAAGAGTTCTTCTCCAAATCGAGCCCCAGCATGGTCGACGGTCACCCGGCTCAAGTGGTCGATACCTACAACCGCATGATCAGCGACTCGAACAACCTGCGCTACTAGCGACGTTGAAAAGGGCGGGCTGCCGCAGCGCAGCTCGTTACCGATCTGCCAAGTTGCGCAAAACCAGTCTTGGATCGACGGCGACCTCAGTCTCTTTTCCAGGGAAATATTTTTGTTTTGGTCCTTCAAAACAAAAATGCGCTTCACGCTCGCAGACCTCCCGATCTCCCGATCTCCCTGTGAAATCTCGCCCTCGCAACGAGCCACCAGGACGGAAGCAGCCCAAGACGCGTCGCTCGGCGCGACCGAAGGACGACACGTGAGTTTCTGCAAACGGGCTGCGCTTGGGCAGCCTACTTTTTCACTGGCGCGTGTAGCGGTGCTTCACGCCGACGGGGAAGTAGCTCGGGTCGGCGTTGGGCAGCAGCCGCACGCTGGGACGGCGACGTTCGGCCGGCGCGTAGTTTTTGAACTCGCTGTTGACGCGCTCTAGCTCGCGTTGAATCGAGGCCGTGACGTCGTCGGCCAGCGCGGTCGATGGCGATTGGCCGGGTAGCAGCTCCACGGCAACCTCGAGCATGGGGTTCTGGTCGGCGTCGCGGCCGATTTGCAGCACGAATTTGCCGGTCAAGGCCGCGAGCAGCGTCGGCTGTTCGATGCCGACCGCGACGTTTTCGGGGTACACGTTGGCGCCGTAGAACGAGAGCGCGAAATGGCTGCGCCCGAAGACGTGCACGAACGGCAGCGGCCGCACAGGCACGCTGCCGTCCGCGAGTGCGGCGAGCGCCCGAGCCGCATGCTCACCCAGCTTGCCGAGCAGCTCGTCGTGTGGGTAGAGCCCGCCGCGATCGAGAATGCGATAACGAATGAGCGGGATGCCGCCGTCGCCACTGAAGAGTAAGTCACCGTCGATCGCTTCGAAATAGCGGTGCCGGGGATCGTATTGGCAGAGCGTCGGTAGGCGCGCTTCGCCGAACAGCTCGCGCGCCAAGGCCGGCTCGCGCGAAAGCCTCCGGCGCAGGGCGATGCTGAGCGGGGTCTCGTTGGCGAGCACGCCGCCGTCCGCGGTGCCGTAAAGCGAGGCCGTCGCGAGCTCCGGCTGGCTCGCGCCGAGTCGCTCGCAAACGATGCTGCGCCATTCCTCGCTGAACACCTCACCGGCCATCAGGAGTTTGACCGGCTTTTTATGCCAATCGAAGCCTTCCGCCTGGCCGCAATCGATCACGTCTTTCAAGAAAGGCGGATAGCCGCAGAGCACGATTTGCTCGAAGCTCGGGGCCAGCGCGCGCAGCACCCGCAAAATCTCGACTCGCTGATTGCCGGGCGTGACCAGCGTGAGCGGGTAGCCTTTGGCCGCAACGTGACGCAAGCAGGCGGTCGTGTACATGCCGCCGACCCAGCTGCCGAGCGCGAAGCAGATGACGGCGAGCGTGCGCTTTTGATGGGCGCAAAACGCGTCGCGAAATACCTGCTCGAAGCGAAAGGCCGTGCCGATTTCGTCGCTGACGAAGCGCGGCCAAATCGCTGGCTCGCCCGTCGAACCGGACGACACCGCCAGCATGTCCGAGCCCGTGACGTCGCCGCCCCAACACAGCGCAGGGAGCGAGTGGCGGCGGTGGTACGTCTCTTTCGTAGTCGGCGGGACGCGCGCAAAGTCGCTGACGTCTCGCACTTCGCTCGGCTCGCAGCCCGCAGCCTGCAGAAACTCGGCGTACGCCGGCACCTCGCGCGCTGCCGCCTCGAACAAGTCGAGCGCGGCCTGGGCGGGCGGCTCCGTCAGCTGCAGCCCGAGCTCGTCGTCCAAGCTGGTGCGATAGAAGCGCCCGAGCGCGTCGAGCGCCCGGGCAGCCTTGTTCGCATGCCGGCCTGCCACTATTTCAGCGGCGAAACGACGATTTCTACGCGACGGTTGTTGGCGCGACCGTCGGCGGTCCCGTTGTCAGCCACGGGGCGTGACGAGCCGAGACCTTGCGAGGTGATCTTGTCGCTCGGAATGCCGCGCGACACCAGGTAGCTGCGCACGGAGTCGGCGCGCTTGAGAGACAGCATGTCGTTGTCGGACGCCCTGCCCTTCGAGTCGGTATGGCCTTCGACGACGATCGACTTGAAGCCTTGGTCGCTGAGCGCCTTGGCCACCTCGTCGAGCTTGTCGCGCGCGATCGGCAAGAGCTCGTACTTGCCTGTCGCGAACAGCACTGAGCCCGACAGCGTGATGACCATGCCGCGCGCTTCTTCTTTGACCTTGGCGATCTCTTGCAAGCTGTCCATGGCGGCGGCGGCCTTGCGCTCGGCTTCGGCGCGCGCCACTTTTTCCTGGCCTAGCTCTTTCTTTTCCTGTTCGAGCTCGGCCTTGGTCTTCTCGCCGTTCTGACGCTCTTTGTTCAGCTCGGCCTTGGTCTTGTCGAGGCCTTCGAGCTGAGCGTCTTTGAACTTTTTGTCGGCGCCTTCGGCGTCGCGCTCAGCCGCGGCCTTGCCGGCGGTCGCTTCTGCCAGCTCGGCCTTACGCTCGGCGATGTAGGCCAAATCAGGCGTCGGCACGCCGACACCCTGGTCTTCGAAGCTCTTTTCGGCCTTGTCGAGAGCTTGTTTGGCGGTGTCGAGCTGCGCGGGTGCGAGCTGCGCGGCAAGACCCTTGGAAGCCCGGTCGTAGGCCTTGCGTGCGTCGACCAGCTCGGGTGGAGGCAGCGTTGCCCCACACGCGGCGATGCCGAGAAGTGCCAAACACGCGAGCGAGGTCGGGCGGAACATCGACGGGTTTCTCCGTTGGCTCATTGGCTCAGCTTCCTCTTCAACTTCCCAAGCGACTCGTCGGCGTCCTTGGCGTCTTTCATGGCTTTGGTTTGCTGGGCAAGCGCCAGCGCCAGATCAGCGTCGGCTTGGGCGCGATCGATCACGCGCGCCGCTTCTTCATTCTTTCCGTCCTCAATGAGCTTTTTCGCTTTGTCGATCTGCTCATTGGCCAGCTTCAGGTGCAGCTGGGCCTTGGGATCCTCATTGGCACCACCTACTTCCGCGCCCTTGACGGACGCTTGCGCGGCCGTGAGCGTTTCTTGTGGCACGGCGGCGCCACCACAAGCCGCAGCTGACGCTGCGACAAATCCGACCCAAATCATTGGTAAGGCGAGCTTCCGAAGCACGATTCCTCCAGGTGGAAGTAGGCAGGTGACATTTTGGTAGGCCCTCAGGCCCACGACCACGAACAGAGGGCGAGCTTAGACCAGCAAGCGGCCTCGGCGGAAGCCAGATACTTCTGAGGCTCTTCCACCGTAGGAAGGGCCGAGGTGGAACAAGATGACACAGTCAATCAAACGCAAAGACTTCCTCATGCTCACGGTGACTTTCACCACGCTCGGCCTCGCAGCTGCGTGCGGCGACGACGACGACAGCAGCGGTAACACCGCCGGGGCCGCTGGAAAAGGCGGCAGTAGCAGCGGCGGCAGTAGCGCCGGCAAGAGCAGCGGAGGCAGCAACAGCAGCGGCACTAGCGCTGGCGGCAGCAGCGCAGGAGGCACCACTACTGGCGGCAACGCCGGCACCCCCAACGGCGGCGCC